>Ga0210009_1000266_pt1 | contig 64089 bp, 55 predicted proteins | sample CryGeyCG2114_065_FD_185457 | JGI IMG/M metagenome (GOLD analysis project Ga0210009, IMG submission 185457) | Groundwater microbial communities from aquifer - Crystal Geyser CG12_big_fil_rev_8/21/14_0.65 (SPAdes) (version 2) | ecosystem: Environmental > Aquatic > Deep subsurface > Groundwater ...
AAAAAGCGTGGATGGAAAGGGATTCAGTTTGTTACAAACGAAAAACTTTTATCCGATTTAAAGTAGCATAGTATTTTAACTTAATTAGGATTTTTTATGGATAATATATTAAACGCATGGTATTTTGGTACAATTATAGTTCCAATATTAATTATTTTAGCCAAAATTATTGATGTATCACTAGGAACTCTTAGAATAATATTGGTCTCAAAGGGTTCAAAATCTTTAGCACCATTTCTTGGCTTCTTTGAGGTTTTGGTATGGATTATTGCAATTGGACAAGTAATGCAAAATTTGACAAATCCCATTAACTATGTTGCTTATGCGCTTGGCTTTGCTCTTGGAAATTATTTTGGAATATTATTAGAAGGAAAACTAGCATTAGGACAAGTAATAGTAAGAGTTATTTCTAAAAGAGATGCCAGTGAATTAATTGAGGTTTTAAAAACTGCTAAATATGGAATTACAATAGTTGATGCTATTGGTTCAACTGGTCCAGTTCATATGATTTTTACTGTCATCAAAAGATCTCAAGTTGGTAAGGTTGTAAATATTATTAAGGAATATAACCCAAGAGCCTTTTATTCAATAGAAGATATTCGCTATGTATCTGAAACAAATTTTGGTACTATCCTACCAGAAAAAGGTTCTTGGTTTAGAAGGACACAAAACAAAAAGAAATAATTTATTCTTTAATCCAATTATCCCATGTTTTTTCCTCAACTCCAATAGTTATTTTATTCCCATTACGAACAATTGGAGTTTTTACTAATTGAGAGTCATTCAATAATTCCTCATCAATATTAAAAATCATAAATTGCAAACCACGTTTTTTATATTGCTTACTGTCTTTATCAATAATGTCTTCTAATTCAAAAACTCGACATATATTTTCAAGCTCCCCTTTGCTTAAGCCTTTTTCATCCAAATCTTTAAAATGAAAATTGATTCTTCTTTCTTTAAAAAAGCGTTGTGCTTTTTTTGTGCCATTGCATTTTTTAGTGCCAATAATTTGAATGTTCATATAAACTCAATAAATAATTTTAAATCCTTCACCATGAATATTAATAATTTCAATTGAATTATCCTCCTTTAAAAGTCCCCTTAATTTGCTAATATAAACATCCATACTTCTGGAATTAAAGTAACTATCCGATTTCCATATTTTTCGCAAAGCTTCAGATCTAGTAAGAACTTCTCCTTTTCGGCTAATAAATAAAGCCAACAACTGATTCTCTTTTGAAGTTAGTTTATGGAAAGAATTGTTAATTTCAAGAAGTTGTTTTAACACATGAAATTTATACTTGCCAATTGAAATTATTTCGCTAATATTTTGCAATTTATTGCTACGCTTTAATATTGCCGCAATACGTAAGAATAACTCTTCCATACTAAAAGGCTTTGTAATATAATCATCTGCACCAATTTTTAAGCCTTCAATTTTATCAACTAAAAAAGATTTAGCAGTGAGAAATATTAATGGAATTGCTTCATCAATCTTTCGTATTTCACGAGCAAGTGTAAATCCATCTTTCTTTGGCATCATTATATCTAAAATAATTAAATCATATCCATCATTATTAAATGCTTTACCACCATCAATTCCATCAACCGCAAGGTAAACGGAATAATCTTTAATTTCTAGAAATTCCTTTATTAAACTTCCTAAGTTTGGGTCATCTTCAATTAAGAGTATTTTAATTAAATTATTCATTTGGTAAATATATTTTAAAAGTTGTTCCAAATCCAAGTTTGCTAGAAACTTCAATTTTTCCGTTATGCGCTTCAATTATTTTTTTTACATAACTTAGTCCAATGCCATATCCTTTTACATCATGAATATTTCCAGATTGAACACGGAAGAAAGTATCAAATATTTTTTGCTGGTTAGTTTTGCTAATTCCAATTCCTTTATCAGTTATGTTAATTTGCATTCCATTTTCACTAGAAATTATATCAACAATTATTTTTTTAATTCCACTTGAATATTTAAGTGCATTATCAAATAGATTAGTAATAACATTTGCGAAATGAAATTTATCAACACTAACAAAAGAATAATCTTTGGAAACTATATTTATACTAATTTTAACTTCCTTGTTGCGCTCCTCAAATAGAGAAATTGTATCGTTAATAATTTCGATTAAATTAACTTGTTCTTTTTTTAATTTAATATTACTCTTTTCAAAAGCAGCAGAATTTAAAAGGTTTTCAACAAGTGTATTTAATTTCTTATTCTCTTCATTTATTATTTTGGAAAATCGCTGAACAGAATTTTTTTGCTCCAAAAGTTTTGGTTCGTCCAACGCTTCGGAAGCTAGAGCAATTGAAGCAATAGGGGTTTTAAATTCATGTGTTATATTATTTATTAGATCATTTTTTAATTCGGTTACTTTTTTCTGCTCATAAAACATTTTTACAGTTTTAACAAAGACCCAAATTATTACACTTATAAATGTTAAAGAGAGTGCAAACATAATCCAAATGGATTTCAAAATTAATTGGAATCTATTTGGTATTTCAACAACAAGCATAATGGATTTAGAAAAGATATCATTAGGAGATAGTGATGTTTTATATTTCGAATTAATTAGATTAGCTTCATCTGCATTTTTATTTATTGATAAAAATTTATTTTCTCTGTTATCATAAATGCCAAAGTTAAATATAGTTTTAATGCCCTTGTTTTTAAGCTCCTCGCTAATTGCAGAATCAATTACTTCAAGCTCAATATTTTCGCTAAAGTACTTTTCCTTTTCAAAAGAAATCATTTCTTCCAATACTTCTTTAACAAGATTACTTTTATTAAAACTAAAGGTGTCAACTTTTGCATTAGTATCTAACTTGATTGGTTTGGAATCTTTATCAAATTTTACTATTCTTTTAAACACCCTTTCTTTATTCTTTCCCGTCTTTAGGTCATCGGTATCAGTCGATATTTCAATATCCAGATTAATTAGGTCGCCTTCAACTTTTTGCTTAATTGTAGCATTTGAATTACTTCCAAAAAACATGATTTTATTTGAATCACCTTTATTGGAAGTGCTATCAACCCAGATAATTGTATTTGCGCCCTTACCTACCTTTTTAAGAAGAATATTTGCAGTTCTATTTTTTTCTATTGAAAGAACAGCATTAGTAAGAACATTATTGATTGTAGTATCGAATCTTATTTCTTCAGTATTTATTGTTTTTAAGCTCCAAAATATTTGTAATGATATTAAACCTACAACAGCTAATGCCATTACAACTATTAATATTTTAATTTTATTTTTTTTCATTAGTATATTTTCTCAATTTGCGAATGCAATTTAATTATTCCTAAAAGCCAAATCCTATTTTTAACTTTTTTTAACATTATTTAATAAGAGTTTAACAAATTTATACGTCTAAGAATCATATCTTTTGATATAAAATTATTCAATCAATTATAGGAGGTTATATGAAAAAGCTAAATCTAATTTTCGCGTTAGTCTTATTTGGGGCTATTTCGGCATATGCACAAACGGATGAAACAAAAGAGAAATTAGAAAATTTAAAAGGTGATATTACTAAAATTACAATTGAAACTGCAGATGGCAGTACTGTAATTACTGGTGAAGATGCTGTGGTTCTTTTTAAAAAGATGCGTGCTAAACAAAATATTATGATTAAAAATCTTAGGCATGGTGACACCAATAAACACAAAAACATGATTTTTTGGAAGGATAAAAATGATGATGGTAATATTAAAATTGATGTTGATGTTGATATAAATGATTCTGATAGCGGAAAAGTTATTATTATCAAAAAGAATATTGATGGTAAAGAATTAATTGAGGAATATAAAGGCGAAGAAGCTGATAAATTTCTTGAGAATCACTCAATTGGAAATAGCAACATGGAATTTCTTTCAGATGATGGTGACCTTAAAATAATTATGGAAATGGATTCTGATGAGCTTGATTGTGTTTCAAAGGGAGATTCAACTGAGGTTATAAAAAAGATTAAAGTGAGTATTGAAGATGGTGTAAAAAAAGTAACTGTTACTAGCACTGAAAATGGAGACGAAAAAGTAGAAGTATACGAGGGAGAAAAAGCGGATAAATTTTTAGAAAAAGAACATGGTTATAAAATGATATTTCATTCGAAAGATGGCGACGGAAAAGTGATTAAAAAGAAAATCACTATTATAGAAGAAGATGATAAATAGAAATTTTATATAAATATAAATTTAATTAAATGGGGAAAGTAAATTTCCTCATTTAATTCAACTCCATTCAATTATTCCTCTTTCAACTCCAAAATTATTATTCTATTTTTGTTGCAATAAATAATATTAATATAATGATAGAAATAATAAATTTACATAAACGATTTGATGAGAACTACGTTTTACGTGGTGTTGATTTAAAAATAAATCAAGGCGAAACTCTTGCTATTATTGGCCCAAGTGGTTGTGGTAAAAGTGTTTTACTAAAACATATTGTTGGTCTGTTGCAACCAGATGAGGGTTATGTTAGTATTGAAGGCAAAAACATTAATAATCTTACTATAACAGAACTTTACGAAATTCGTAAATTGTTTGGATTTCTTTTTCAAGGTGCAGCTCTTTTTGATTCAATGACTATTGAGGAAAATATTTCTCTTCCACTTATTGAAAATGATTACAACTATTCGCAATCTAAATTGGATAAAATTGTTATTGAAAAGCTTGAGCTTGTTGGGCTGCCTGGAATTCAAAAGAAAAAACCTTCCGAGCTTTCTGGAGGAATGAAAAAGCGTGTTGGACTTGCGAGGGCTTTAGTTACAAATCCAAAATATATTTTATACGATGAGCCAACAACAGGACTTGACCCAATAATGTCCGATTCAATTGACGAGCTAATTGTTCATCTTAATAAACAAATTAATGTTACTTCGGTTGTTGTTACTCACGATATGTTTAGTGTTAAAAATGTTGCTGATAAAGTTTCGATGATGCACGAAGGCAAAATCTATTATTCTGGAACTTATAACGAAATATTAAATAGTAGTGATAACATAATTAAAAGTTTTGTAAAGAGGACTGTCATTTAATGTCAAAATTGAAAGTAAAATATGTGTGCTCAAGTTGTGGCTACGAATCGTTGAAATGGGTTGGTAAATGTCCCGAATGTGACGAATGGAACACTTTTTCGGAAGAATTAGTGGATGTAAAAAAATCATCATCTGTTTTAACATCAATTTTGAATATTGTTAAATTAGATGAAATTGTTGAAACAGAAGAAAAAAGAATTCAAACTAATATTTCTGAATTTGATAGAGTTCTTGGTGGCGGCTTTATGCAAGGCTCTGTTGTTTTAATTGGTGGCGATCCTGGAATTGGAAAATCCACTCTTGTAATGCAATCAGCTTCCTCAATAATTGGAAAAGTACTTTATGTAAGCGGTGAAGAATCAACTTCCCAGCTAAATCAAAGGGCAAAGCGCCTCAAAATTCGCACATCAAATTTATATGTTTTAGCAGTTACCGAAATTGAATTAATTGAATCGGCAATTAATAAAATAAACCCAGATGTTGTAATTATTGATTCAATACAAACAATGCAACGCGCAGAATTGGATAACGCTCCAGGCACAGTTACACAAATTAGAGAATCAGCAAATCAAATAATGCAGCTTGCAAAAAGTAAAAATTTTGTGGCGGTTCTTGTCGGTCATATTACAAAAGAAGGCTACATTGCTGGTCCTAAATTACTTGAGCACATGGTTGATGCAGTTTTGCAATTTGAAGGCGATAGAAATCATAATTATAGAATTTTGCGTTCTCTAAAAAATCGTTTTGGTGGAACAAATGAAATTGGCATTTTTGAAATGCACGATGATGGTTTAACAGAAGTAAAAAATCCAAGTGAAATTTTCCTGAGTGAACATTCTGCCGATTCAACTGGTTCTGTAATTACAGCCACAATAGAAGGCAGCCGTCCTGTGCTGCTTGAAGTGCAAGCTCTTGTTACACCTTCAAATTATGGTAATCCACAACGTGTAGCCACTGGCTTTGATTATAAACGATTATCAATTCTATTAGCTGTTTTGGAAAAACGAGTTAAACTTAGATTATCCTCAGCAAATGTTTTTATTAATATTGCTGGTGGATTAAAAATTTATGAACCAGCTGCCGATTTAGCCGTTTGTTGTTCAATTGTATCAAGTTTTAAAGATAAATCGTGCAAAGAAGGTTTTGTGGCAATTGGTGAAGTTGGTCTTGGTGGAGAAATACGCAGCGTTAGTCAAATTGAAAAAAGGATTCAAGAGGCAGAAAAATTAGGCTTTACTTCAATAATAATTCCTAAAACAAATTATAAATCAGTAAAAGGAAAATATTCGATAAATGTTATTCCAGTAAAAAATATTTTTGATGCACTTGTTGAAATTATGGGATAAAAAAGGCGCCTTAAAAAGACGCCTATAGCAATCTATTTACCTAAACTCTTTTCAGCTTCTATAGAAACCTCTGGCGAAACCAAAATTCTACCACATGATTCACATGTAAATAGTCTTCTATTTTGCCTCAATTCAATTTGTCTCTGCGAGGGAATAATATTATGGCATCCGCTACAAGCAGAACGATTTATTGTTACAATTGCTTTTCCTTTCAAGGCTTTTCTAATTCTCATGTAAACACTATAATCAGCTTTTTTTACTTGACTAGCAATTTTCTCTCTTTTTTCTCTAAGTTTAGCTTCTTCAATTTCATTTTCTTTAATAATTTTTTTTAATTCAACCTGATTTTCCATAAGAACAGCAGTGTTTTCTTCCACGCTTGGTAAAAGTTCTTCAATTGCACTCTTAAGTTTTTCACTGTTAAGCTCAAAATCAACATTTTCAGAACTAAGGCGTTCAATTTCGGATTCAGAATGGTCAATTTCTTTTGTTAAAGCATCATATTCCTTATTGTTTCTAACTTTATAAAGTTGTGCTTTAAACTTTTTCAAATTACTTGTAAGCCTCTCAATTTCTTCTTCATTATCCTTTCTTTTATCAAGAGATTCTGACCTAATGCTTTCTTTTTCATCAATTTGGTCTTGAATTTCTTTAATTTTTGCATTAAGGCTATTTACCCGTAATGGAAGATCCCCGCGTAACTCTTCTAACTGATCTAACTCATCGTCAACTAATTGAAGCGAGAAGAGTGTAATTAATCTGTTAATCATTTATTTCTCCTAATTAATAATAAAACTTTATTGGGTTTGTTGACCCACTATATTTAAAAATTTTTATAACTTCATTTTCGTTTTTAATAAACTTATCTAATATTTTTTTTATTTGATTTAAGACAGGAACTTCTGTTTCGTAATGTCCAGCATCAATAAGCATAATTCTATTTTCAGCATCTTGGAAGGAATGAAATTTTACATCCGCAGTAATAAACGCATCAGCATTTTGAGCAATTGCATTTTCAATTAAATCGGAACAAGAACCTCCACAAACAGCCACTTTTTTTATTTTTGCGCTTTTACCAAGAGTAAATTTTAATCCATTTGTCTGTAAATGCTTAGTAACATGAGCAAGAAATTCATTTGGTGTCATATTATATTCCAAGTTACCAATAGCACCAGCTCCATAATTAACGTTTTTATTTTTTAATGCAAAAACATCAAATGCAGGTTCTTCATAGGGATGTACTAATTTCATAGCGGTAATTACAGAATTTAATTCCCACGAATTGACTAAAATTTCTATCCTAACTTCATTTACAACTTCAAACATATTTGCTTTACCAATTGTTGGATTTGAAATTAAAGAGCCTTCAAAAGTACCTTTAACATTATTTCTTGAGCTACATTTTGAATATTCACCAATAATTCCACCACCAGCATTAAAAATGGCATTAGCAACAGCTTCAACATTTTTTTCTGGAGTATAAACAACTAATTTATATTGATTGCTTTCTTGATGTTCCAAGAAATTTATGTTTTTTAATTTTATCCTACTGGCAAGTTCAAAGCTAACTCCACCTTTTGTATAGTCCAAATTTGTATGGGCGGAATAAAGCGTGATATTATTTTTAATGAGTTCTTTAATTATTTGGGATTTTTTACTTGAATCAAAATTGAGTTTACTGATTGGATTGAAAATGAATGGATGGTGAGTAATTATTAAGTTACATTTCTTTTTGATGGCTTGCTGCAGTACCTTTTCATCCAAGTCAAGTGCTAAAAGTACATTATCCACTTCATCTTTTGGATTTCCCACCTGCAAGCCAACGTTATCTTTAATCAAAGCAACACCAGTTGGTGCCCATTTTTCAAAATGTTTTATAACATAATTTATATTCATATAATCCAAAAAAAAAGCACCCCTAAATTTGGAGGTGCATTTTTAAATTTTTATTTCAATTCTGTGTTTCTTGAATTGATACTAAAATCCTTATAATATATTTATTTCTTATTCTCATATTTTCAGGTATGTAATTTAAGATTAATTACGAATATTTTCAAGAACCGAATTTAAAAGAAACAGCTAAAATAATTTTTCTAGTGCAATTCTAATCCGTTTAACTCCTTCTACCAAATTTTCCATTGAAGTTGCATAAGCAATACGTATAAAACCTTCGGTTCCAAAAACAGAACCTGGTATTGTAACAACTTTTGCTTCCGAGATTAAATACATAGCTAAATCATAAGAATTAGTAATTGTCACTCCATCAAAGCTTTTCCCAATAAAATGGCTAATATCTGAAAAAAGATAAAATGCACCTTTTGCATTAGATGTTATAAGTCCATCAATTTTACAAAGTGAGTCAAATAAAAATTTTCTTCTCTCAGAAAAGACTTTGTGCATATCTTTAACATCGTCTTGTGATCCTGAAATAGCTTCAAGTGCGGCATATTGTGATATTGAACTTGGGTTTGAAGTCATGTGACTTTGCAGCTTTCCCATTGCACTTATTATTTCTTTTTCAGCAGCAGCAAATCCAATTCTCCAACCAGTCATAGAATATGCTTTTGAAACACCATCAATAAGAATAGTTCTCTTTTTTAATTCTGAACTTAAAGAAGGAAAACTTACAAATTCGAAATTGTCATAAACTAATCTGGAGTATATTTCATCGCTAATAACATATAAATCATAATCTAATACAATTTTGCCAATCTCTTCAAGTTCAGTTTTTGAATAAACAGAGCCAGTTGGATTTGAAGGATTACATAAAATTAATGCTCTTGTTTTAGGGGTAATTGCTGCTCTTAATTGCGTTGGCGAAATTTTAAAACCACTTTCTATAGTAGTATCAATAATAACTGGAACCCCGTCAACTAATTCAACCAATGCAGGATATGTAACCCAATATGGAGCTGGAATAATGACTTCCTCGCCTTTTTCAACAATAGTTTGTAAAGCATTATAAATTGAATGCTTTGCACCATTAGATACAATAATTTCATTTGCCTTGTATTCAACACTCGTAAAATCTTTTATCCATTTACCAACGGCTTCACGTAATGGAATTATTCCACTTGCCAAAGTATAAATAGTATAACCTTTTTCCATTGCAGTAATTGCTGCATTTTTTATTCTTTGTGGTGTTGGAAAATCTGGTTCACCAACAGATAAATCAATAACATTAATTCCTAGTGCTTTAAGCTCTATCGCTTTAGCCGCTATTTTCATCGTTCCAGAAAATTCCATCTCTTTTACTTTTGCCGATATATGCATTCAATCCTCAAATAATTTGAACATTAAAATTAGCATTTCATTGAATTTTTTGAAAGTAAAAACTAAATATTCTTTCAGATTTCTGAAATTTTATTCTATCTTTGAAATATTAATTGAGAATTTTTTATTATAAATTCTCTTTTTAAAATTTAATTTTAATTAATTGTGATTTATCTCACATATTATTTTTTTTTCTTATTTGATTAAATCTTAAATTACTATTATTTTTCAACAATATCTATAATGATAAATATAATTAGTTAAAATTTTTATATTACTTCTGAAATATTTATTAAAAAATAATATAATCAACATTTTATAAAAAATATTTTAATATTATGAAACTAAAATTTTATGGGACAAGGGGTTCAATTCCAATTTGCGAGCAATCATTTCAAAAGTATGGTGGAAACACGACATGCATTGCCTTATGTAATGCAAAAAATGTTTATGTTTTTGATTCTGGTACTGGTATAAGGAATTTAGGCAATGAATATTTTTCAAATCATAATCATAGTTTAACTAATGTAATTTTATTTTTTTCCCATTTTCATTGGGATCACATTCAAGGATTTCCTTTTTTTCTACCTGCTTATGACCCAAGCAGAGAATTTACAATTGCAACTATTGGTAGAAATGATGATTACTTCGATTTGAAAGCCATTTTTGAAAATCAAATGAGAAAAGAATTTTTCCCTGTACCACTTGAAAAAATGGGCGCTAAATTTAACTTTATCCAAGAAGAAACTAACTTATTCAAAAATGATGAGGTGAAAATAATTTCTTCAGAACATAACCATCCAGGACGAGCTTTTAGCTATAGAATTGCAATTGAAGGTAAAATTATTGTTTTTGTAACAGATGTTGAACACATAGATGGAATTGACCCAAGAGTTGTTGCTATTTCGAAAGATGCCGATATATTAATTCATGAGGCACAATATACGCCAGAAGAATTAGTAAAACATAAAGGATGGGGGCATAGCAGTTGGATGCAGGCAATTGAAGTTGCCAAATTAGCAAATGTTAAAAAGCTATTTATTACACATCATGACCCAGACCATGATGATAATTTTCTTGATAAAATAGAAGTTGAATGTAAAAAACATTTTCTTAATGTGGAATTGGCTAAAGACAATTTAGAGGTTGAGTTATAATATGGATATGTTTTTGTTAGCAGCAATTGAAGAAGCAAAAAAAGGTCTTGACGAAGGCGGAATTCCAATAGGCTCTGTCCTTGTTCATAATGGCAAAATAATCGGACGCGGGCATAATCGCAGAATTCAAAAAGGTAGTTCAATTTTGCACGGTGAAATGGATGCTCTTGAAAATGCTGGAAGATTACCCGCAAAAATTTATAAAGAATCAGTACTATATACAACACTTTCTCCCTGCCCAATGTGTTCGGGCGCAATTCATCTTTATGGGATACCCAAAGTAGTTATTGGTGAAAACAAAACTTTTAGGGGAGAAGAAGAACTCTTACGTTCAAAAGGAGTTAAAATTGAAGTTGTTAATGACAATACTTGTATAAATATGATGAATAAATTCATTGATGAAAATCCAATACTTTGGAATGAAGATATTGGAGAAGAATAAAAAATGACAAAAAAGCTAACTATTAAACAAGCCAATAATAATTAGTTTGGGCTATTTAGATTTTGAATTAATAATCTAAATAGCCTATTTTTTTTATCATTTGATAATAAATTATATTATTTTATAAGTGTAAAACTTCAACAACAATAATATTTGGAATATTAAAGATGGATGATAATCAACCAGACCAAATTAAGTTTATTTATAAATTTAATTTTAAAGAACAAATTGCTGTATCATTTGAAGTTAAAATTAATTACCAAACGTTACTTATTGAGAATAATGTAACGCATAGTGATAAAGACTGGACAAAGTTGAAAAATTTCAAATGTCCTAATTGTCCTATTGATGAAGAGAAAAATGAATTTTGCCCACTTGCCATAAATCTAGAAGGTGTATTACAGTTTTTTAATGAACTACCATCATATAAAGAAGCTACAGTTTCGGTGGAAACTAATGAACGAATAACATATAAAGAAACAACTGTTCAAATTGGTGTTGGAAGTTTATTAGGAATAATAATGGCAACCAGCGGTTGCCCTGTTATTGGTGTGCTCCGCCCTCTTGTACGTTTCCACCTTCCATTCGCATCTTTGGAAGAAACAGAATATCGTGTATTTTCCACTTATATTTTTGCACAATATTTTAAATTTGTTACTGGTGGTGAGCCAGATTGGGATTTATCAAAACTCAAAAAATCATATGAGCAGATTCAAATAGTAAATAGAAATATTGTGACAAAACTATCTGATGTTGAACTAAACGATACAAGTAGAAACGCTGTTGTAACATTAAGTAGCTTTGCAGAATATATTATTTTTAATCTTGAAGACAAAGAATATATTCACTTAAAAGATGTTTTTAACTCGTTTGGTGAATCTATTGATTGGGAAATTACACCAAGGACAATATTGAAAAACAGGAAAGATTAAGATTGCTTTTCTGATTTATCATCATCATCATCAATAATTTCTGTAAATTCTGCATTATTTGCATCTTCTGTTTTAATTATCTCAACAGTAAAATTGGCTACCACGCCTGCTAAAGCACCAACAGCTGCTAAAATAGGGGCTGCAAAAACACCGATAACACCAAAGCTTAAAGGAATTTCAATAAATGTTTTGCCTTCGGTATCTTTTATAATTATTCTGCGGATATTCCCTTCTCTTATCAAGTCTTCAATTTTTCCTAATAATTCTTTGCCTTTTACTTTAAATTCCATTTTAACTCCAAGTTATTTGTGACTTTTAGATGGTTTACAATATTAAAAGTTCCAAAAAAAAACCGTGAAAAATTTCACGGCTTAATTATAAATAATATTATCATCTAAAAAACTGATATCTATTATCAACAATATCTGCTTCATTCTTTATTTCAAGTAACCACTGTGTGTATAAAGCAGATTTTTTTTGATTTAGCAAAGAAGTTCTAATAGAATTTTTTTGCATTGAGAAAGATGTTGAATCAAAAGGAGTTTTGCTAGTAACTTTAATTATATAACTTCCTCTATTACCTTTAAATGGCTCAGATATTTTATTTACAGGCAATTCCAAAGCTTTTTGTGAAAACGCATAATCCCTTCCTAAAGTTGGTATTGAGCCAGCTGGAGTAAAGTTAATAGCTGTTGATATTTTTGCATCTGAAAAAACTTCGGTAGCTTTATTAAAATCACTATCAGCTATTTTTGTTTCTATTTCTTTAGTAATAGATAACTCTTTTTCACTTTTTTTCTCTCTTTTTACCAATAACTCTATACTACTTTTAACTTCATCAAGAGGTTTAAACCCGGCTTTAGAAACATCTGAAATTAGTGCAACAACATAACCGCTTTGAAATTTGAAAACTGGTGTAATATCATCAACATCGTTGTCAAAAGTAAAAAGTAATAAAGAGCGGTTTGAACCAAGACCAGGAATTGAACTGGCATCTTTTAGTAAATCTGGTGTTTCAAGCACTTGATATCCTAATTCTTTTGCTGTTGATTCAAATCCGTTTTCTTCAGCTAAATATTGGAAATCCGTTGCAGTATTATACTTTTTATCAACTGTTGTTGGAGATGCAATAACTTTATTAATTATGCTCTCAACAACATATTTATTATTTGTCTTATCAGTAACAAGAATAATATGCCATCCAAATTGAGATTTTATTGGACTTTGAATTTTTCCAACTCGCCCATTAAAAGCAGCTTTTTCAAATTCTGGAACCATTTGTCCTTTGCCAAACCAACCAAGAGAACCACCATTTTTTCCACTTCCTGGATCTTCAGATTTTTCAATGGCTATTTTAGCAAAATCGCCACCAGATATAAGATCTTTATAAATTGTTTTGGCTTGGTTTTCATCTTTAACTAAAATATGCGATGCTTTAACAAGTGTTTCATTTGATTTAATACTCTTGTTAACTTTATAGAGAATAAAACCTTCATTAGTTAAAACAGGGCCAACAAAAGAACCAGCTTTTGCATTTACTATTAAATCTTGTGCCGCTGCAGGAATTTGTGAAATTTGTAATGTGTCTTTTGAATATGGTTTTTCTGAATAAATTTCAACAAAAGTTTTGAAACCACTCGTGTCAGATTTAACTTTCTCAAGAATTGCGGATAAATTTTTCTCAATTGCAATTGTATCGGAATGTGAAGCTCCAGTATTAAAAATCACATATTTTACTTTCCTTGTTTCTTCTTTTTTGTAATCATTTTTGTGCTCGGAGTAATAGTTACTAATTTCATCATCAGTAGGAATTAATGTTGAATCATTTTGAATAGGTAAGCTAACTAAAATATAATCAGCATTCATTCTAACATTATCATCATCAAATTTTCTTCTAATTTCTTCATCTGTAACAAAAGCAGAAGCATTAACAAGACTGGTCAATTTTTCTTGAAGTATTTGCTGTCTTACTTGATCTTCTATCTGAAGAATAGCGGTTTTGTTTTGTGGATTTCTAATAGCAGCATCATAAGCTTCTCTATTAAATCTTCCAGTAGAATCAATAAAATATTGAGTAACTGATTGTGGAGGATTTGGTCCCAGCAATAAATCTTTAATCTCATTATCTGAAACATTTAAATCATACTCACTAATTTTTTGTTCCATTAATTTTTGACTAACTAAACTTTCCCAAACTTGATCGCGAAATTGATCCATTTGGCTTTCTGGTATTTCTTGTCCATTTTGTTTTAATTGAAATTCTCTATATCTATCCAATAAATTTGCAAAATCTTGGTAAGATATTTTTTCACCATTAACTTTACCTAAATCATTACTTCTTGTGCCAATTGCATCAGCAATTTTTGAATCTGAAAGAACCATAAAGAGCACAAATAATCCGCCAACTGTAACAATGAACCATGGAGCTAGGCTCCGCATCTTAGCCATCATTCCCATAATATTAACTTCCTCCAACTAAAAAACTATTTTAAAAAACACGATTGTAAATTTAGTTAGAGTATTGCCTAAAATCAATAATATAACATACATCAAAATTATGTTAAGTTATTTTATTTTAACAAAATATGCACTAATATAAATTCGTTTCCTATTATTGTAATAAATTTAAATTAGAGTTAACTTGATATTGTAAATATTTAACTTATAAATCAATTAATGGAGGTAATAATGCCAACAACAACCGAAAATTTAAAGGAAGCCTTTGCAGGTGAAAGCCAAGCAAATCAAAAATACAGAGCATTTGCTGCAAAAGCTGAAAAAGATGGTTTTACTAACATTGCAAAATTATTTAAAACAACTGCAGAAGCAGAAAGAATTCATGCTGAAGGACATTTGAAAGCACTTGATAAAGTTGGTTCTACATTAGAAAACTTAAAAGAAGCAATTAGTGGTGAAACTTATGAGTTTGAAGAAATGTATCCCCCAATGTATGAACAAGCTGAAGCAGAAGGACATAAAGCCAAAAGGATGTTTAAATGGGCAGTTGAAGCAGAGCAAATTCATGCAAAACTTTATGCACTAGCACTTGCAGCAGCTGAAGAAGGCAAAGACCTTGATGTTTCAGATTTTTATCTTTGCCCAGTTTGTGGGCATATTGAATTTGGTGAAGCACCTGAAAAATGTCCAATTTGTGGTGTTTCTGGCGATAAATATATACAAGTTTAATTTCATTTTTTTTAGTAAAGATGTTTTAAACATCTTTACTAATTTTATAAATAAACTCACCCCAATTTCTTAAATTCCCTTATAATAAAATTTTAATTAATTAAGGAAAGTACGATGAAGGTAAAAATTATGGTATTATTATTTACAACACTATTCTTTGCAGGATGCAACAGCAAAGATATAAATCCATTATTGGATAAATGGGAAACTCCATTTGAAACCCCACCATTTAATTCAATTATTGAAGAACATTATTTGCCAGCATTTTATGAGACCATAAAATTGCAGAATGCAGAAATTGATGCAATTGTTAACAACACAAATACTCCAACTTTTGAAAATACAATCGTGGCAATTGATAATAGTGGTGAGCTTCTTAAACGAGTTAGCCGAGTTTTTGGTGCGATGAATGGAGCTATGAACAGCGATAAAATTCAAGAAATTTCAAAGGAAATTTATCCAAAACTCTCCGAGCATTTTGATAATATTAATATGAATCCCGCACTTTTTACAAAAATTAAGGTGCTTTATGAAAAAAAGGCTAAATTAAATCTTACTAAAGAACAAAGTATTCTTTTAGATAATTATTACAAAGATTTTATACGTGGTGGAGCCAATTTAAATAAAGAAGATAAAGCAAAGCTTGGTAAAATTAATATCGAACTTTCTACGCTTTCTATTCAATTTGGTGAAAATTCATTAAAAGAAACAAATAAATTTGAACTAGTAATTGAGAACAAAGACGATTTAGTTGGGCTTCCAGAAAGTGTTATTGCTAATGCTGCCGAAACGGCAACAAGTAAAGGCAAAAATGGGAAATGGATTTTCACAATTTCAAAACCAAGTTTAATTCCATTTCTTCAATATTCTGAAAAAAGAGATTTACGCGAAAAAATTTATACCGCTTATTTTATGAGTGGAAATAATAGCAATGAATTAGATAATAAAAACTTATTAGTAAAAATGGCAAATTTACGTTTAGAAAAAGCTAAATTACTCGGTTATGATTCACATGCTAACTTTGTACTAGATGAGCAAATGGCAAAAAATCCTTCAAATGTTTATATGCTTTTAGAAAAAGTTTGGACACCCGCAATTAACCGAGCCAAAGAGGAAAGTGTGGAAATGCAAAAACTAATTACTAATGAAGGCAATAGTTTTAAGCTCGCTTCTTGGGATTGGTGGTATTATTCTGAAAAAGTAAAAAAAGAAAAATACAATCTTGATGAAAATGAATTACGCCCCTATTTTGAAGTTAATAATGTAATTAAAGGGGTATTTGGTTTAGCTACTACTCTTTTTGGCATTACATTTGAAGAACGAAATGATATACAAAAATATCACCCAGATGTTAAAGTTTTTGAAGTAAAGGAAGCCGATGGAAAACATATTGGAATTTTATATACAGACTATTTCCCTCGTGATAGCAAGCGTTCTGGTGCATGGATGGATGAATTCCGCCGTCAATATAAAAAAGATGGCAAAATGGTAACTCCATTAATTTATAATGTTGGAAATTTTTCTAAACCGACTGGTGATATGCCCGCATTAATAAGTTTAGACGAAACGCTGACTTTATTCCATGAATTTGGACATGCTTTGCATGGATTATTATCAAACTGTACTTACGAATCAGTTGCTGCAACTGAAACTCCTCGCGATTTTGTTGAATTTCCTTCACAAATAATGGAAAATTGGGCTTTGCAGCCAGAGGTTCTAAAAACTTATGCTAAAAACTATGAAACTGGAGAAATTATTCCACTTGAATTAATAAATAAAATTAAAAAATCATCAAAATTTAACCAAGGTTTTGCTACAACGGAGTACCTTGCTGCTTCGTTTCTTGACATGGATTGGCATACAATTACAGAGCCAATAACAATTGATGCAATTACTTTTGAAACTAATTCAATGAATAAAATTGGATTAATTCATGAAATAAAACCCCGTTACCGAAGTACTTATTTTAATCACATATTTTCGGGTGGATATTCTTCTGGATATTACAGTTACATTTGGTCAGAGGTTCTTGATGCAGATGCTTTTGCAGCATTTAAAGAAAGTGGAAATATTTTTAATCCAGAACTAGCAAAAAAATATCGAGAATTTATTCTTTCCTCAGGTGGAACTGATGATGCAATGGAACTTTACAAAAAATTCCGCGGCTTAGAACCAGGAATTGAACCACTTTTAGAACGAAGGGGTTTAAACTAAAATTACTAAAAAATACTGAGGGCTAATAACCCTCAGTATTTTTTAGTGCAATTTCTTCATGGATCAATATTTGATGTAAGTGAATATTATATTACTATTTCCAATTATTTCCTTTTTTATTCCAAATTCTCGATAAATAATCTTAGATTTGTTACTTAAAAAATTAAATAATATTTCCCCCTAATTTGAAAAACAGGAGAAAAAATGGCAATTATAAGACCTTTTAAGGGATTAAGACCTGACCCCCGAGTTGCTCATTTAGTAGCAAGTGTTCCGTACGATGTAGTTAACCGAAAGGAAGCTGCAGAATTGGCAAAAGATAATCCAATTTCATTTTTGCGTGTAACTCGTTCCGAAATTGAACTTGATGAAAGTACGGATGCTTATTCAAATGAAGTTTATCAAAAAGCAAATACAAACATGCAACGCTTAATTCAAGAAGCTCCACTTATTGAAGACGAACAAGATAGATTTTATATCTACAGACTAATTTGGAAAGATGTTACACAAGTAGGAATTGCAGCAACATTTTCGGTTGAAGATTATAATAATGACATTATAATGAAACACGAAAAAACAAGACGTGCAAAAGAGGATGATAGAACAAATCACATTGTTACTACAAATGTTCAGACTGGTGCTGTGTTTTTAACTTACAAGGGGATTGATGACATAAATGATTTGGTTGAAAAAACTATTCGAAACGAAGAGCCAATTTATAATTTTACAACTCCAGATAAAGTTACTCATACAATTTGGGTAATGCCAAAAGAAGCTAATGATATAATTGTATTTGAAATTGGAAAAGCAGAACATCTTTATATTGCTGATGGACATCATCGTGCTGCAAGTGCAAGCCGTGCTCAAAAAGTTAAAATGGAAGAAAATCCAAACCACACTGGAAAGGAAGAATATAACTTTTTAATGGCTGTTTTATTTCCAGCAGAACAATTAAAAATTTTACCATATAACCGAGTTGTTTTTGAACTAAACAATTTAACTAATGAATCATTTTTAGAAAAAGTTAAAGCTAGTTTCACTATTGAAGCTTCTGAAATTTCTTCTCCAAACGAAAAAGGGAAAATTGGAATGTTTTTAGATAAAAAATGGTATATGCTAACTCCAAATGAAAATGTTGTTCCAGGCGAAGCTGCAGGCGATAAATTAGATGTTTCAATACTTCAAGATTTTCTATTAGCTCCAGTTTTAGGAATTTTAGATCAACGTACTGATAATAATATTGATTTCATTGGTGGAATTCGTGGAACAGAAGAACTTGAAAAATTAGTAAATTCTGGTGCCGCTAAGGTGGCTTTTTCAATGTATCCAGTTAGTGTAAACGATTTAATTAATATTTCCGAGGTTGGTGAAACTATGCCTCCCAAATCAACTTGGTTTGAACCAAAATTACGAGATGGTTTAGTTGTTCATAAAATTTAATTTTAATATTTTAATCATAAAAGGAAAAACAAAATGGAAAAAAGAATTTATAATTTCAGCGCAGGACCTGGAGTTTTACCTGAGGAAGTTCTTTTAGAAGCACAAAAAGATTTTTATTCCTATAAAGGTGAAGGTCTTTCTGTCATGGAAATGAGTCACCGCTCAAAAACTTATGACGGAATAATAGTTTCAGCAGAGAATGATTTGCGAACACTTTTAAACATTGGTGATGATTATGCCGTTCTATTTTTACAAGGTGGAGCAACTTTGCAGTTTTCGATGGTTCCATTAAACTTAATGCCACCAGCAAATAAAGCTGATTATATTGTTACTGGTGCTTGGTCTAAAAAAGCTGTTACAGAAGCCAAAAGAGTTGGAACAGTTAATATTGCTGCAACTTCTGCTGATTCTAATTTTAACTTTATTCCAAAACAAGATGTTTTTAAATTATCCGAAGATGCTTCTTATGTTCATTACACCTCTAACAATACTATTTTTGGAACTCAATTTAAACGAGAACCAGAAGTAGGTAAAGTGCCTTTAGTTTGTGATGCTTCATCTGATATTCTTCATAAACCAATTGATATAAATAAATATGGTCTAATTTACGCTGGTGCACAAAAAAATATGGGACCAGCTGGTGTTGCTCTTGTTATTGTTAAAAAATCATTATTGAAAAGAAGTCCCGAAACACTACACACTTATTTAAATTATAATGTACATGTTGAAAACAATTCAATGTATAACACTCCAGCAACTTATAGCGTTTATATTATGGGGTTAGTTTATAAATGGTTGCTAAAAAATGGCGGTTTAGATGTCATGTATAGTATAAATAAAGAAAAAGCAAAATTGCTTTATGATGCAATTGATAATTCTGATGGATATTATAAAGGCTCTGCAACAGTAGAAGATCGTTCACTCATGAATGTTACTTTTAACTTACAGAGTGAGGAATTAGAAAAGAAAATAATTGCCGAAGCAACTGCAAAAGGATTTTCTGGATTAAAAGGTCATCGTTCCGTTGGTGGATTGCGTGCATCAATTTACAATGCATTTCCTAAAACAGGAGTTGAAGATTTAGTTCAATTTATGGCTGATTTTAAAGCTAAAAACTAATTATCATTCCTCTTTAATTTCTCACTAGAAAGAGAGATTAAAGAGGTTAATTTTTACTAACTATATTATTTTATTGCTGTAACAATTAAGCACTAAACAATTGAACCATTTAAGAAAATGAAAATGAAAATTAAAACAATAGTGTTCATTATATCTATACTAATTTTTACAAGCTGTTCAGAAGAACCCAAAACAATACTCTTCAATTCAGAAGCTTTTGCATTTTCAATTGGCGATGGATGGGAAATAAACGCGTCTGTAAATGCAAAAGGATTCGCTCAAATTGAAAAAGATAATAGTGAATTATATTTCACTAATCTTAACTATACTGTTAACTTATATACTCCCGAAGATACTATTTATAATGCCGATTACGGCTCAGTTATTGATTCAACAAATGAAGAAATTTTGGATAAACAAATTGAATCGCAAATTGAACTCAATTCTGGCTTTATGGCTGGAAATTATTTAATTGAGTTTATTGTTGAAGATAAATATTCCAACACAAAAGATACACTTTCAACAAAACTTGTTTTGGAATAAGGTTTGTCTACTTTAAAATGAATTATTGATTAGCAACTTTTTACTAATAATTTTGGGAGAAGCAAATGGGAAAAATCCACGTATTGAGAAATATATTGCAAATAAAAATAGCTTTGGCTGGTGCAAAGCCTGCTATATATCGAACTATTTTAATTGAAGATGATAGAACTTTCTACGATTTTCATAATATCATTCAAATAGTAATGGGATGGGAAAATTATCACTTATTTCAATTTCTTGCAGGCAAATATGTTATCTCCGACCCTACCCTACTTGAAGAAGATGGCATCCTTAATTCAAAAGAAATAAGGCTTAAGCAATTGTTTCATGAAGTAGGTGACAAAATGAAATATGAATATGATTTTGGAGATGGTTGGATACACAATATTAGACTTGAAAAAATTCTACCATTTAAATTAACTGAATCATATCCAACGTGTATAAAGGGAAAAAGACGTTGTCCACCAGAAGATTGTGGAGGAATTTGGGGTTATGAAAATTTAATTGAAGTAATGGCAGACAAAAAACATCCCGAGTATAAAGAGACAAAAAGTTGGTTAGGAGGCGTGTTTGACCCAGAGGAATTTGACATTCAATATATTAATGAAGAACTAAAGGGCTTAAATGATTATATTAAAAACTCTATGTATGAAGAAGAAGATGTTGATGACGAGTAATAAGGTGCGCAACAATACTTTATATCCAATTTTAAAATAAAGAGAATTTCACAAATGGTACTAAGTTGGAATGAAATAAAGGATAAAGCTTTGCAATTCTCAATAGATTGGGCTGATGAAAAAAGAGAACGTGCTGAGAAAGATTCTTTCTGGAATGACTTTTTTAGTGTCTTTGGAATTTCGAGAAGGCGTGTTGCAAATTTTGAAGAACCTGTAAAAAAATATGGTAACAAACAGGGCTTTATTGATTTGTTTTGGAAAGGCACACTACTTGTCGAGCACAAATCAAAAGGAAAAGATTTAGATAAAGCATATTCACAAGCAGTAGATTACTTTCCTGGACTTGCGGAGCGCGATTTACCCAAATATATTCTTGTTTCCGATTTTGAAAGATTTAAACTTTACGACTTGGATGAAAATACTGAGCAAGAATTTAATCTAAATGATTTTTATAAAAATGTTCAACTCTTTGGGTTTATTGCTGGTTTTCAGAAACATGTTTATAAGGAAGAAGACCCTGTTAACATAAAAGCTGCCGTGTTAATGGGTAAACTTCACGACCAGCTTAAAGAAATTGGTTATGATGGACATCAGCTTGAAATTTATCTTGTCAGATTACTTTTTATCCTTTTTGCAGATGATTCTGCAATTTTTGAAAAAGATATTTTCAAAGAGTTTGTTGAACTTAGAACTAACGAAAATGGAAATGATCTTGGAGCATTCATTGCTCAATTATTCCAAATATTGAATACTCCGCAAGAAAGTAGATTAAAAAATCTTGACGAATATCTAAAAGCCTTTCCTTATGTAAATGGAAAATTATTTGAAGAAGTTTTACCAATTGCATCTTTCAATTCCAAAATGAGAACCATCTTGTTGGAAACATCGTCTTTAGATTGGGGTAAAATATCACCGTCTATTTTTGGTTCACTTTTTCAATCAGTTATGAATCCAGAGCAACGTAGAAATTTGGGAGCTCATTATACTTCCGAAAGAAATATTCTTAAACTAATAAAACCGCTATTTCTTGATGAACTTAGAGTTGAATTTGAAAAGGTAAAAACCAGCAAACCTAAATTGAGAGAATTCCATCAAAAATTAGCAAATCTTAAATTTCTTGATCCAGCTTGCGGAAGCGGAAATTTTTTAATTATTGCATACCGAGAATTACGGCAACTTGAGCTTGAAATTTTACGCGTTTTATATGACGACCAACTTGCTACAAATATTGAAAATTATATTTTTATTGATGTTGACCAATTTTTTGGAATTGAATACGATGAGTTTGCATCCAAAATTGCCGAAGTAGCAATGTGGCTTATTGACCATCAAATGAACATGAAAATATCGGAGGAGTTTGGTCAATATTTTGCTCGTCTTCCACTAAAAAAAGCACCTAAGATTGTAAATGGAAATGCATTACGAATTGACTGGAATACTCTAGTTGAGGGCAGTTATTTGGATTTACTTGCTACAAATACAAACATTATTCAAGTAAATGAACCTTTACAACATTATGAAACAATAAACGTTTATTCTAAGTCGGTTAATTTTACAAAAGGTGAATTACCAAAGCAAGATAATAAATGGCATATAAGCGGTAAAGGCAAGGTTGATTATATTCTTGGAAATCCTCCATTTGTGGGAAAGCAATTACAATCAAAAGAGCAAAAAGAAGATATGGATTTAATTTTTGCCAATGTAAAAGGTGCAGGAGTTTTAGATTATGTAACAGCTTGGTATATAAAAGCCGCTCAATATATTTATGGAACAAAAATTAGGGTAGCATTTGTTTCAACAAATTCAATCACTCAAGGCGAGCAAGTTGGTGTTCTTTGGAATGAACTTTTAAACAAGTATAAGTTAAAAATTCATTTTGCTCACAGAACATTTAATTGGAGCAATGAAGCGAAAAACAATGCTGCTGTGCATGTTGTAATAATTGGTTTCGCAAATTTTGATATAAACGATAAATTACTCTTTGATTATAGTGACATAAATGGTGAGCCAAATAAACTAAATGCAAAAAACATAAGTCCATATTTAGTAAATGCAAATGATACTGTTTTACTCAAAAGGAGAATAAATATTTCTAATGTTTCTGATATTTCATTCGGTAATATGCCAAATGATGGTGGAAATTTTTTGTTTACAACAGATGAAAAAAAAGAATTTTTAAAAGAAGAACCAAACGCCGAAAAATATTTTAGACAATTGCTAAGTGCACATGAGTTTTTAAACGGAAAAGAAAGGTGGTGCTTATGGTTAGAAAACATTAGTCCAAAAGATTTAAATACATTAAAGAAAGTTAAAGAACGAGTGATGAACGTTAGGGCTTTAAGGGCTAAAAGCAATAGAGAATCAACACGCAAATTAGCAGCTTTTCCAACACTTTTTGGCGAAATAAGACAACCTAAAAATGAATATATTCTAATTCCAAGACATTCTTCTGAAAATAGAAAAATTGTTCCAATGGGATTTTTCCAATCTGAAATAATTGTAAGTGATAGCTGTTTAGCTATTGATGACGCAACACTTTATGACTTTGGAGTTTTGCAAAGTTCTATGCACATGATTTGGGTTAAATATACTTGTGGAAGAATTAAAAGTGACTATCGTTATTCCAATGAACTTGTTTACAACAACTTCCCATGGCCACAAAGCTCGAGTGCAAAAAACAAGAATGCCGTTGAAGAGAAAGCCCAAAAAGTCTTGGATGTAAGAGCAGAATTTCCAACAAGTAGTTTAGCTGATTTATACAATCCTATATCAATGCCACCAAAATTGGTAAAAGCACATCAAGAATTGGATAAAGCAGTTGATTTATGTTACCGTCCACAAACTTTTACAACTGAAAACACACGCATTGAGTTTCTGTTCGATTTATATAATCAATACATAACTCCATTAATCATATCTGAAAATAAATACAGAAAGAATAAATGATATTAATTGATAAACCATTCGTTTCTGAGTTTTTGATAGAAACTATTAAAGAAAACAAATTTCAAATTATTTCAACAGCTATGGCAAGAGAACTTATCCATGATGATTCATTAAATTGGATTTCTGAGGTTGAAGCTAAAGATATATTCAAAAACAATCCCAACACGTTACTTTACACAAACTCAGAAAATTCAATTAGTTGGATTGAAAACAATTTAACTTTCACCACTTTGCCAAATCAAATTCATATCTTTAAGAACAAGATTAAATTTAGAGAGTTGCTAAAAGAAACATTTCCTACATACTTTTTTAAAGGTGTAAAATATGAGCAATTAAAATATTTGGATATTAGCAATTTTAAATTTCCATTTATCATTAAACCGTCTGTTGGATTTTTCAGTTTGGGTGTTCATAAAGTTGATAGCTTAAATGTTTGGAGTGAAATTTTACTTGAAATTGAAAGCGATATTTCAAAGTTGGAAGGATTATACCCAAATGAAGTTATTGATGTTACAGATTTCATAATTGAAGAGTATTTTGAAGGAGAAGAATACGCAATTGATTGCTATTTTAATGGAATCGGCGAACCAGTAATTCTAAATATTCTTCATCATGTCTTTTCATCAGCTAGTGATGTTAGTGACAGAATTTATTCCACTTCCAAAGATATCATTGAGAAAAATAAAGATGGCATCCAAAAATTTCTAAAAACAATTGGAATAAAAACTAATCTGATAAATTTTCCAGCACATGTTGAAGTTAGAATTGATAACGAAGGACAAATTTTTCCAATTGAAATTAATCCACTTCGGTTTGGTGGCTGGTGCACAACTGCCGATTTATCGTGGTTCGCTTTCGGATTTAATTCCTATGAATATTTTTTAACACAACAAATTCCAAATTGGCGAAATATTTTCAAATTAAAAGAAGATAAAAAATATAGCATAATCGTACTTGATAATAATTCTGGAATTAAAGGAAATGATATAGAATCTTTCGATTACGAAATGTTGTTAAGTGATTTTCAACTTCCTTTGGATTTACGCAAAGCAAATTTTAGCAAATTCCCAGTTTTTGGCTTTTTATTTGTAGAAACACAAGTTGGAAATGATTCTGAATTGACCAACATTTTAACTTCCAATCTTAGAAAATATATAAAAGTGAAGCAATGATAAAAAATAAAGATGCAATCACAAATTTTCTTAGAGCCATTTTAGGCATTATCTTTTTAATGTCAGCAATTTCAAAATTGGTTGCTCCTGGTTTATTTGAAATTACAATTATGGAACAAGGTATTTTTACTTCGCGAGAGATTGTTGCTTATTTGAGCCGATTTTTAATAGTTATGGAATTGTTTTTAGGTCTCGCTTTGTTCCAATCGTTTTATCTAAAAAACATAATTCTGCCACTTTCCATTTTTGTTTTGTTGGCTTTTACCATTTTGCTATCTTTTTCGGTTTTTGCTGGTGATACAAATAATTGTGGATGTTTTGGTGAAGTTGTAAAAATGTCGCCTTTACAAGCTATAATTAAAAATATTTTCCTAATTTTTATTGGAATGATTCTTTTTCGTTTGCAAGATAATAATTCGACAAAAATTTATATTCCAATTCTTATTCTAGTAGTTTCTTTTGGAACTGTTTTTGGAATTGCACCAATAAAATCATACGATAATCTTGTTTTTACACAATACACAAATTTTGAAAACGAAGGAAGAGTAGATTTAACAAACGGAAATAATTTAGTTGCTGTCTTTTTTATCGAATGCGAACATTGCATCGAAACTGCACAAGAAATAGTAAAATTGGAAAATGAAACAGGAAATATTTCAAATTTATATATACTTTTTGCTGGAGAAGATTCTGATAGCATTCATAGTTTTATTGATAAAACCCAAATTGTCCATCCGTATTTTAGAATTCCATTGGAAGATTTTTTCGGACTAATTGGAAACTCGCCACCAAGAATTTATTGGCTTAAAGATGGAAAAGTTAAAGAATATTGGGATGATAATTTTGTAGTTAATATTAAGCGATTCCAAAATAAAATTAGTAAATAAAGTTTTTATAACTTTAATCTAAATTTACAATTACGTTATCAATAATAACTTTTAGTTTATTATTATAATTAGAAAGTGTTAATTCACTAAATGTTTTTTTATTAATACTTTTTTCTTCTATTAACTTCCCACGATTATTGATGTTTATAATTGTTGGATTTTCATAAAACCATTTTCCATTTGCTAAAGTTGGAGTATTAGCAAAAGCATAAAATATTTCCTTATTAATATAAGCCATATCCAGTAAAATAGACCCGTTATTCATTTCTGTTTTAAATATAATTTCCAAATTATTTGCATTAATTGCAATTACAGACTTATTTGTATTTGCAATAAATTTATTGTCTTCTGTAAAAAAGCCCTTTTCAAAATTTGAATTGAAACTTTTTACTACTTCTCCATTTTCGTCAAAAATTGTTATTTTTTTTTCAATTTCATTATATTTATTCCAAACTATGTTCGAAATAAATATTTTGTTTAATTTTTCCTTAAAAGCAATTCCATTTATATTTAATAATGAAATTTCAAATTCATTTTTTAGCATCCCATTTTCATCGTAAATCTGTATTACTGAATTGTCATTATTCTGTAAAGCAAATGCAATTATTAAACTATTATTATCAACAACTGAAAGAATATTCCTCTCGTATTCTACCTCAATATCTTTCTGTATATTTAGAGTTCTAACTTTTGCTCCATTATAATTTATAAAAGTTAGTTTACCATAAAACGCATTTAATAATACGGAATTTCCATTTCCAAAAATCTGTAATTTTGAAAATGGAATATCGTAATCAACTTTATCAACAATTTGATATAATATCTTGTCATCTTTTTGCATAACTGTATATTCAATTGTATTGTAGCGACCTATTTTGTTGTCGGTTTTAATTATGTTCTTTTTAACGGTGTATTTTGGGTTGACTGATTGACCAAAAACATTTATACTTAACATTAAAACTATTATTAATAATTTTCCCATCATAATTCCTAACTTCTAATTTTTATTTGATTAAAATCATTTTTTTGCTCACAACCATATTTCCACTTTGTAGGCGATAAAAATAAATTCCGCTTGAAATCTTTCGGTTTACTGATTCAGCATCAAAAATTACTTCATAACTGCCTGCTTTTTGTTGCTCGTTCACAAGGGTAACTACTTCGCGTCCAAGAATATCGTAAACTTTGAGAACTGTATTTTGCAAGATAGAAGCCTGCCTCTCTCCTACAGCATGAATTGAATATTTAATTGTTGTACTTGGATTAAAAGGATTTGGATAATTTTGTGATAAATTAAAATCATTTGGTTTAGATTTATTTTCCTTTTGAACATCAGTAATAATATCAAAATACTGAAGTGCTAGATTAAAGAACTGTTGCCTTTCCACCAGAGAACCTGCTGTTTCGAGAGGAAATGAAATATAAATAAGTGCTCCATCTTTTGAACTATCAACAAATTTTCCTTTATATCCAATACCAGCGTGCCTAAATGTACCATCCTTTCGTGACGTACTGTAATTAAAAAGAACTTCACTTCCATAAATTGGATCAATATCATCTGGATATTTTTCCTCTGCAGTTTGTCCATAATTAAGTGTAATTCCAGTAAAAAAAGAATTCTCAGCCCCACTGGCTGGAATCATTGTGTCATCACCGAGATAAACAAATTTTGCTTTTAAATATTGATGATAAAATAATGTGTCTGTACTTGCTGTCATTCTTTCATCAAGGTCATATCCAATTTTAGAGCCAGAAATTAAAAGATTTCCACCATTGACTAAATAAAGAGCAAGATTGGACATTTCCTTAACTTGAATTGTTGCTTCGTGATTTGTGTTATCACCAGTAAACCAAATGACTAAATCATAATCTTGAAGTGAAATTCCTTTTACCTCATCCAGAAATACTTTATGGGAAATGGAAGATATTAAAATTGAATTACTTGCAGAAAGTCCAGCAAAATAGCTAGCAATATAATCATGCAATATATTTTCCCCATTTTCGTTTACCCTTTGAAACGCATTTACAATTAATATTTTTTTTGAATTATTTGTTTCAGTAAAATCAGATTTAGCATAAGTATCACTATAATTGCTCTCTTGTCCAGCTATATCAACCGCAGCGAGTTTATAATAAAATACTTTGTCGCTTGTAGGCACTTTATATTCTGTTGGAGAACTAATTGAAAATTCATTTATCATTTTCGTGAGTTGATGCTCATCAGCAGCAAGCTGCCAATTAGTAAGTTCAGAATCTGTCGCATAATATAATCTATATCCTACAATATCTGATTCATCATTACTTTTCCAAATTACTTTTACTCCACGATTGTTATCAGAATTTAACATGGCATAAACAATCGGATTTTTTGGTGCAGGATCAACAATGGATATTGGAAAATATTTATTCGATTTATTTCCTCGAGTGTCTTCTGAAAATATTTCTAATTGGTAATTACCTTTCGGAAGATCAGATGCATCAAAATAGTTATCACTAACTATTTGACTACTATTAATGCTATTAGCTCCATCACCGTTTGTAAGCCAATAAACTGGATTACTAAGTGTAGCAACATTTTTTACAAATGTGTTGTGTACATAAGAATTGTTTGGTAAAAAATCGAATCTATATTTTACACCAGAATCTTTTGGTTCAAATAATATATCGGTTTTTGATTCGTTCCATATTCTATATCCAGCAATGTATGTCCCATTATTTCTATCAACAGAACTACTTCCATTTACTTCTTCTATTTTTATTTGAATATCAACCTTACCATAAAGTTCATTTGCTAATAATTTTTCAGCACCACCATTTGTATAAAATTTCAAACTGCTTTCATCAATTATTGGAGCCCAATTATCAACAAATGGTGTTAATCCCCCATCCATTCTAAGATTATTAATCTCAATACCACTACTACTAACAGAGCTAACCAATTCCCTCTCTATTAAATGTACATGCCCCATACCAGATGCAATAGTTCCAAGAATTGTCTTCCCTTTTTTCACAGAATCTCCAACTGCAATAGCAGGGTTTGGAATAATATGCAGATAGGTAAAGTGCTTCCAAGTATTCCCTAATTGAGTTACAACTCTAACATATGAATTTGTACCAGCACTAGCTTTATAATAAACAACTCCATCTATAGAAGGATAACAAGGATTTCCATCAGGCTGTGGAATATCAGCAGCATTGTGAAAATGATCTGCAGATTCAGTATTCCTAAATTCTGCAAATGTTGCACTAATTCTTAGAGATGACGTAAATGGTGGAAATGGCCAGTCACCTTTAATATTATCTAATTGTGATAATATTGGTGTCGATAAAATGATTAGTAATCGAAATATATATTTAAGCATTAAGATTCCGTAAGGTTATTCTTTCAATACTACTAACATACGTATTTCTCAACAATAATTAATTTTCTTTTAACTATTCATAAAAATATTGACAAATAGAATATTGCCTTCATCAAATTGAAACTTGCGGAAACTAAATTTTTGCTTTTTTATATTCATTATTCAAGATGCCAAATATTTCCATTACGTGCCTCTCTTCAGTTCTAATTCCAGAAATAACTACACGAATTGTAAATTTGCCGTTTAACACAGTATGTGAAAGAAATACTTTTCCAGTTGCGTTTATATTATCCATAAGTTTTTTGTTAAATAAATTTAACTCTTCATCAGATTTGAGATTATTTGTAATTGCTCTAAAACAGATTGTGCTAAGTGGAGTTGGTGCAAGTAATTCAAAATTTGGATTTTCAACAATCCAATTGCTAAACATTTTTCCAAGACGCAAATGCTCGCGTATAATTTCAATTATTCCTTCCGTTCCATAATGCCTAATTATAAACCATAATTTTAGCGAACGAAATCTTCTTCCAAGTTGAATTCCGTAATCCATAAAATTTGTAACTTCGTTATCTTCATCTGTTTTTAAGTATTCTGGAATAATTGAAAATGCTTGCTTCAAAATGCCTTTGTGTTTTGTAAAAAGGACCGATAAATCAACTGGGGTGAACATCCATTTGTGCGGATTTACCACAATTGAATCGGCATTTTCAACTCCATCAAATAAATATTTCATTTCTGGAACAATTGCCGCAACACCGGCGTGAGCAGCATCAACATGAAGCCAAACATTTTCGGTTTTGCATATTTTGGAAATTTCACTAACTGGGTCAATGCTTGTAGTAGAAGTAGTTCCTACTGTAGCAACAACGCAAAAAGGCTTCCAACCATTTAATTTGTCTTCGGCAATTGCATTTCCCAACTCTTTTGGAATCATTCTAAAATTTTCATCAACTTTAATTTTGCGAACACCTTCTAAACCAATTCCAGCAACAATTGCTCCTTTTTCAATTGAGGAATGAGCTTGCTCAGAAGCGTAAAGTCGCAGACGAGGTTTATTTTGAACGCCACCAAATCCTTTTTCGCGAATTGCATAATCGTCCAAATTTTCGCGAGCGGCAACAATTGCATGCATTGTGCTCGATGAAGCAAGGTCGTAAATAATTCCCCAAAAATTATCGCTCAAACCAAGCATTTTTCTAAACCAATTAAGCGTAACTTCTTCCAATTCAGTTGAGGCGGGATTCGATTTCCAAAGCATTCCATTTGTATTAAAAGCTGCGCTAACTAACTCGGCAAATATTCCAGGATCGCTTGAAGTTGAATTGAAATAAGCCATAAATTTTGGATGATTCCAATGCGTAACTCCAGGAAGAATTATATTGTTCAAATCCGAAATAATATTTTCGTAGCTTTCACTTTTAGCGGGTGGATTTGTAGGTAGCTGTTTTTTTATATTGCCAGGTTTTGTGTTGGACAAAACCGGAAATTCTTCCAAATTGTTAAAATATTTTTCAACCCAATTGAGAAAAAGTATTCCAAACTCACTTATGTTTTCGCTTGTTTTATCTTTCATAAATTAATCCAATACTTTAATAAAATTAAATATTGCTATTTTTTAGCCAGTTTATTATTTCTGTAGTAAGTCCTATTCTCATTGACGAAAACGAATGCCCACATTTAAGTATTTTTGATTGCAATTTAACATCCATACTTTTTAAAACATAAATTAAGGGTGTATGGTGCAATTCAAGTGGAGCAACAGCATCAAATTCGGCAGCAATTAGAAAAATATTCTTTCCTATTAACTCATTAACTCGTTTTACAATATTCCACATTTCTTTATTTTCAACCATTTCGTCAAAAACTTTTTCAGCATCTGAATTTGTAACAAGCTCGGAACCCGAAGCTAAACCTTCCATTGTAATTTCCTTAAATTCTGGATGACTTAAAATATAATCAGTAAAGAGTCCAAAATTAAATCCAGCAAGAGATGCAATGTTTTTAATTTTTGGAAATTTCATAGAAGCAAGCAATGATAGAAATCCCCCCATGCTATGCCCAATTAATACTATTTTTTCTTTATCATAATTAAACTCATCGGCAATTCCAGGTTTACTAAAATGCTCAATTATCGAATTTACATCTTCTAATGAGTTTGAAATTGAGAAATTTCCACTACTTCCCCACGAACCACGATAGTGAAAAATAACAACATTAATCCCAAATCTTCTAATAGCATGGGCAATATCATAATTAACTTCGTTTCCAGGAAACCCATGTAAAAGTAAAACAATTGGATTTTTTTCTCTCCCGCCAGTTTTAAAAAACGAGCCAATTATTTTTTCGTTTTTGCTATTAATGATTAATGGCTGCATTGTTGGTTGATATTCTAAATTGATATTTGGATTATCTTCTGTTACTGGATTAAATTTTATCATATATTCTTTTATTTAATTACTGAATGCTTAAAAATAGTAAAGCCAATTAAAATATTCACAAATACTTTACATTTTTTGAATTGACTCACTCTTTGAGTATTTTTGGAACTTAATTTTGCTCAATAAATCATAAGAAAATAATGCGAATTAGTAAATCATTTATTCCAACAATGAAGGAAGCACCTTCGGATGCAACTATTGCAAGTCATGTTTTAATGCTACGTACTGGAATGGTACGAATGCTTTCAGCGGGAATTTATTCTTTTTTGCCACTTGGATACAAAGTTGTAAAAAAAATAGCAAATATAATTAATGAAGAAATGGATGCCATTGGTGGACAAGAATTTTTATTGCCTGCTTTAAATCCACGTGAAATATGGGAATCAACTAATCGTGTTGAGGCTTTTGGAGATACAATGTTTCATCTAAAAAATAGAGATTATGTTCTTGCCCCAACTCACGAAGAAATTATGACATTTCATGCAAAAGGTGAAATGAAATCATATAAAGATATGCCTCAAATTTGGTATCAAATTCAAACAAAATTCAGGAATGAAGCTCGCCCACGAAGTGGAATTATTCGCGGACGACAATTTTTGATGAAAGATGCTTATTCATTTGATTCAACTTGGGAAGGTTTGGATGAATCCTATGCAAAACATTATAAAGCTTATCAAAATATTTTTGACAGATGTGGAATTGAATATTTTGTAGTTGGTGCTTCCAGCGGTGCAATGGGTGGTAGCAAATCGGAAGAATTTATGGTAAAATCGGATGCCGGTGAAGACACAGTTGCATATTGTAAAAGTTGCGGATACGCTGCTAATGTTGAAGTTGCCAATTCAATTGTTGAACCAATTGCAAGAAATAGTGAAAGCAAAGATGTTTACGAAATATCAACTCCAAATATTCATAGCATTGATGAACTTTGTGAATTTTTGAAAATTAATGAAAATGAAACAGCTAAATCGAGAGTTTATATTCACACTGGCAAACCAATTCTTGTTCTAATGTCTGGCAACGACGAAGTTAACGAAACTAAACTTCAATCCATTCTCGGCGGCGAAATTCGTCCAGCTCACCCAGAAGAACTTGTGGAAATAACTGGTGCAGAAGCTGGTTCTATTGGACCAATTGGATTTAAGCATAGAATAATTGCTGATAACAGACTTAAGGATTTAAATAATTTATATAGTGGCGCTAATAAAACCGATTTCCATATTGGTGGAATTGATTTACAAAGAGATGTTGAAAATATTGAATATTTGGATATGCGAACTATTGAAAGTGGTGAAGAGTGCACTAGGTGCGGTGAAACTCTCGAAGTTTTTAGAGCTATTGAACTTGGTCATATTTTCAAACTTGGAACAAAATATTCAGAAGCAATGGGTGCCACATTTTTAAATGAAAATGGTCAAGCTCTACCAATAATTATGGGAAGTTACGGAATTGGCGTTGACCGCGTTCTTGCTTGTTTTATTGAGCAAAACTATGACGAAAAAGGCATTATATGGAAAGCACCTTTAAAACCATTTGATATTCACCTTCTTGCTTTAAATATGAAGAAAGAAATTGTGGAAAATGAAAGTAATGAAATTTATGATTTACTTCTAAAAGAAGGTTATGACGTTCTTTATGATGATAGAAGAGATGCTCAAGCTGGCTTTAAATTTAACGATGCCGAACTAATTGGAATTCCTCTACAAGTTATTATTGGCGAAAAAAATATTCAAGAAGGTTTGGTTGAGATAAAGGACCGTAAAACTGGCGAAAAATTGCTGATTAGCAAAGAAATTTTACTCGACCAACTTATAGATTTAGTGAAATAATGAAAAACAAACTTTTTATAGTTTCAACGCCAATCGGAAATTTTGACGATATTACTTTACGTGCTCTAAAAATTCTTAAAGAAGTTGATATTGTTGTTTGCGAGGAATTTAAACCCGCTCGTAGATTGCTTTCTTATTATGGAATTGCTAAAGAGCTAATTTCGGTTAATGAACATAACGAAAGCGAATCAACTTTTGAAGTAATTGCTCAAATTAAAAGTGGCAAAACTGTTGCACTTATTTCAGATGCGGGAACTCCACTTTTTTCTGACCCTGGTAATACTCTTGTTGAACAAGCTATTTTAAGTGGAATTGAGATTGTTCCGGTTCCAGGTGCAAGTTCACTTCTTGCCGCTCTTGTTGGAACTGGATATCACTTTGAGCAATTTTTTTATTATGGCTGGCTTTCACCAAAAAAGGAAATTAGACAAGGACAGCTTAAGAGATTAAAAACTGTTAATGATATTATTGTTATTCTTGAAACTCCATATAGGTTAATTGCTCTATTAACAGATATAAAAAGGACATTTGGAAGCAATCAAAATATTGTAATTGCATATAAACTAACGCAAAAAGAAGAAAAGTTCTATAGAGGAAATGTTGATACTGTTTTAAACAAAATTTCAAATGAAAAACTAAAAGGTGAATTTGTGCTTATAATTGAAAATCGCCATTCTGACAACAGCACAAAATCTCAACAGAATAGAAGGATTTAGAATCTTTTCTAATAATTATGAAAATCTATTTCTAATAGAAATAGTAAGTTTCATTTCAGCCATAGTTTGGATTTTTGCATTTTTAATTTTGTATGTAATTTGTATTTTACTAAAGTGAAATGCAATAGTGTTAATTGTTTTAACAAAGTTTGAAAAAAATAAAGAAATTGAGGAAATTATGTTAAAAATATTGGATGTGGATTTGACACCAAACCCACAGGCTTTAAAATTTATATTAAGTGAAAAATTGTTAAATACAGAAACCAGAAGTTTTAATTCCGCAGAAAGTGCTGTTCATGATCCATTAGCCAAACTTATTTTTGAACTGGAAGGTGTAGTGTCTGTTTTTTATATGGACAAATTTATAACTCTTGAAAAACAACCTTCTGCAAGTTGGTCTAAAATTCAAAAGCCTTTTACCGAGATAATTGAATCATTTGATATTGCTAATCTTCCTGCAGAAAAATATATGGATGAAAATAAAGCGGATGAAACTGCAATATTAAAAAAAATAAATGAGATTATTGATTTGCGAATAAAACCAGCTCTTGCTGGCGATGGCGGTGGTCTTGAGGTTCTTGGATTTACGGACAATACTTTGTCTATAAAATATCAAGGTGCTTGTGGTAGTTGTCCAAGTTCAATTAGGGGTACTTTGGTTGCAATTGAAAATTTACTCCGCAGAGAAGTTAATTCAAATATTTCAGTAATTTCTGGTTAAAAATTTGTTTATTAAAAACACAACTCAAATAAACTTGAGTTGTGTTTTTTACTTTCCAAATTGTCTTTTATTATTTTTCTATTCTTTTCTTTTTCATATACTTTTTGTTTCAAAATTGCAGCTAATTCATCTTCATAAAAGAATTTCTTTTCGCCAAATGCTGGAGTTAATTGAGTTAACCAAGTTGAAGTTTCATCATATTTTGCAAAAAATGGGTGTTTAACCCAATCAGGATTTCTTGCCTGCAAAAAGTTTAGCGCAAATACTTTTTCACCTTTTATTGTGGATATACCATTAATTACTACTTTACCAGGATTTGCAGACATAACAGGACCCCGTGCTGTTCTCTGTAATCCAGAAACTTTTTTAAATGCATCACTATATATTTCAAAAGCTCGTGATAATGGAACTTCAAAATATCCTTTAGCTCCGGTATTTCTTGCAATAAACACATAATATGGAAACATTCCCAAACTGACTTGTTTTTTCCAATTTTCTGCCCATACATCTGCAGAATCATTAATATGATTTATAATTGGGGATTGAGTTCTAATAGTTACTCCAACATTCAATAATCGTTTTACGGCTTCTTTCACTATTTCGGTATCAAGTTCAACATAATGATTAATATGAGCCATAAATGCTATTTGTTTTCCACTATTTCTAACCTTTTCAAATAGTTGTAAAATTCCATTAGCATCTTTATCGGTAACGAAACGATAAGGCCAATAGGAAAGTGATTTTGTACCTATTCTAATGTTTTTAATATGGTCAAATTCCTTGTTCAAAAAAGGTAAAATATATGATTCCAATTTTTGTAATGACATTATTAACGGGTCACCCCCAGTAATCAAGATATCACTAATTTCTTTGTGCAATTTCAAATAATTCAAAAATATTTTTGAAGCATCAGTTGCAAATTTCAAATCGTGATATCCAACAAATTGAGCCCAACGAAAGCAAAATGTACAATACGAGTGGCAAGTCTGGCCTTCTGATGGAAAAAATAATGCGGTTTTATCATATTTATGTTGTATTCCCGGTACAGTAACGCTATCCATTATTGGAACATTGGCAATTAATTGCCCTGCTGGATGGGGGTTTAATTCTTGTCTAAATATTTTTGCACTATTGCTTATCTCTTCTTTTGAAGCACCACTTTTAAATAGTTTTGCAATTGTATAAAATTGGTGCTCACTTATCATTTCTTTCAACATAAAATTGAGTTGAAATATTGGATCATTTGGAATATTAGTCCAATCTATTAACTCTTCAATAATGTAATTATTAGTCTTAAATGGAAGAATTGTTCCAACAACTTTAAGTTCAAATATATCTTCATCTGATAAATATGGTTTAATAAAATCTATTGAATCTATATCTTTTAAACTGTAAAACTTTATTTCTTTTTTAGAAATCATATATATATCCTTTCTGAATAAACTGATTTTGGGTATATGATACTTTAATCAAAAAAATGAAAAGTTCAATACAACAGGAAATGAAATTTGAATAATGAAAAAATATTTATAAAATGAGGGAAAAGCGGTAAAAATTTACCGCCTATTTTAATGTTGTAACTTGACTAACGTCTTCTAATTTTACAAATTTTTCGTTGAATTTATAACTGCCTGTTTCTGATTTAACTGTTTTAATAAATTTAACAGTTATACCAGATGCTGCGCCTTTGTGTTTTGTTTTATCAACAAATGTTTGTTTTTTAGCCATGAATTATCTCCTAATATATTTAGAGAACAAATATAATAAATAAATATTGATTTTTAAAGAAAATGAATATCTTTTAATTTTACAATTCTTACCCTTTTATAATTTTATAAATATGTTTATCATTGCACATATTTATTAGGATAAAATGGAAACTGCAATAAAGCGAATTTATTTAACTGGTTTTATGACGAGTGGAAAAAGCACAATTGGACCAATTTTGGCAAATGTTATAGGCTGGGAATTTTCTGATCTAGATAGAGAAGTGGAAGAACAGGAAGGCAAAACAGTTGTTGAAATTTTTGAAACTCATGGCGAAGAGTATTTTAGAGATATTGAGCATAGACTTTTATTGAATTTATCAAAAAAAACGAATACTATTCTTTCACTTGGTGGCGGGACAATGGTGTTTGATAGAAATTTGAGCATTTTGAAAAATACTGGAATGACTGTTTACTTAAAATCATCACCCGAAATGATTTATCAAAGAATTAAAAACAAAATTGACCGTCCAATTTTTAGAGATTTGGTTTTATCAGGAACTGCAAAGCCAAAAGATTTTATTGAACGAATTGAAAATTTATTATCAAAGCGTGAACCATATTATCTAGAATCGGATATTTGTATTAATACTGATTTATCAAATATTGGAATTACGGTTGACAAATTAGCAAAAACAATATTTAAGGCAATAAATGAAAACAATTAACATTAATCTTCCTCAAAATGGATATGATATTTATATTGGAAATGGAATAATTAAACAAGTAACTAAAAAGATAAAATCACTTGATTTGAAAAAAAATCTATTTTTTGTCGTTGATAAAAATGTTTATGAATTATATTCTTCTCAAATTGATTTGTTAATTAAAAATTATAAAGGAAAAGTTAATTTATTGGTAGTTGAAGCAAGTGAAAAATTCAAATCCTTTAAAACATTGGAATTAATTTATAAAAATCTACTAGAAAATGATTATTCGCGAGATACTTTACTTTTAGCTATTGGTGGTGGTATTATTGGGGATATTTGTGGTTTTGCAGCTGCAACTTTTTCACGAGGAATTCAGTCAGTGCAAATTCCAACAACTCTTCTATCCACAGTTGATAGCTCAGTTGGTGGAAAAACAGGAATTAATTTTTCAAATACAAAAAATATTATTGGGACTTTTAATCAACCAAATTTTGTTTTAATTGATGTCAATTTTCTTAAAACACTTAGCAAAGAAGAATTGCTTTCTGGACTCGGGGAAATTGTAAAATATGCTTTTTTAACAAACATTCAATTTTACAAATATGTAAAAAAAAATATTAACGAAGTCTATAGTAAAAATCCTAAAACATTTACAAAAATAATTGAAGAGACAGTAAGATTTAAAGGAGATGTGGTAATAAGCGACGAAAAAGAAACTGGAAATAGAAAAATGCTAAATCTTGGTCATACATTTGCTCACGCTTTTGAAGTTGAAACTAAATTTGAACTCAAACACGGACAAGCAGTAATAGTTGGAATCGCTTCTTCCCTTTTTCTATCATTTAAAATTGGCCTAATTTCAAAACTAAAATTGGACGAATTACTCGAACTAATTTATATTTTCAAGGATGAAATTAGAATTGGGAGGATAAATTTTGATAATGCTATTTCAATTATGCAACGTGATAAAAAGAATAAAGATGGAAAAATTAAATTTGTACTTATAAAAGACATCGGAAATATTTTGATTGATGTTGAGGCTAATAGAGATGATATTATTTATTCGCTCGAAAACGGAATTGGAGTTTTTAAATGGAAATAATTTCATTGAAAAACTGTTCACAATTAATTGAATTTAGTAAGTTTTCCTCACACCATTTAATTCCCACTCCAAAGCTGAAATATTTTTTTGTAATTTCATTACTTCTAATTCAATTAAATATAAATTCTCAAACTCCACGCGAGACAAGAGCTGTGTGGGTTTCTACAAATTATAAGTTGGATTGGCCTCCACCAACCTACGATGAAATAATTCAAAAAGAAGCATTAATTAATATTTTCAACAATCTTGAAAGTAAGAATCTTAACACAATTTATTTTCAAGTTAGAAGCAATGGAACTGTTTTATTCAAGAGTTCTTTGGAATTATTTTCGCCATATATAACTGGCGAAATAGGAAAATTTGGTGGCTATGACCCACTTGAATTTGCAGTTCAAGAAGCACACAAGCGTGGAATTGAAATACATGCGGTAGTAAACACAATGCGAGTTTTTAGTGGAAATGATAATTCAACAAAAAATAATCCGTTGCATATTACTCAAATTCACCCAGAGTGGGCTTACACAAAACTAGATGATAAATCAATATGGCTTAATCCAGGAATACCTGCTGTAAGGGAATATCTAATTGAGCTTATAGATGAAATTGTCCAAAATTATGATGTTGATGGAATTCAGCTTGATTTTATAAGATATTCAGAAAATCAAATAAATGACAATTCACTATTAAATGAAAAATCACAAAATGAAAGTACTGAAGATTGGCGGCGCAATAATATTACAAAATTTATTAGTCACCTAAATCAGAAAATAAAAGTGACAAATCCTAAAATTAAACTTGGCGTTACTCCAATTGGTATTTATAAATCAATACCTAATGGGCGAGGTATGGAAGGATTTTCAAATGTATTCCAAGATACACGAAAATGGCTACAGCTTGGAATTATCGATTACGCTGTACCTCAAATTTATTGGGATGCGAAAACAAATCCAAAATTTGACGTTCTTACAAAAGATTGGGTTGATAATTCTTTTGGTAAAAATATAATTATTGGAATTGGTGCTTATAAATCAGAAGTAATCAATGAAATTGAACGACAAATAAATATTACTCGTGCCTTAAATGCTTCTGGAATGGCTTTTTTTAAATATAAAAATATTGAGCAAAAAAGGTTTTATTCATTTGAAGATAAAGCACTACCTACCGAAATGCCTTGGATTGAAAATATTCCAAAACTTGCTGAACTTAATTTAGCTTCTAATTTTATTAATAATAAGATTTTATTAAATTTTAAAATTGACAGAAAACTTAAAACAGATAATGGTTATTTTGCTTTATATGAATGTGATAACTTTCAGATTAACTCCAATAAAAACTTGATAAAAGTGTTTCCTAATTATATTTCTGAAATGGATTTTTCAATACTACATCCCAATAAAATAAATTACTATTATTCAGCTATTCAATATGACCAACTTTGGAATGGGACAAGTACAGAAAGCAATATTGCCAAAATTTCAATTCCTAAGTTAAAGTTAATTGAAAACAGTATTGAAGTTTATAATAATCCAGTTCTTTTGAAAAACGGAAACACAAGTGTCCTTCTAATTTATAGTAATTTGGAAGAGGAAATAACTCTATACAGCAATAAAGGCAACAATACTAATTCATTGCTTTCAAAGCATTTCCTGAAAAAAGGATATAATGAAATATATTTAAATTATGATTTGTTGAAATATAATAATGCCATTATTAACTTTTTGAAAGATAATAGATCGGTCAGTTTGCAATAAATCAATTATCCAAACATTCTTTCAAATAACGTCCAGTGTGTGATTTATCATTTTTCACAATTTCTTCTGGAGTTCCAAAAGCAACAATCTCCCCACCATTATCACCTGCTTCTGGACCTAAATCAATTACATAATCAGCACATTTTATTACATCCAAATTATGTTCAATAATTACAACAGAATTATTTTTTTCGAGCAGTAGATAAAAGCTTTCTAGCAATTTATTTATATCGTGAAAATGGAGACCAGTTGTTGGTTCATCAAAAATAAATAATGTGTGGCGTTTTTCTTTTTGTGTGGAAAGGTGAAGGGCCAACTTTATTCGTTGAGCCTCGCCACCAGAAAGAGTATTAGATGGTTGTCCAAGTTTTATGTAACCCAATCCAACTTGCTCAAGAACAGTTAAATATTTTAATATTTTGGGATTATTCTCAAAATATTGAATTGCTTCATCAACAGTCATATCAAGCACATCAACTATATTCTTTCCTTTATAAGTAATTTCGCGGACTTCTTTTTTGAAACGAGTTCCTCCGCAATCTTCACACTCAAGAAATAAATCGGCTAAAAATTGCATTTCAATTTTCACAAAGCCATCACCAGAACAAGTTTCACACCTTCCACCAGGAACGTTAAATGAAAAATATCCTGGTTTGTATCCTCTTGCCCGAGCTTGGGGAGTTTGAGAAAAAAGTTCTCTTATCTGCTCGTAACCTTTTACATAACTTATAGGATTTGATCGAGGTGATTTTCCAATTGGAGTTTGGTCAACAATTTCAATTTCATGAATAAACTGTGTGCCTTTTATTTCGTTATATTTTCCGATTGATTTTGGATTTCCACCAAACGCTTTTACAATTCCACCATAAAGAACTTCGTGTATTAAAGTGCTTTTGCCAGAGCCACTAACTCCCGTGACAACAACAAATTTATTTAACGGAATTTCAACATCAATATTTTTCAAATTGTTTTCAGTTGCACCAAAAATAGATATTGATTTTGTTTCTTTAGTATTTCTCAGTTTAGGAATTGGAATTTTCATTTTGCCAGAAAGATATTTGCCAGTAAGTGATTTTTCATTTTTTATAATACCAGCATAATTATCAATTGCAATTATTTCTCCGCCATTAACTCCAGCAAGTGGACCCATATCAACAATTAAATCAGCTTCCCGCATCATTTCAGAATCATGTTCAACAACTAAAACTGTGTTGCCAATATCGCGTAATGACTTTAATATATTTATTAATTTTGCATTGTCTCGTGGATGCAAGCCAATACTTGGTTCATCCAAAACGTATAAAGTGCCCATTAACGCTGAACCAAGTGAAGTTGCAAGATTAATCCGCTGCATTTCACCGCCAGAAAGAGTGCTGCTTAATCTATCTAGTGATAAATATCCTAATCCAACTTGATTTAAAAATGAAAGTCGTTTTTGAATTTCCAGCAAAACTCTTTCACCAACGGTTTTATCATAGTTTGATAATTCGATTGAATTAAAAAACTCACTTGTTTTTCCTATTGATAGTTTTACAATTTCATCCAAAGATTTACTTCCTACCTTAACCTGCAAAGCTTCACGCCTAATTCTAGAGCCTTTACAAGCACGGCATTCTGTGTAGCCTCTGTATTTACTTAGCAAAATACGAATGTGCATTTTATAGGTTTTTGATTCCAGTTTTTCGAAGAATTTATTTATACCTATGAAACCACTAAAGCCGTTAAATACTAAATTTCTTTCAACTTTTGTTAATTTTTCAAAAGGAGTATTTAATGGTATTTTAACTTCGCTTGCTAGGCGGACTAAATCTCTTAAATATTTACTAAATTTAACAGTTCGCCAAGGAGCAATTGCTCCTTCAAGCAAAGTTAGTTTTGAATTTGGGATTATCAATTCCTCATCAAATCCAACCGTTTTTCCAAATCCTTGACAAACTGGACAAGCCCCAAAAGGATTATTAAATGAGAAAAATCTAGGTTCAGGTTCTTCATATTTAATTCCACAGCATTCATAAAATTGTGTAAAATTTTGTACTATATTTGTATCAATTCCAATTACCGAAAGCCTGCCTTCTCCTTCTTTAAATGTAGTTTCAATTGAATCCGCAAGCAATTCTCGGACTTTCCCTTTTTTAATTTTAAATCTATCAACTACTACTACAAGATTTTTTTTTGAGCGTGGAACAGAATAAGTTTCATTTAAATCGATAATTTTATTTTTGTTAAATATTCGGAAAAATCCGCGTTTTTTTAGAAGTTCTAATTCTTCTTTAATAGTCCTTCCTTCATGTTCGTGAATTGGAAATCCAATAAAAAACTTTTCTCCTTCTTCTTTAGTTTCAAGCCAATCCGTTATTGACATTACCGAATCTTTTTTTACTTCTTTACCGCAATCGAAACAAATTGTTTTTCCAATGCGCGCATATAATAAACGAAGGTAATCGTAAATTTCTGTTGTTGTTCCAACTGTTGAACGAGGATTACGAACTCCTTTTTTCTGTTCAATTGCAACTGCAGGACTAATTCCAGAAATTAAATCTACGTCAGGTTTGCTCATTCTTTCCAAAAATTGGCGGGCATATGAGGAAAGCGATTCCACATATCTACGCTGTCCTTCTGCGTATATTGTGTCAAAAACTAAAGACGATTTTCCACTACCGCTAACACCTGTAACAACAGTTAATTTGTTGCGTGGAAGTTCAATATCAATACTTTTTAAATTATGCTGACGAGCACCCTTCACAACTATGTTTTGATTAGATATTTTTTTTGATTTTTCTGTCATAAATACTTTCTAAAATGGAGATACAAAGTACAAAATATTGTTGAATTTGGTGAAATAATTGTGAGATTTTTTTGTAATTACTTTCTAATCTTAATCTAACCCAAGGCAAGGATTAGATTAAGATTAGGAAAAAATAAGAACTTCATTTAGAACAAGCTATATACAACTCCTACTTGAAGTGCTTGTTGTGTTTGAGTTTTTAACGATTCGCTAACTTTATGAATAACTAAATAAGTAAAACTAACATTTAACCAGTTATTAACTTTGGCTGTAAATGAGTTATCCATTGAAACATCCCAAGTATCAAGTCTATCAAACGCTGAAAAAAGTCTTAGTTTGCCTTTATACAAAACATTTTCCACAATTTCATATTTAACATCTGTTATACTTTCGATACCCGTTTCAAATTTAAACTTTTCAATTTCATTTGCAGTTTCTGGATCATCAGTGTAATGAAGGGCAAATTTATCGGCAAAGCTTTCCTCTAACGCAAAACCCAATCTGGTTTTAATAACTTCTGATTTATCATATGAAAACCCAATTGATTGTGTAATATAACCAGGATCAAAAAATGCAACTATCTGTTCCTTTGGAATTACATCATAATTGAAGCCATCTGTAATTGGTGTACGGATTAAATTACTTGCATAAGGTTCAAAAAGCCAACCTGGATTATAGAAGAATACTGTTTCGTTAAATATATTGTTGGAAGTAATTTTTGCTTCATCTGAACCAGTTTTTGATTGTCCCCATTCACCTTTTAATTGATTTTTAAAGGACCAACCCGAAGCTTTATAAGCCATTCCCCAGTCAACTCCAAAAGAATATGCAAGCGAATTTTCGCCACCTTTTGTCCAGTTATTAAATGCAACTTGACTTAAATTAGCAGAAGCAATTAGGGATGGATTCCACTTATTTATTGTTGAATCTACTTCTTGAGCAAATAAAAAATTTAAAGCTAGGAACGACAGTAACAACATCATTTTTTTCATTTTTCCCCTTTTGTTTTTTATTAAATACAAATATAAAAGACAACTTATCTAAATTCAATTCTGTTATAAAAAGCAAACTACAATTACATTTTTCTATAATAATTTGCAATATCTTCAACTGTCCATTTTTGTTTCCAATCCATACCAATTGCATGGTTCCACATGTGTGTTAAATTATAAGCTATTTTGGACATTTCCATAATTTCATCTTCAGTCCAATCTTTAGCTAAGTTTTGTGGTAAGTCAATATTATGTATTTCTAACATATTTCTGAATTCATCAACAGCCTCACCATAAAATTCTTTGAGATGATTAAATGCAATACAATTAGCAATTCCATGCCGGTAACCTTTTACAACCGATAATCCATAAGAAAAAGCGTGACAAGCACCAACTTCGGAATATGTTAAACTTAATCCACCAAATAATGAAGCAATCATTAATTTTTCATTATTCTCATCATTTTGTCCACGTCCTTCGTTAACAAAAACTTCACGACATAATTGTAAGGCTTGATCACCGTATGCTTTTGAGTATGCATTATAAAATATACCGCTTTCTGATTCGATACAATGAATATAGCAATCCATTCCTGTATAAAACCATTTATCTGTTGGAACACTTGCAATTAGCTCTGGATCAAGTATAACTTGATTAAGAACAGTCCATTCGCATTTAAGCCCAAGTTTTTTTTCTGGACCAGTTAAAACGGCAGTCATAGAACATTCAGCACCGGTTCCAGAAATTGTTGGAACACCAAGATGATATATTCCAGGTTTTTTAATTAAATCTAAACCTTGATACAAAGTTGATGAACCTTCGTTTGTGAACATGAGCGCAGTAGCTTTTGCAATATCAAGAATACTTCCTCCTCCAATTCCAACAATACCGGATGGAAGTCCTTTTTTTTCCAAAATTGAATCTCTGAGATTATCAATTTGCTCTGTGTATGGTTCTTTGATATCAACATCAATAAATATTAATAAATCTTCATCGCGGTTTGGAATTCTATTTGCTAATTCCTTTCCTTCAAAATATTTATCAACCACAAAAACAAAAAACTTATCGTTTTCTTTTCTTATTGGTTCAATAATAGCATTTAATTGACTAAAGGCTCCTTTGCCATATACAATTTTATCTATATTTTTAAAATTTTTATGCATTTTTATCCTATTACTTTTTTAATTGCGTTAACCATTTTATCACCCAAAATTTCAAGTTCTTCTTGATTCCATGTTGCTCTAATGCCTAAAGACACTAATCTGCTCATTACATCTTGCGATTTTGGTAATTGAAGATTTTTATAATCTTGAGGAGCACCAAAATAATGAACACCAAGTTTTGCTGGAAAGCTCAAATTCTTGATGTGATCCCATTGATTAATGAAGTGATATTGATTTTTGAACCAATAAGCTGCACCACTAATTCCAACAGCCGAAAATTGTTCAATAACTTTTACCGCTAAATCAGCAGTGGGTAAAAAGAAATTTAAAGTGGCGGCAGAATCGCCTTCAATATCCACTTTTGCTCTAAATTCTAATTGTGGAATTTCTTTTAATCTATTTTTCAAATAAACTTTATTTTTTTGATTATTAGCTTTTACTTCACCAATTTTTCTCATTTGAGCTAAACCAACAGCGGCACTTAACTCACTGATTCTGTAATTAAATCCCATTATATGATGAGGTTCCATTCCTCTATTATTTCCCTCGTGAGTGTGACCGTGGTCTGCTACTTGATCAATTTTATTATAAATATCCAAATCATTAGTAATAATTACTCCACCTTCTCCACAAGTTGTAATCTTAAAATAATCGAATGAAAATGAACCAACTTTCCCAAACAATCCTACTGATTTCCCTTGCCAAAAAGCACCCATTGCTTGTCCACAATCTTCAATTAAAATTAAATTATGCTTTGCGCATACTTCCATTATTCCATCAATATCTGCAGCGGTTCCAAGCATGTGAACTAACAAAACAGCTTTAGTTTTTGGAGTAAGTGCAGCTTCAATTCCTTCTGGACTTAAGCAAAGAGTTTCATCAATTTCTGCAAATATTGGTAACGCACCAGCTAAAAAAGCTGCTTCAATTGGAGCTACAAATGTAAATGGTGGAACAATAATTTCATCTCCAAGTCCAATGCCAGCGACAGCGAGAAGTGTTGCTACAGCTGTAGAACCACTAGAAACAGCGTGAGCATATTTTGCGCCAGTATAATTTGCAACTTCGGCTTCAAACTCTTTCGATTTCCACATCCCCTTTCTAATTTCATCATGTCCATAACGAAATAAAGCTCCTGTATCTAAAACATCATTAACTTCTTTTCGCTCTTCTGTACCATAAACTTCCATTCCTGGCATAATAACTCCATTTTTCTATTTTTATAAGGTGAAATTTACAAAATTTCAAGATTCTCTTCTATATATAAAATGGAGTTTTAATAAAATAGTTTAAGAAGCATAAAAGAATAACTAATTTTTTGTTATTTTATTAGTGCTTGAAAATATTTAGTAATTTCTACATTAAATTAGTTAACTGGAGAATATATGAGATACAGAAAACTCGGAAAAACAAACATAGAAGTATCAGAAATTAGTTTAGGATGCTGGACTATGGGTGGACTTAATTGGCAAGATGGTTCTTCCATCGGTTGGGCAAATGTTAACGAATCTGAAATAAATAGAGCTATTAATTATGCTATAGACAATGGCGTAACCCATTTTGATAACGCTGATAATTATGGAAATGGTCGTGCAGAGCGTATGCTTGCCCGAGTTCTTGGAGAGCGAACAAGCCAATTTATTATTTCATCAAAAGTTGGATGGTTTTCTGGAACTGCTGAAAATTCATATGAGCCAGCTCATATTCGTCATCAATGTGAACAATCTTTGATAAATCTTAAACGAGATTATATTGATATTTATTATTTCCATCATGGATATTTTGGAGATAATGACGAATATCTTGATGAAGCAGTTGCAACAATGAATCGTTTAAAAGAAGAAGGGAAAATTAGGCTGATTGGACAATCTGCATATTCAAATGAGGATTTTCAGAAACTCGTTCCAAAAGTAAAACCAGATGTACTTCAAAGTTCTGCCAATGCAATTGACGATCATTATCTCGCCGATGGAACTCCAGTGAGAAAACTACTTGAAAAAAATAATATTTCATTTATAGCTTTTTCGCCATTAGCACAAGGAATTTTGCTTGATAAATATAATAAGGACAATCCTCCTCAATTTGAATCAGGTGATCACAGAAATAGAAATGAAAGATTTAAGCACGATTATCTTGCAAAAATTGAATGGCGTTTAAGTCAACTTAAAGAACGGTTTGGTAATTCAAAGGAAGATTTAGCTCGTGCAGCTTTGCAATATTTATTACATTATCAGGTTGTTGGTTCGGTAATTCCAGGATTTAGAAATTTGGAACAAGTAAAAATTAATCTTTCGGCAACTGAGAACCCGCTTTCAGATGAGGATTTCAATTTTATTAAAGCACTATTTTCTGAACCAATTTAAATTTTTGAGATTTATTATTAACCATCAATAAAGATGATTAATATTAATTTCATTATCTTTGTTTTTTAATTATTATACGGTGTATATGAATTTTTTAGGAATAATTCCAGCTCGTTTCGGTTCCACAAGATTGGAAGGAAAACCCCTTGCAGATATTTGTGGAAAGCCAATGATACAGCACGTTTATGAACAAGCACAAAAAGCTATTGAAAATGTTTATATAGCTACTGATGATAAAAGGATAGAAGACGCAGTAAAATCATTTGGTGGAAATGTTGTAATGACTTCCGAAGAACACAATTCTGGCACTAATAGATGTCTTGAAGCGTACAATATTATTCAGCAAAATTCTAAAATTAAATTTGATGTTGTAGTAAATATTCAAGGTGATGAGCCAATGCTGGTGCCAGACCAAATTTTGGAATTAGCTGCATGTTTTAACAATCCAAATACAGAAATTGCTACATTGATTGCTAAAATAACAAAAGCAGAAGATTTAGAAGATTTAACAAACGCATTTGTAATTTTTGATAAAAATATGAAATCAATTTATTTTAGCCGCAGTGTAATTCCAGGTGTTAAAGATATTGAAAAATCAGAATGGCTTGGAAAAACGGATTTTTATAAACATCTTGGAATGTATGGATACAGACCCAATACTTTAGAAAATATTGCTAAACTTCCTCAATCAAGACTTGAAATAGCAGAAGGTCTTGAACAAAACAGATGGATTGAAAATGGTTACCCAATTCATGTTGCAATTTCAAAATATAATAATAGTATGTCCGTTGATACTAAAGCAGATTTGGAAAATATTAGAAAAATAATGTGTAAATAGGAAATGGAATTATGAGCTTAAAAAGAGTTAATGTTGGAAATATAGAATGTGGAGCAGATCAATTATTTTTAATTTCTGGTCCATGCGTTATTGAAGACGAAAGTATAATGATGAAAGTTGCTGAAGAGCTAAAAGAAATTACTGAGCGATTAAATATCCCGTTAATTTATAAATCATCATTTCAAAAGGACAACAGAAGTTCGGTTGAATACTACAGTGGTCCTGGAATTGAAGAAGGATTAAGAATTCTTGAAAAAGTGAAAAAGGAATTTGGATTTCCATTACTTACCGATATTCATTATCCTGACCAAATTAAACCAACTGCCGATGTTGTTGACGTAATTCAAATTCCAGCATATCTAGTTATGCAAACTCATCTTGTTGTAGAAGCTGCAAAAAGTGGAAGTGTTATTAATTTAAAACATGGACAATTTTTAGCTCCAGAAAATATGATTAAACCAGTTCAAAAAATTGAAGCATCTGGAAATAACAAAATAATACTTACCGAACGTGGATACACTTTTGGTTATAACGATTTGGTTGTTGATCCACGAAGCTTTTACCATTTAAATGAAACTGGCTATCCAGTTGTTTTTGATGTTACGCACGCAATAAGAAAATATGGAATTCCTAGTGCGGATCCATCGGGTGGCGCTCGTCAATATTTGCCAGTGCTTGGTAGAGCAGGTGTGGCTTCGGGAGTTGATGGAATTTTCATTGAAACTCATCCATGCCCAAGCGAAGCACTTTGTGATGCTGCAAGTCAATTAGATATTACTCAGTTGGAAGAATTCTTGAAGCCACTAATAGAATTGCACAATATAGAAGTTAAATACAGAAAGTAGATTTTTATAAATAAAACAGAGATGTAATTATGGAATTATATTTAGACTCCGCCGATATGGAGGAAATTAAGGAAGCTTTTCAATTAGGTTTTCTTTCAGGATTAACAACTACCCCAACATTTATGCATCGTCATGGAATTACTGATATTGATGCGACAATAATTGAACTTTCCAAAATTGTTCCCGTTTTACAAATTGAAGCTCTTGGAGACAGTGCAGAGCAAATAGTTACAGAAGTTTATAGACAAGACGCACTCGGACTTGATAAAGAAACCACCGTTTATAAAATTCCAATTTCTCTTGAAGGTGTTAAGGCCTGCAAAATATTAACTGATAAAGGCTTTAAAGTAAACGTCCATCTTGTTTACACTTTGCAACAAGCATACATGGCAATGGCTGCCGGCGCTACTTATGTTTGTCCATTGGTTGGAAGACTGCAAGACCAAGGTCACGATGCTCTTTCGCTTGTTGAACAATGCGTTGATGCTGTTAATTATTATGGCTATAAATCTAAAATTATGTTCTCTTCAGTTAGAAACATTGAGCATGTTAGAAATGCATTGAACATTGGAGCTCATACTATTACAGCACCTTGGAAAGTAATTCAACAAATGACTAAAAACAATTTAACCGATTTAGGCACACAACAATTTGTTGAGCATACTCGTTTAATGACTTACAAAATAAAAGATATTTTGGGAACTGATAATCCCACTGCTATTGTTGAAAATACAATTTCGGAATGCCTGCTTGAAATGACAGTCGGTAAATTTGGTGCAGTTACAATTGTTAACGAAAAAAAAGAAGCCATTGGAATTTTCACAGATGGTGACCTACGCCGTTTAATTGCTAGCAAAGGTGCTGATGCTGTTAATAAAAAAGTGATTGACACTTTAACTCTTGTTAAACCATTTACTATTGATGAAAATGAATTATTAAATGATGCGAATAATATCTTTAAACAGAATCCAATAAATAGCATAGTTGTAACTAGAAAAAATCAAGTTATAGGAATGCTTCACATTCAAGATATTCTTGGGTTAGAGCGATAAAATATTAGGTTAGAGATTTAAGCAGTAAAATTTAAAACTTTTATAAGACGTTCCGTTGGAACGTCTTTTTTATATATAAGAAAAAGGCTATTCATAAATTGAATAGCCTTTTCTTAATTCTAAATTAGTTAGAATTTAATTAAACAAATATCTCAAACCAATTTGCATTTGCCATCTTGAAGCAATGCTTGTGTTATCAATAAATGTTGTTGTCATGACTTTTCCATTAGAAGTTGGGAATGCAAATTCTGGTTCACCCTGAGCATTATAACCAGCAAGAGAAAGTGGAGATTTATTTTGTGGGAATGATCTAACCCCCCAATCAGAATTAATCATATTACCAACGTTCAAGACATCTAAACTTAGTTGGAAAGCATGTGTATTCTCTCCAATATTTATAGCAAAGTCTTGCAGAATTCTTAAATCTATTTGGCTAAACCATTCGCCAATAGAACCATTTCTTTCTGCATAATCACCTCTTCTTGTACTAAGGTAATCATCTTGTTCAATGTATGAATTTAACTGATTCCAAATCTCCTCTGGGCTTCGTGTATCACTAGCATCTGTTGGAACTAAGTTAATTTCAGATGAATTTGCTGGGACATAAATAAGGTCATTATTTTGTCCGATTCCATCTTTATTTACATCACCAGCATATGTATATGAGAATCTTGAACCTGAACCAGTTTCAAAGAATAGTGATATTGTTGTTGCATAACTTCCACCATAAACAAATTTCCAAGATCCAGCACCAATAAATCTGTGGTCCATCCCCCAATCTGAATAACTTAATTTTGGAGTATTATTATTTCCAACAACTGGATTTAATTGGAACGCATCGGCAGCAATTTCGCCAGGGCTACTTGTAATATCTTTTGACTGTGCATAAGTATAAGCAACCATAGCAAATGCAAATGGTGAGAAGTTTTTTCTTAATTTTGCTGTCATACTATACTGATAACCTTCGTCCGTGTTATCAAGAACAATTGCTCCAGCATCCATCCAACTTCCTACATCTGTAAAATCATTGATTTTACTTTCTGAACCTTGGTAAACAGCTCTATTATCAGCTCCTTTTAATGTACCAGTTGGAACATCCATATTGTAGTTTTTGTGAACAACTGCATTAATATCTTTATTATAGATTCCTTCTAAAGTACCAATCATTCCCCATGGTAATTCTTGATCAATTGCAAAATCTGTTCTCCAAACTTGAGGCCATTTGAAATTTTCAGAAGTCGCATTAATTTGGAAAGTATAAAATGGATCTATTGTTCTGTTTGAGAATTGATTTCCAATCCATACAAAACGTAAACGACCTGTAAAGACACCTGTACCACCGCGCAATTGAGTTGATCTATCTCCCTTAACATCATAATTAAAACCAATTCTAGGCGATAATAATGGAGTAGCTGAAGGTAAATGACTTACATCAATTTTTACATCATTCCCAAATTCATCTTTAAATGTTTTAGCTTCAATTACTGGATTTGCTTCTGGCTTATCAAAATAAGTTGGCATATCCATTCTGATACCGCCAGTAAGTTTAAGTTTATCATTTACTTGCCATTCGTCTTGAGCATAAAGCGAAACTTGCCCAACACTAAACTCAGCTACTTTGTATGGTTTTGTATTTGAGTTTGCAACATCTGCATTAAAATCGTTGAAATTAGCTGGATCATTTGGATTTGTGTGCAATCTAAAATCATCCATTGAAGCAAATGTATAACCTGGATAGTAGAATAAGTTAAAAGAATTCATAAATCCAAATGTTTCCATTGATGCACCAACAGTTATTATGTGATCATTCATATAGATTGAAAAATCATCAGTAATTTGGAAAACATTTTGATCAAGTATATTATTAGTAGAAAATCTTTCAAGACCGAATGATGCGTAATTTAATCCGTTTTTATTAATATCAATTGATGGGAAATTTGCACTTTTAGATTCTCTATAATCTCTGAAAGCTGTGTAAGCAACTGTAAGATGATTGGAATAATTATTACCAAATCTACTTGTTAACTGAGAAACGAAAGAATTTATATCATTATTAATAATATAACTTGTGTTTTCAAAAGGAAGAGAATTTAAATTTGGTCCACGTCCACCAGCAGAAATAGCTGGATGAGGAAGTACGTCTCTCCAAGATCTCAAATAATTATAACGGAATGAAAAATCGTGATCTTGATTTATATTCCAATCAATTTTTGCAAGTAATTTTTCGTTTTCTGTTTTGTGATTGTAATTTTCGTAAGCACCTGTTTCATAACCATAAACATCTTTTAAAGTTTTTTGGATTTCATCTAAATCAGACGCAGAAACATTTGAAACATTTGCTCCACTTGAACCTGGTTTTGAAGCAAGTAGAGTTGTTGCGGGTTCTTCTCTTCTTTCCATTTCGGCGTTAACAAAGAAGAATAATTTATTTTCTAATATTGGGCCACCAACTCTAAAACCATATAATCCATAACTTAAATTAGGATTTTCAAGTTCTAAGTTACCAACTTTTTTCCCAATCATAGATTCATTTCTAATAAAACTATAAACAGAACCTTTAAAAGTATTAGTACCACTTTTTGTCACGGAATTAATACCCGCACCGGTAAATCCGCCTTGACGAACGTCATAAGGAGCAAGAGTTACTTGAATTTGGTCAATAGCATCTAAACTAACTGGCTGTGCATTAGTTTGCCCACCTGGAGTAGGGACATCAAGTCCGAATGAGTTATTAAAGATTGAACCATCAAGAGAAAAGTTATTATAATAAGAATTTCTGCCACCAAAACTTCCACCACTTGCTTGCGGAGTTAAGCGAGTATAATCTGAAGTACTTCTTGAAATTGTAGGTAATGCATCAATTTCTTTTTTGGAAATGTTTGTGGCTGCACCTGTTCTATCAGCATTCAAATCATTATCCTGGTGTGAAGATACAACAATTTCTGACAAACCAACTGATTCATCAGAGAGCTTAAATTCTACTCTCACATTTTGCCCAAGAGCTAAAAAAACATCTTCTTTTGTTTGTGCTTGGTAGCCAACAAAAGAGGCGGTAATTTTATAAGGGCCACCAATACGAATATTTTGCAAAGTGAATCTACCATTATTTTGTGAAGCAACACCATATTCAACGCCACTAGGAACATGGATTGCAATAATATTTGCAAATGGCAATGGATCATTTTCTTTATCCGTAACAATTCCGTTCAACGAGGCAGTAGTAACACCTTGTGCAAAAATTGTAGTTGTGAATATAGAAAAGATGAAGATAAGAATAAAAGCAGTGAAAAGTTTTTGCATAAAACCTCCTTAGCAAATTTAGTGATTTGGGGTTATTATTGTGTAAATTGTTACACAATAAGTAAATGTTGGAATGTAAGATACAAATATTTCTACCAAATGGAATAGATATTTTATCAATTCAGCATTAAGATTTATGTGTTTTTGGTTAATAATTTATTTCCCAAAGCGGTACAAATCCTTCTTCTTTCACTACTTTTTGCCCTTCTGGACTAAGAACCCAATCTATAAATTTTTTGACCTTCCCCGATGGAGATTTGGTTGTAAAAAAATGCAAATACCTTGTTAATGGATAACTGTCATTTTTAGCATTTCTTTCATTAGGTTCAATTCCATTTATGGATAATAGTTTAACCCCTTTTGCAAAACCAATGCCTCCAAAGCCAATTCCATTTTTGTTCTCTTTAATAAAATCAACAATTTCCTCTGTTGTGGCAAAAGTTTTTGCAGTTTCGCTAAACTCATTATTTGGCAATACCAAATCTTGCAGAAATTTTCTGGTGCCTGAATCAGAATCGCGTATCGCTAAAATTATTTTCCCCTTTCCAAGATTAAGAGAATCTAAATTGGAATACTGCCCAGTTAAGATTTTATTTAGTTCTTCTATAGATAAATTATTTATTGGGCTTTCATAGTTTGCATAAATGCTCATTGCATCTTTGGCAATTAAATAATACATACCAATGCTGCCGTAATATTCTGCTAAATTTTTGGCTTCTTCAGATGTTAAATTTCTTGAAGCACTACAAATATCTATAGTGCCAGCAAGTAGCTGGTCAATTCCACTTTTAGTTCCACCGCCAAAAACTTGAAATTTTACATTCGGATTTATTTCAGAAAATCTATTTGCAAGTTTTCTAGTGAGTTGAAACATGGTGTCTGAACCTTTGATTAAAATTATATCTTCTTTTGCAGAAGGCACCGAGCTGCCACACCCAGCAATATAAAGAGAAAATATTACAATAATTAAATTTATGCTTCGACTCATTTTTTATCTCTCTGATATGGCGATGAGTTATTCCACTCAATTTGGTTTTCACTATTTGCAGTTTCTAATATAAAATCGTATAAAATTTTAATATGCTTTTTAACAGCTTTATAATTAATTTTTTGAGATAAATCGTCAAATGGTGAATGGTATTTATCCTTAATATAATCCATCCATTTCATTACTGCTGCTTCTCTATTATAATTAACATAATCAATTCCATCCGAAATTAATATTGAAGGAATTCCAGCAAGAGCAAATGATAATTGATCTGAATGAAAAAATGATTCGTAGGAATCAAATTCACTTGGAATTTCATCCACGTTTAATTTGTTTTTTTTAGCAGTTTCCACAAGTATTTTCTTAAGAGAAGAAAACTCAGATCCAATTCCAACAACGGAATTGAAATCGTCAATAACTGCAAGACCATCAATATTAATATTTGCAACAATTTTTTCTTTAGGAATTGGCGGATGATCAACAAAATAAGATGAGCCGAGCAATCCTTTTTCCTCACCAGTAACAAAAAGAAAAATTATGGATCTTTTTAGTGATGAATTATTTTCACTAAATAGTTTTGCTAATTCTAACAATGCCGAAACTCCAATTGCGTTATCAAAAACTCCATTATATACTGAATCACTTTCAATAGCCAAACCAACACCAAGATGATCATAGTGAGCAGAAATTACAATAAATTCATCATTCAATTTATTGTCAGTACCTTGCAAATATCCAACAACATTTGGAGCAACAAAATCGCGTCTATCATATTTGGGTTCTAGAAGCAATTTGCTTTCTAACTCAAAACTCTTCATCTTATTATCTTGAAACATTTCCATTACTGAATTAAAAGAAAATTTAGAACTATTAAAAATAAGTTCGCCTGATTTTGGATTTAACAAAATGCTCAGCAGCGGTGTAGGCAAATATGCTAATGAAATATCTTCGAAAAAGAATTCTTGATTTAACTTCTCCCAATCTGAATCTAATTGGCAAGAATATGTAGGAATTTGTATTGTTCCAACAGCTCCCTTAGATAGAGCAATTTTTTGTTTAGTTCCAGCAAAACTATAGTTCGAAGGATATATTCCATTAAAATATTCTGGGTTATTAGAACTTGGCTCACCTTCAAAAAACAATACAATTTTTCCAGCAACGTTTACATTTTCATAGTCGTCATAATTAAACTCTGGCGCAGCTATTCCATATCCAACAAAAACAAGTGATATTGAATTAGGAGCAAACATTCGTCCACCAACGTGGTAAAATTGAAAATCCTTTTTAATCTGAAGTGTATCTTTCGTGTTGTTTATAATTATAATTTTAGAATCATCTTTGGGTTTTATACCGTGCATTGGAATATATTGATAGAAAGTATTTTCGTAACCCATAGGCAAAAGTTCATAATTGTTCGAACAAAGTGCTAAATATTTCGCCGAAAGTTCTCCTCCAATTGTTCCAGTTCCTCTGCCTTCAAACAAATCACTTCCTAAATAATTTAAGTGTTTTTTAATTGTTGTTGAATCCTGAGGATAATTTGCTTGGGGAACAATTATCATTGCCAGTAGGAATAAAAATATTTTATTGTAACATTTTATCAAAACAATTCCATATAAATATAAAGCACTTTGGTAAATTACATATTTTTTTATCAAAAGCTAAACTATTGATTCTTATCCGAGAGTCTTAACAATTAATTAATACTTTATTAACACCAACTTAACGTGTCTTAATAATTATTTGTTGAGTTTACATAATGGAATTTTATGTTTTTGTCAAACGATAATGCATGGAGAGAAATAGATGAAGGAGATAAATTTAGAAAATATTCTAAATGAAAAAGGGATTAAAATATTTGAAAACAATACATTCCTAAAGAGAATTACAATAAATTTGTTTAAAAAGATTCTTCATGTGGATGAAATAAATAGTTTTTTAATTGGAAAAGAAGATATTTGTGGAATAGAATTTATTGATGAAATATTTGAATATTTAAATTTTACTTTTAACATTTCCTCTTCTGATATCCTTAAAATTCCAGCTGAAGGACGTTTAATTGTTACCGCAAATCATCCAATAGGTTCTCTAGATTCACTTGCATTAGTAAAAGCTATTTCACTTATAAGGCATGACATTAAAATTGTTGCAAACGATATTCTTTCTTCAATTGACAATATTAGCGATTTTATATTACCTGTAGATATTGAAAATTCAAGTTTTAAACGAGAGCGACTTCTTGCAATTTCACAAGCTCTAGAAGAGGAAAAGGTTGTTATTATTTTTCCAGCTGGTGAAGTAAGCAGATTAAAAGGGATAACAATTAAAGATTCAAAATGGAATAAATCCCCAATATTTCTTTCAAACAAATTTAGCGCTCCAATCTTGCCAGTTTTCATTGGGGCTAAAAATTCAATTACGTTTCATTTACTTTCACAAGTAAATAAGCGTCTTTCAATTGTCCTACTTGCACATGAACTTTTTAATAAAAAAAATAAATCTTTGGAAATTGTAATTGGAAATCCGATACCATCAAAAACTTTTTATTCCAATATTAGAGACAGTGTTTATATAAAATTACTAAAAAAACATGTTGATAATATTGGGAAAAACAAGAATGGTCTTTTTGCTACAGAGAAAAACATTATTCATCCAGTTGACTGTCGTTTAATAATTATGGAATTAAGAAATGCAAAAAAACTGATGCAGACAAAGGACAATAAATCAATTTACATAGTTGATTATTACAAATCGCCAAATGTTATGAAAGAAATTTCGAGATTACGCGAAATTACTTTTCGGAAAGTTGGTGAAGGCACAGGCAACAAAAAGGATATGGATAAATTTGACAAATACTATAGTCACTTACTAATATGGGATAATGATTCACTTGAAATTGTTGGTTCATATCGTATCGGATTTGGTAAAGCGATACTTGAAGAACATGGTATAAATGGATTTTATTCATCTACACTTTTTAATTTTTCAGATGATTTTATTCAAAATGTGCTACCATATTCAATTGAGTTAGGAAGAAGTTTTGTTAGGCAAAAATATTGGAACAGTAACGCTCTGGATTATCTTTGGCAAGGTATTGGTTCAATAATTTCAAATACACCCGATCTCAAATATCTATTTGGTCCACTTAGTATTAGTGAGAATTTTACAAAGCAAGCAATATGTTTGATAATTACTTATACCTCCAAATGGTACAAACCAAATGGAGAAATAGTTGAAGCAAAAAATCCTTTTATCATTGAGAGTGAAATTTTAGAGGAGTTAAAATCAGTATTTATATCTAAAGATAGAAGAAGTGATTACAATATCTTAAATTTCAAACTCAAAGAAATGGATTTTAACTACCCAGTTCTCTTTAAACATTATGCTGAAATTGCGAACGACGATGGTGTTGATTTTCTTGCATTTAACCTTGATTCAAATTTTTCAAATTGCGTAGATGGATTAATTAAAATTGAAATAGAAAAAATTAAAGAGAGGAAAAAAGAGCGTTATATTTATCCTCATAAAAATAAGGAATTAGTATAAATGCGAAATTTTCTCTGGGGTGTTGCAACTTCTGCTTTCCAAATTGAAGGAGATATTGAAAATGATTTTACCGATTGGGAAAATCTCGGTAAATTCAAAAACGACAATGCAGATCCCCGCTATGAAAATGGAAGCAACCATTGGGACCTTTGGGAAACTGATTTTGAATATTTAAAGGAACTAAATTTAAATGCTTACAGATTTTCGATTGAATGGGCCCGAATTGAGCCTGTTAGAAATGAATACTCAAATGAAGCAATTCAAAAATATCATAAAATGATTGACAAACTTATAGAGATGGATATTGAACCAGTAATTACTCTTCATCATTTTACTCATCCAAGCTGGTTTCACGATTTGTCACCTTGGACAGATGTAAGTTCAATTGAAATTTTTACAAAATTTGCTAAAAAAATGATTGAAGAATTTGCCGCTAAAATTAAATTTTGGATTACTTTTAACGAGCCACTCGTTTGGGCTTTGGCAGCTTATGGCGATGCAAAATTTCCTCCTGGACAAAAAGATCTATACAAAGTAATGGATGTAACATATAATATTCTTTATGCACATATTCGTATTTACGATATGCTTAAAAATTTTGATGAGGACATAAAAGTTGGAATTGCTAAACATTTTGTTATTTTCAAACAAGCACGTAGCTGGTTTTGGGATAAAAATTTAGCAGATCGTTTACATAATTTTTTTAACGTAATGCTCTTAGATGCATTTAAAACAAATACTCTTGAAATTAATTTCCCCTTTTTGCTGAACTATATTTCATTTCTGCCATTAGATAACAAAATAGATTTTTGGGGGATAAATTACTATTACCGGCTCCATGCAAAATTTAAAATTAATTATAAAAATCCAATGGAGCTTTTCGCTAAAAATCCTACTACAGATATGGGGTGGGAGATTTATCCTAATGGATTAAAAAAAATAATTAAGCTTGTTTCAAAGTATGATAAAGAAATGATAATTACTGAAAATGGGATTGCAACTGATAATGAGAAATTGCGAATTAAATTTATAAAAAAACATCTAAAAGTTGTAAGTAAACAAATTAAACGTGGGAAAGCATTAATTGGATTCTTTTATTGGTCGCTACTTGATAACTATGAATGGCTTGAAGGAAAATCCAAACGATTTGGTTTAATTCATGTTGATTACGAAAACCATTTTAAACGAACATTAAAACCGGCTGCTTTTATTTTTGCTGATTTAATTAAAAAGTTCAAAACAAATAATAATTCTAAAGGCAAAATAAAATCTAAAGCAATTTAGAAAACCCTACATTTAGTCTGCCTTATTTTAAATATTGCACTAAGACATAACTAAAAGAAGTAACACTAATCTAATTGGATGTGGAAAACTCGGTTAAAATGCAATTTGCTACCGAATTAATCTCCGTTGTTCTAACATTGACAGTTAATTTGTTGATTTGACTCATCTTACAACTCCTTTTTTTTACTTGATTAATTGTTTTTGTATTTCCTTTTATACAAAAACGTTAATATTTTCTCTAATAGGCACTTTCCCAATTATTATTTAATAATTGCTTCATTTGAGTTTTTGCCTAATTATCATTATATAATTTCGAGATTTGGCTCATCAATTCATAGTTTTGTGGAATAAAATTGCTAATTAACATTAATATAAAACCAAAAATCATTAACAATAAACCAATATGTGAATATTTATTTTGTTTTTTAAATTCAATTTTATCTGTTTCTGAACTTCCATCCCAAAAGAAAGAACCATTCTCTTCAATAAATTTTAGAGCATCCGTTTTACTATATTTCCAAATTAAAAACGCTCCCAAAATATCTAGAAGAAGTCCTAAACTATTTACAATTACATATACTTTCACAATTTTATTTCCCCTTTGTTTAAGTTCCTGATTATCTCAAAACACTCCTAGATAGCATGCAAACATTTTATTTTATATAAAAACTGAAAGTTATTCCCATTAATTAACTGTTATTTTCATAATACTGTTTCTCATCATCTATTTCCAAAATAGACGAACTTGAATCATAAAATGGAGCTATTGTAAAATTCTTAAGTGGGATCTTTACTTTAATATTGTAATTCCATGTTTGTGTGTATTTATATTTCTCATCAAAATTATTGATTCTACTGATTTGACTTCCACCCATTAAATATGGTGTAAAATGGATTGACATTTTATCACCATCTGGATTTCTAAAGTCCTCTTTTATAGTTAATTCCACAATTTCGGCAAAACCAACTCTACTAATTTTATCATTTGATAAAGTTATTGTTGCATCGCCCTTTGTTTTAACTACTGTATATCCAGCAGCCATTTTAGCAACTCCATAATACACTTCACCATTTTTTGTGTAAACAGTATCTATTTGTGCATTTATTATGACTGATGACAACAGCATTACTATAAATATTTTCATTTTGAAGACTCTCCTTTTGTGTATTTATTTTATCTTTTAATTTTGTTTACTCTTCTAATGTGTTTTAATTTCTCTCGATAGTAGGTAAATGCTCATCCCATGGGAGTATAAAATTCTCAACATATCCTGTTACAGAATAAGGACGACTATATTTTCCAGCCATTGTTTTCATCATTTGTTCTAGAATCCTTTCTGCCGTTATTTTTCTCTCATAATTAAATGCAACAATTTCATCAGGTTCAAAATCCTTTTTCCTATTTTGAATATGGATACGATTTCGAAGTTTTCTCAAATCATCCAACTCCGTATAAAATAGTAAATCCTTAAATCCGAATAATTCATTTTTTCTTGCACTAACAATATATTTTTCAAATTCATCTATTTTTTTACTTCTAATTCTATCAATTATAATCTTTGTCAAATTAGAAATACCTTCCTTAGTATTGTCGTTAATTCGAACATAAAAATCATATAAAATAGCCTCACAAATAGATGCAATTGTCACAATAATTGGCTTGTATAACAACAATTTTTCTTCTGCAGTACAATTTGATTCAGTTGTATAAAGAAATTTTAATATTTTTAGATTATGTATAATATTATCGCCAATTTTGAAAATACAGATAAAATCACTTTTTATAGCGAACATTTTAATCCTAATTTTAGTTTTTTATTTAACATACTACCTCGAATGCTGTCATTCTTTTGCTTTTCTGTAAAATTATTATTAGCGTTAGTCAAATAATTAGTTAATTGTCTTTTCCCATTATCTGTTAATCAAAATATATTCATGTAAATTAACTTACATTCCAACATCATACTTTAAGAGATAGCCCGATTGATTTTCTATTTCTACTTTTAACCATTCATTAAATTCACCATGCTCGCTTAAAACTGTAATTATTTCATCTTTTTTCAGTCTTTTAATTATTTTACTTTTATTTGTTTCCTCATTATAAACAGGTGTTTCATTTTCAATTACTTTTACATTAAAGGGAAAAATGATAGTTTTCATTTTTTCAGATTGTTCGATTAAATCCGTTTTTTCATGTGGGTATCTATAACCGCAAAATCTACATACTATTGCGGCTTTTTTAATTTCTTCTGCGCATTCAGGGCATTTTTTTAAATCGTCATATTTAGTATTTTTATTTTCATATTTTACAATTGGATTTCTAACAATTAAATACAACAACATCCCAACTAATGAAAACAATAATGAAATTGCAAACCATGCAGGTGCATTCATATTTCTCTTTTCAGCATCTTTTGAAATAAAATATGCTGGAACTAAATTTATAAATACGATTAATATTATTGTAAAAATGGTCATATATTCTCCTTTAAATTATAGCAATTTTCTTTGATTTTCTTATTTCATCTAAATTTTATCTACGCTTTAGTTCTTCAGTTAAAGATGTAATACTTGAAATATATAATATCATTATAGGAACTATTAAAACAGTAAATAAAATTTTCCCAGTAATATCAAAAATACTATATACAAAAATTAAAAACATCACGTAAATAAGTATATATAAATAGCTTTTGAATATATTATCTTTAAGTTTTTCAACACTCATATTCTTTGGGTCATTTTTATAGGCTTGCTTTCTATAGTATCTGTCCTCAGCTAATTTCTCTGCTTTTGTTTTATAACTCATTTCTTATTCCAATTTTTGTTAGTAATTAGCAATGTTTTTAATGTTATTTACAAGTTGTGCATCTTCAGCTTAAATTCTAAAATATTTTTAAATCTACAAATATTACTTAGTAACAATTTACATAATAGATTTCCTATCTATATTTCGATATGATACCCAAATCCGAAGGAAATTGTAGTATAACTTATTTCCACAACTTTACCTTTTACATTCGAATTTCCATTGAATGATTTGTATGAGCCTTCTATAAAAAAGTTCTCAAGCGCATATCTAAGTCCAAAACCCCAAAATGGTCCACCACTTAAATTAGCCATCACATTATTTAAATCTTTTTTGCTAAATTTTATATTATATCCAATTGTTATAATCAAACTTGGGATAAAATTTATTGACCTTGGAGTGTTTACATCAAAAATTGCATATACTGGAATAAACCTAAAATCTCTGCTACCATACAATGTTTGTGTCCTTGGTAACAAGTAAACTAGGCCTACTCCATATCTAAAATTCTCATTTCTATTAACTAGTAATTCTAAACCCAAGGAATAATTATTATCTACCTTTAACTCATCACTTTCATTAACTTCACTTGTTGAATAATTTCCATCCATATCCAACATTAATTTGGGTGATATTTTAAAACAACTTTGTGAGAACAAATTGTTGAAAATAAGAATATTTGCAAACATTAAAATTATGATGGCATTTATTTTCTGCTCTTTAAACATAGTATGATCTAAATTTTGTTTTCAAAACTACTCCTTTTTTATAAAATGTCGTTTTATCAACACGACACTCGAAATCACATTAACGATTCTTTCAACATACTTTATTTTCTTAATCCAACAATCCATTAATCTTTATTATGTGTATAAATATTTTCAATCTATTTACCAAATGGATAAATCAACACCATTCAAGTAATTATCAGTTAAATTGGGATTTAATGGGTGTAATTTTCTTCTGCCACTCTCTAACCACATTTACCTTATTGTTTCAATTTAAATTATGTAATAAAATCTTTTTAAGCAAACAAGATGTAAAATTTTTCAAAATCTGTTATAACTCTTTAAAAATGTAATTGATACGACTCTTTAGAAATGTCAGTAAAAACGACATAATAGAAGATCAAAAACGGGATACTAATAAGGAAAGAAGTTTACTGATGAGTTTAAACGGACATGAGAAAGTCCATTAATTGGATTCTTTTATTGGTCTTTGCTTGATAACTACGAATGGCTTGAAGGAAAATCCAAACGATTTGGTTTAATTCATGTTGATTATGAAAACCATTTTAAGCGAACATTAAAACCAGCAGCTTTTATTTTTGCAGATTTGATTAAAAAGTTCAAAACAAATAATATTTCTAAAGGCAAAATAAAATCTAAAGCAATTTA
>Ga0210009_1000268_pt1 | contig 63899 bp, 59 predicted proteins | sample CryGeyCG2114_065_FD_185457 | JGI IMG/M metagenome (GOLD analysis project Ga0210009, IMG submission 185457) | Groundwater microbial communities from aquifer - Crystal Geyser CG12_big_fil_rev_8/21/14_0.65 (SPAdes) (version 2) | ecosystem: Environmental > Aquatic > Deep subsurface > Groundwater ...
AAATATATAGCGAAGCTGGTTTAAGCAGTTTAATTTTTCTCGATGTTGAGGGAGAAAAATCTCCGGTTTTAATTCACGATGTTCAAAAAGACTCCCTAACTTCCAAATTTTTACATGTCGATTTTTATAAACCTAGACTTGAGGAAAAAATAGAAGCCAAAATTCCTCTAATTTTTGAGGGTGAACTTCGGGCAGTAAAGGATTTGGGCGGAACCCTAATCAAAAATATTCAAGAATTAGAAGTAAAAGCCCTTCCTCAAAACCTTCCCAAAGAAATCATAATTAATGTAGAAGACCTAAAGGCATTAGGAGATAATATTTTAATCAAAGATCTCAAGTTGCCAAAAGAAGTTGAAATTTTAAGAGAGCCGGATGAAATCGTGGCCTTTATTTCTGCTCCGGAGAAAGTGGAAGAAGAATTAAAAAAGCCAATTGAGGAAAAAGTAGAAGAGGTAGAAAAAGTGGGAGAAAAAGAGAAGGGAGAAAAAGAGGTAGAAGAAAAAGAGGAGAAAGGAGAAGAAAAAGCCCGAAAATAATTAATGATAAATTGAAAAATTTTCGGTATGAGCCGGTGCATTTTTAAAAAAAATTCATTATTTGTTCAGCTTTCATTTTTTATTTTTCTCTTTTCTCTGTTTTTGTTCCAATGGAGAGTTGAGGTTATAGCCGAGTCTCCTGATTTATCACAGATTTGCGAATCGAGTGAGGAAATTGACAAAAAATGTGCAGAGATTTCTGCCGTAGAATGCCGGGAGTTTTTAGAAAAATGTCAGGAATATCTTGCCCAAAAGCAGGTTCAAATTGAAAAAGATATTACCAAAACACAAAAAGAAAAGAAAACTCTCGAAAACCAGATTTATGTTCTGAGTAATCAAATAAAGAATTTAGCTTACCAAATTTATCAGTCCAATGTGGTAATTAAAGATTTGAGTCTTCAAATTAAGGATACCCAATTCAGTATTGAAACCACCGTGTTAAAAATCGAAGATTCCGGAAGAAAATTAACCAATATTTTGAGAGCAATTTACGAAGAGGACCAAAAATCAATGGTGGAAATTTTTTTAGCCGAAGCCCGACTTTCTGATTTTTTTGAAAACTTAGTCGCCCTGGAAGAATTATCTTCAAAAAATCGCAAGCTTTTAGAAAACATAAAAGAAATGAGGTCTTATCTTGAGTCTCAAAAACAATCTTTGGATGAAGAAAAGCAGGACTTGGAGAACCTGGTAACCATTCAAACCCTTCAACAGAAAGAAAGTGAAAAAACAAAAAAAGAAAGGGAATACTTTCTGGGGTTAACCGAGGCAGAATATCAGAAATATCTCAAAGCAAAAGAAGAAACAGAAAAGAGAGCAGCTGAAATTAGGGCAAGAATTTTTGAGTTAATTGGAGTGCCGGAAGCCCCTACCTTTGGAGAGGCCTATGATATTGCCAAATATGTGGAGTCAATCACCGGAGTGAGACCGGCTTTTCTTTTGGCAGTAATGACTCAAGAATCGAATATCGGAAAAAATGTCGGCCAGTGTTATTTAAAAAACCCTAAAACCGGAGACGGAGTTGTGGCCCATAACGGAAAAGAAGTTTCCGGGGTAATGAAACCAATGGGACTGTCGGGCAGAAAGGGAGACGTGGATGATTTTTTAACAATTACGGCAGAATTGGGAAGAGATCCCTACAACACTCCGGTATCCTGTCCAATGAGTTATGGATACGGTGGGGCAATGGGCCCGGCTCAGTTTATCCCCACAACCTGGATGCTTTATCGAGACAAAGTTAAGGGGATTACCGGAAAAACTGCCGACCCTTGGAATATTAAAGACGCTTTTTTGGCTGCCGCCCTTTATTTGGCAGATTACGGAGCAACAAAACAGACTTATAATGCCGAATGGAAGGCAGCAATGATTTATTTTTCCGGTAGCACCAATTTAAGTTATCGCTTTTACGGAGATTCGGTAATGAAAATTACCGCTGAATACGAAGAAGACATTAAAGAGATTGAAGGGCTTTGATGATGGGTTCCAACCTTCCTTCCATAATATCTTCAATATTGTGCCAGCTTTTTTTAATCCGGTGGTCAGTCACTCTATCTTGAGGAAAATTATAGGTTCTGATTTTTTCTGCCCTTTTAGCCCAACCAATTTGGGTTTTTCTTTTTTCGCTAAGCTTTTCAAATTCTGCCATTTCTTTTCTTTTCAAAAGCCTAGCTTCTAAAATACTTATGGCATTTTCTTTGTTCTGGATCTGGTTTCTCTCAGTTTGGGAAGTAACGACAATTCCAGTTGGAAGATGGGTGATTCTTACAGCTGTATGTCTTTTTTGAAGATATTGGCCACCAGGGCCTGAAGCACCATAAAAATCAATTTTTAAATCCCTGGGGTTAATTTTAATCTGAGCTTTTTTTGGTTTGGGTAAGATCGCAACCGTTGCTGTCGAGGTATGAATTCTTCCTGATTTTTCGGTTGCTGGAATTCTTTGGACTCGATGAACCCCGCCTTCATGCTGCATTTTGGAGAAAACATTTCCATTTTTAAGTTCAAAAGTAATTTCTTTAAAACCACTGAGTTCGGTGGGTCGAGAGTCAAGAATTTTTTGTTTCCAACTCTGTATTGTAGCGTATTTTAAATACATTCGAAATAAATCTCCGGCAAATAAAGACGCTTCTTCTCCTCCGGTGCCGGCTCGAATTTCAACAATTACTGACTCTCCACTAAAATTTTGTAAGACAAAATTTGAGCTGAAACTTTCCTCTTTCTTTAATAAAGTCTCCAATTCTTTCTTTGAATTTTTTTCTTTTTCAGCGAAAATTTTTATCTCTGCCTCGGCTAAAGATAATAATTCCGGGTCTTTTTCAGTAGAAAGAATTTCTTTGTTTTCTTGGATTTTTTGCTCAAGATCTTTAATTTCTTTTTCTTTTTCAATGATTTTTTCAAAATAATCCCTTTTTTTTAAGAGATTTTCAAATTTTTCTCGATTAGAAATCAACTCAGGATCACTGAGTTGGGTTAAAATATCTTCGTATTCTTGCTTAATTGCGTTTATATCAATCATTCGAATATTATTTCTTCTTTTTCTTTTTTGCCATTTCTGTTTTTTGGGCTAATCTCTTTCTAAATTTTTCCACCCTGCCCATAACATCTACCATTTTTTCTTTTCCGGTGTAAAAAGGATGACACCGGAAACAAATTTCCGTCTCTATTTCTTCTTTAGTCGATCCAACTTCAAAAGTATTTCCGCAGGCGCAGCGGACGCGAGCATTGGGATAGTATTTGGGATGAATATCTTTTTTCATAAATATTAGAATATAGAATATTTAAGATAATAATAACACCAATATTGCTTTTTGTAAACCTACCCAAGTTTTACAAAATAAAATTTGGGCAGGTAAATGGAGCCGATTTTCGGCTTCAGGGTTTAATTATTGTTCCCTTAAACTTCTTAAATACGGAGTATTCAAGGTTCTGTCGAGCTCCGCCGACTGGCGGAGCGAGCAGGTTCTTATTTTTTAAAATTTGCTCTAAGTTTTTTAAATTAGTTCCTTTAGTTACAATTATGGTCATTTTTAGCTTTGAAGCAAGGCGGGCAGCGATAGGATCGATGGGGACTTTCATTCCCGGCTTCCACTTTGACCCAATTAGTTTGCAATACTTGGCCCAGGTTATTTCTTTTATTGGTTTTGCTCTTTTACCCCCACACCAAATTTTAGTGTGGGGGTCTTTTTCATAAACATAATCAATGTTTGAGGCATTAATTATTTTTCGAGCCTTAAATCTTTCAGCCAACAATACTGCATCGTAATCGGTGGACCAGCCCGGTCTCCAGCCGGAGCCAATAAAGACATTATAATTTCCTCCGTTTATTTGTTTTAAGGGATTATCCAAAACAATAGGATAAGCCTCTTTTTTGAAAATAGTTCGAATCAAATGAGCGTTAAGTCTGGTGGCATGAATGCCAATCCAATCTTTATCTTCATCGGATATTTTTGTAATCTCAGAAGCAGCCTTTTGATAATCCCGGCAGATTTTTCCGCCACCGGCAACAATTACAAATCGATATCCCCTTTTAAGGAATTTTAAAATCAATCTTCTAAATTTTTTTAGAAAATCTACTTGAATTTTTCCGGGATTAATTATAGATCCGCCTAGGCTAATAACAACAATTTCTTTTTGAGAAGGCGAAAATTTGGGCATCATTTTAACTATATCAAATGTAATTGAAAAAGAAAAGTTTTAAAAAGGGCTTTCCTGGTTTTAGACCAAAATTAAAGAATACCAAACCGATTTTCAAGCCTGTGGATTTCCTGTGGAAAACAAATAACTAACTTTTGACTAAATTTGGGTTGACCCCGCACCTTTTCCAGCGAAAGTTTGAGGTTATGGAAGGATATAAGGCGAAGCCCCGCACCTTTTGTAGCTTATTTTAAAGGTAATTAGTAATTTTTAAGAAATAATTTTTTGAGAAATTAACAAAAGGTGCGGGGCTCTCACTATTTATAAATCAGAAGTCTTTACAAGAAAAGGTGCGGGGTTGACAGGGGGGCTGGGTGGATTATAATGAAGATGTAGTGGGGGATTGTGGATAACTATGGGGATAAGTACCTTATTTGGGGGAAAACTCAAGTAAAATAAAAATTTTAGTTTTTTTAATATGTTCATCGGTGAATATATTTATTCAATAGATAATAAAAAAAGGCTGGCCATACCAAGCAAGTTTCGGCCGTCTTTAGGCAAAAAAGCAGTAATTACCAGAGGGTTGGATAACAGTCTGGTAATTTATTCTTTGGAGGAGTGGCAAAAAGTAGCCAAAAAATTGGAAAACTTGCCTAATTCTCAAGCAGACAGCCGAGGTTTCACCAGGATTATGCTTTCGGGAGCGGCCGAAGTCCAACTTGATAAACTGGGACGAATTTTAATCCCGGATTATCTTAAAGGTTATGCTTTTTTTAAAAAAGGCGTAGCTATAATTGGTCTTTCTAATCGAATTGAAATCTGGGCCGAGGAAAGGTGGCAAGAATACAAACAAAGAATGGAAAAAGAGGTGGGGGATATGGCCGAGAGATTAAAAGAACTTGGAATTTAAAATGCACATTGCGGTTTTAAAAAAAGAGGTCCTGAAATATTTAGATCCAAAACCAGATGAAAATTTTATTGATTGTACAATCGGAGAAGCCGGCCACGCCTTAGCTATTTTAGAAAGAAATGGACCGAGAGGGAAAGTTTTGGGAATAGACCAAGACCCGGAAATAATTGAAAATTGTAAATTGAAAATTGAAAATTTTAGCGATAGATTGATTCTTGTCTGTGACAACTTTGCAAATTTAAAGGAGATCGTTAAAAGATATAACTTTAAGAGAGTTTCCGGAATTCTATTCGATTTGGGAATTTCAAGCTGGCATCTGGAAAAAAGCGGTAGGGGATTCTCATTTTTAAGAGCAGAGCCCCTAGATATGAGATATCATATTAGTACATTTTTTAGAGGCCTTTCGAAAACGTACTATAGTTTAACTGCGGAGGAAATCGTTAATAATTGGCCGGGGTCAGAGATTGAAAGAATTTTAAAAGAGTACGGAGAGGAAAAATTTGCCAAAAGAATTGCCAGAGGGATTATAAATTCTCGAAAAACAAAGCCAATTAAAACCACCTTTCAATTAGTAGAGATTATAAAAAAAGCAATACCGAGTTGGGACTGGCGGAGAAGAATTCACTTTGCCACTAAAACTTTCCAGGCTCTAAGAATCGTCGTCAACGACGAATTAAATAATTTAAAAAAAGGATTGGGGCAGGCTTTAGAAATTTTAAGCCCGGGAGGAAAATTGGTAGTAATTTCATTTCATTCTCTTGAAGATAGAATTGTTAAAAATTTTTTAAAAGAGCGAGCCAGGGAGGGATTGCCTGCCCCGTACTCAAACAAAGTTTGTAGTTCGGGGCTCAAAATTTTAACAAAAAAACCAATTAGACCGACATTCGAGGAAATTAAAACAAACCCCCGGGCAAGGTCGGCTAAATTAAGAGCAGCCATCAAAACAACCAACAATCCATAACTTGGTATTTAACATGGGTTCTTATATTTTATCTTATTCTATTTCTCAAAAGGTGGTAGCTGTGCCTAAATTTCCGCGAATAAGTTTTAGAATTTTTTGGATTGCAAGTCTAACCCTTATTTTCTTTCTTTTATTTTTTAATATTTTTCAAATTAATAAAATAACCCAGGCTTCTTTCTTAATTACGGGGCTAGGAGGGGAAACCCAAGAACTTTATCAACAAAATAAAATTTTAGAAAGTAACTTTCTAAAAAATAATTCTTTAGGAAATTTAGAGAATTTAGTTGGGGGTTTGGGCTTTGAAAAAGTAGAAAAAGTAGACTACATTCAAGTAAGGGAAGGTGCGATAGTTACGAAATAAGAACCTGCCTCGCTTACGCTCGGCAGAACCTTGATTCGCTAAGGTATAGACATATAATCTTGAATTAAGAACCTGCCTCGCTTACGCTCGGCAGAACCTTGATTCGCTAAGGTATAGACATATAATCTTGAATTAAGAACCTGCCTCGCTTACGCTCGGCAGAACTCCCGCACCAGAGCGAAGCACGGTGCGGGACTAATCCCGTAGACAGCTTCGCTGTTCTACGGGGCTTGATTCGCTAAGGTATAGACATATAATCTTGAATTAAGAACCTGCCTCGCTTACGCTCGGCAGCCGCCCCCGAAGGGGGCGAGCCTCGCCCAGAAAATTCTGGGCGGGAACCTTGAATGCTTCGCATTTAAGCACTAAAGTTTCCTAAAGTTAATGAGGAACTGGAGGCCTAATTTAATTTTAATTTTTATTATTTTATTTGGAGCTACCATCACAGGCAAGCTTTTTTTTCTTCAGATTTTACATCATGATTTTTATAGTGCTCTGGCTCAAGGTCAGCATATTGTTTTTCCCGAGATTAAAGGGGATAGGGGAAAAATCTATCTTCAGGACAAGGATGGAAATTTATACCCCTTAGTAATAAATAAAACTGAAAAACTTTGTTTTGTCTTCTTAAAAGAGATAAATGATAAAGATGGAGTGGCAAAAATTTTAAGCGAAACTTTAAATTTGGACAAAGAAGATCTTTTGTCAAAGTTTAAAAAGGAAAATGCCAATTTTTTAATATTAAAGGAGAATTTAACCCTCCAAGAAATAAAAAATTTAGAAGATTTGCAGAGTTCTATTCCCGGTCTTCATTTGGCTGATCAAAAAATTCGAGAATATCCTTATCAGGATTTTGCTTCCCACTTAATTGGATTTGTGAACAAAGATGGGGTTGGGCAATACGGAATTGAGCAGTATTACGACGAGATTTTAAAGGGTAAGGAACAATTTTTAGAAGGGGAAAGGGGGCCGTTTGGATATTTGTTTTTTTCTAACACAGAAGACTTGGCTGGTTCTGACTTAATTTTAACCGTAGATTATAATATTCAATTCCAGGCAGAAAAATTATTAGATAAAGCCCGAGAGAATCTAAACATTGAAGGTGGTCAGATTGTGGTGATGGATCCTGTTTCCGGCAAAATTTTAGCCCTGGCCCATTTTCCCAAGTTTAATCCTAATCTTTATTTTAAAGAGGAATTGGAGATATTTAATAACGGAGCCATTCAAAAACTTTTTGAGCCGGGTTCGATTTTTAAACCAATTACAATGGCTGGTGCTTTGAATGAAGGCAAAATCACTCCTCAAACCACTTATCGAGATCCGGGAATAATAGAAATTGGAGGATGGCCCATTTATAATTATGATCATAGAGTATATCCGGGCGAAATTACGATGACCGAAGTTCTAGAGAAATCAATTAATACCGGAGCGGTATTTGCCGAAAGTCAACTGGGACATCAAAAATTTTTAGAATACATCGAAAATTTTAAAATTTTTGAAAAAACCGGGATTGACTTACCGGGAGAAATTTTTTCTTCCAATGAAGAATTTAAAAAAGGATACGAAATAAACTTTACTACAGCCAGTTTTGGTCAGGGAATTGCTATGAACCCTTTGCAGTTAGCTAGAGCATTTTGTGCCATTGCTAACGGAGGGAAAATAGTAAAACCTTATCTGGTGGAAAAAATTAAAAAAAATGGTAAAATAATTGAAACTCAACCCGAAGTGCAAAAAAAGGAAGTTATTTCTCCAGAGACCTCCTCTAAACTTACTGCAATGCTGATTAGCGTAGTAAAAGGTGCTTTTGCCAGGAGGGCCCAAATCCCCGGGTATTATATTGCCGGGAAAACCGGAACCGCCCAGATGCCTTGGTCGACCTTAGGAGAAGATAGAGTAGGTTATTCCGATAAAACCTGGCAGAGCTTTATCGGGTATGCCCCGGCCTTTGACCCTAAATTTTTGATTTTAATAAAACTGGACAATCCCCAAACCAAAACCGCCGAATATTCGGCAGTGCCAATTTTCCAAGAATTAGCAAAGTATATTATCGATTATTATCAGATACCCCCGGACTACGAATAACGCGATGCCAATATGCTAATGCATACTAATTATACGAATAATTTATTGGTATCATTAGTATTAATTCGTATATTAGTATCGATACTTTATGAATTTTTTATTCAAACTTAACTTTTCTCTAAAAAAACCCAACGTTATTATTGTGACCGGTTTGAGTCGTCAGACTGCTGCTGAAGCTATTTTCCAGGTCTTGAAGTCCCATTTTAAGGTTGAGAAAATGTCAGGAAATAAACTTCCCTGGAGATTTAAAAAGGATGAAATCTTAATTTACCCAATTGATTTGGTAAAAAATCTGGCTGCCAGAAATTTCCAATTTTTAATAAAAAAGTCGAAATTACCAATTTTAGTGGTAACTAATCTCGGTGATATTCCGCCAGATAAAACTTTTTTTGCCGGAGAAAATGAAAGAATAAAAGAAATAGCGAAATTGGCAGAAAGTTTGCCTCTTTTGGGTTATTTAATTTTAAATTTGGACGATGAAACGGTAAGAGAATTGAAAAATAAAACTAAAGCTCATTTTTTAACCTTCGGCTTGCAGGAAATAGCAGATTTCAAGGCTACCGATATTGTTTTGACCCAGTTTCCCTCTCCCGGAACGAATTTTAAATTAAATTATCATGGAAATATCGTTCCAATTTGGCTAAAAAACCTTTTTGGTAAAGAGCAAATTTATGCCAGCTTAGCTTCAGTTGCGGTAGGTAATTTATTGGGTTTAAATTTGGTTGAAATTTCCCAAAGCCTAAAATCGTATCAAGGTCTTCCAGGGAAAATGAGATTAATTAAAGGAATAAAAAACTCTATGATTTTAGACGATTCCGAATCGGCAACTTCTTTTTCGATGGCCGAAGCCTTAGAAATCTTAGCAGGGATTTTGGGGTTTAAAAGAAAAGTTGCTGTTTTGGGAGATATAATCGGGATTGGTAAATATACAATTGAAGCACATGAAGCGATGGGAGAAAGGGTGGCCAGGTCTGCCGAGTTACTTTTTACTTTTGGGGAGCGAGCAAGATTTATTGCCAAAGGTGCCCGGGAAAAAGGAATGCCGGAAGAAAAAATTTTCCAATTTAATACCGTTGATGAAGGAAAGTTAAAACTTCAAGATGAGCTAAGAGAAGGAGATTTAATTTTAATTGACGGCTCAAAAGAAATGAAAATGGAAAAGATAATTGAAGAAATCAAAGCTGTTTAAGGTTCTACCTTAAACATGAGGGCTGTAATAAAATAAGCTAATTTTCGTCATAAATAAGAGTATGGAAAGTTTAATCTCTAAAGTCTATTTCATCCTCAAAGCCACCGATCAGCGGACCGGTTGAGTTTTCAATTAAATAATCTTTTGAAGATTCAGCCGGTCCTCAGGATCGTCTTTTTTCATTTTAGGCATCCGCCAAAAAGCGGAGAAAGGAGAAAAATGTAGTTCTTTTTTGTAGTTCTTTTTAATTCCATCGGGAAAGTTAATCTAATCCAAAAAAAAGGAGGGCATAGTGAAAGGTAGGATAGATCATCCAGAAGTAATCAATGGAGAGGTAAATTGTCCAAATTGTGGCAAAAAGATAAAAATAAATCCGGGGAAATGTCCTTGTGGTGTAAAGATCCATCTTTATAGAAAGAGAGGTAAGATTGTAAGAATGACCTGGTGTGGTCCAGGGAATCATTAGGGCAGTAGCTCTACTAGCTCTACTGCCAAGGGCCGCCTCAACCAAGCCGAGGCGGCCTTTATATTGATAGACAAAATAAAAATTTTGTGTTAAATTAGAAATGATGCCGCTTTCGTCTAGTGGCTTAGGACGCGAGATTCTCATTCTCGTAACACCGGTTCGACTCCGGTAGGCGGCGCAGGAATCTTCTTTCAAATTTAATAAACGAAACGCGATGTGTCTATACAAAAGGTCTTAGGCGTTGCCTTGCGGTGACCCCAAGGCCTTTTTCTAACGGTGATTTACTTCATTAACTAAACCATGGTATAGTTAATTAAGCAGAATATATGACAAAATATTATGACAAAATATAAGTATTATTTTAAGAAGCCACGGTCAGAAATCGTTAATGATATTCTTCTCTGGTTATTTATAGCCGGCGCAATTAGCATCGCGGCAACGTCACCTTATTTTGGCATAAATGCTTGGCGGGCGTTTCGAAAAAAGAAATATCCAAAGCGGAAATTTTCTGATACTTTTACAAGATTACAGAGAAAAAAAGTAATCATTGTGGAGAAAAGGGGACATGAGGTTAGGGTTTCCCTTACCCCGGAAGGACGCAAACTCGCAGGATACATGCAAATTGATTCTTTAAAAATTAAAAGACCAGCGAAATGGGACAAAAAATGGAGGCTTGTTTTGTTTGATATTGCCCAATTGAAATCAGTACACCGCAATGCTTTTCGGACAAAATTGAAAGAACTGGGATTTGTGCTTCTTCAAAAAAGTGTTTGGTTGCACGCTTTTGACTGCAAAGATGAAATTGAGTTATTAAAAGATTTCTTTGGATTAAATAATAATGAGGTTTGCTTAATAACAACAGAAACAATACCGAACGAAGGAAAATTTAAGAAATATTTCGCCATTTAATTCTGCTTAATTCCCAATACCATGGTATTCTAAATTAAGCAGGTTGGGGGAAAGGAAGAAAGAAAAAGAGAAAAAAGGGGTTGCGTTAGCCCCATTTTTTATTAGAACTTCTTGAGGGAATAACTTCTCTTAATGATTAATGGATATGGATTAAAAATTTCTCACGGGGTAGAATAAAATAATGGCGGAAATTTTTTGGCACAATTTATCAATAGAGGAGATAGCTAAATTACAAAGAACTAACTTAAAAGAGGGTTTATCAGAGGAAGAGGTTCAATCGCGGCAACGAGAATTTGGTAAAAATAAACTTCCAGAAGAAAAACCTCCTTCTAAATTGAGTCTATTTTTAGCTCAATTCAAGAGTATTTTGATTTTTATTTTAATTGTTGCTGGATTTTTTACCCTCATTTATCAAAAATACACCGATACTGTTGCTATTTTCCTTATTGTTTTAATAAATGCCACAATTGGTTTTTATCAAGAATACAGGGCTTCAAAGATTTTAGAGGAATTAAAAAAAATTATTAAAATTGAAGCCAGAATAACAAGGGAGGGAAATCAAAAAATTTTAGATTCAGAAGAACTTGTCCCTGGCGACATCATTGTTTTAACTGCCGGAGACAAGGTTCCGGCTGATGGAAGGGTTATTGAAAGTCAAAATTTGAAACTCAATGAGATGGTTTTGACAGGGGAGTTTTTCTCTTCTTTAAAACATTCGGAGATTTTGCCAGAAGAGACAATTTTGGCTGACAGGGAAAACATGGTTTATATGGGAACAGTGGTTGAAGAAGGACAAGGAAAGGCAATAGTGACAGAAACTGGTTCAAATACTGAAATTGGAAAGATTGCCGGAATGATTAAGGAGAAGGAGAAAAGGACGCCTTTGCAAAGGAAAATAAGAAAATTGGGTTTTGAAATTGCCACCATCGTTGGAATTTTAGTCGCATTTATCTTTTTTGTTGGTTTGAATGTAGAAAAGGATATTTTTTTACTCTTTGAAACGGCGGTGGCAGTAGCTGTTGGAGCGATTCCAGAAGGATTACCAGTGGCAATAACTGTCATTTTGGCTTTAGGTGCCCAAAGAATTTTAAGAAAAAAAGGATTGGTGAGAAAATTGGCTTCAGTCGAGACATTGGGCTCAACGACAATAATTTGTGCCGACAAAACCTTAACTTTAACCGAAGGGAGAATGGAAGTAGATGAGGTGATTGGCGACCGATTTTTGGCTCTAAAAGCGGCTGCTTTAACTTCGGAAGCTTTTGTTGAAAATCCCCAAGACCCAAAAGAAAAATGGATTTTAAGAGGAAGACCAACTGAAAAGGCATTATTGAAAGCAGCTATTGAAATCGGAATTAATCAGAAAAAAGAATATGAAAAAAAGCAAATTGAAAAATTGCCCTTTAGCCCTAAAAATAAATTTGCTGCCGCTCTTTATAAAGAAGATAATAAAATGGTTCTTTATGTTTGTGGCGCTCCGGAAAAAATTTTAGAACTTTCTAATTTAACAGATGAAGAAAAAAGAGATTTAGAGAAAAGATTAAATGAATTAGCCGAAAAAGGCTTAAGAGTGGTCGCCTCCGCCTACCGCAAAATTAATCATAACGAGAACAGTTCTCGTTATGTTGAAAGTTTATGTCGAGGTTTAAATTTTGTTGGTTTTATTACTTTAAAAGATCCAATTCGGCCAAAAGTAAAGGAGGCAATGGGAATTTGTCGCCAGGCCAAAATGAGACCAATTATTATCACTGGAGATCATAAATTAACTGCCAAGGCGGTGGCAGAGGAGCTTGGTTTTAAAATAGGTGAGGAAAATATTTTAGAAGGGAAAGAATTAGATAAATTATCAGATGAAGAATTTGAAAAGATTTTACCTCAAATTCAAATTTATGCCAGGGTCGAACCCCGCCATAAAATGAGAATTGTTGAAGCCTGGCAAGAGAGAGGAGAGGTGGTGGCAATGACTGGCGATGGAGTAAATGACGCCCCGGCATTAAAAAAAGCCGATATTGGAGTGGCTTTAGGTTCCGGGACAGAGGTGGCAAAAGAGGCTTCCGATTTGGTCTTGTTGAATGACAGTTTTTCAGTGATTGAAGAGGCAATCAGGGAGGGGAGGAGAGTAATGGATAATGCCAGAAAGGCAATTTTGTTTATGTGTGCCGAATGCTTTTCAGAGATAATTTTGGTTTTTGGCGCTTTTCTTTTTGGCTTGCCATTACCAATTTTGCCAGTCCAAATTTTATGGCAAAACCTAATTGAAGGAAGTCCCCAGGGAATGGCTTTTGCCTTTGAGCCAGAAGAAAAGGGAATAATGAAGAGAAAACCAGAAGATCCAAAACTTCCTTTAATAACCAGAGAAATAAAGTATTTAATTTTGTTTGGCGGAATTTTAACTGATATTTTGCTTTTGTTAATCTTCTTTTTACTGTATAAATTTTCAAATTATGACATCAGCCATTTAAGAACAATTTCTTTTGTGGGATTAGCCCTGGGTTCTTTTTTCTATCTTTATTCTTGTAAAAACTTTAGAAAAAACATCTGGGAATATGATATTTTCTCAAATAAAATTTTAAATTTAACCCTCCTTTTTGGCATTTTAATGATTTTAACCGCAGTCTATCTGCCAATCTTTCAAATTTTACTTCGCACTTATCCTTTAAATCTCTTTGACTGGTCAATCCTTTTTGCCTTCGGCTTGGTAAATTTAGGATTATTCGAGCTCATTAAATATATTTTAAAAACAAAATCGAAGGCAACACCCTCTTTGTCGAAAAACTAGAATAACAACATTAATAAGATTCTTTTTATTTGAAAAATCTTGTATAATTAAGAAATGAAAATTATTTATGCCATTGCCACTCTTTCTGGCACGATTATTGGGGTTGGTCTTTTTTCTTTACCTTACATTACTTCTAAAGTCGGCTTTTGGGTAATACTCGGCTATTTTTTGGTTTTGGGAACTTTGGTCATCTTGGTGCATTTATTTTTTGGTGAGTTGGCCCTGAAAACTCCTGATTTTAAAAGATTGCCCGGCTTCGCTTCTTACTATTTGGGAAATTGGGGTGAGAGAATAGCTTTAATTTCAACAATTTTGGGAGTCTTTGGCGCAATTTTAGCTTATTTAATTGTTGGTGGAGAATTCTTGACTAATTTACTTTCTCCGGTTTTTGGCGGAAACAATCTTTTATATACTCTTTTATATTTTTCCCTTGGCGCTAGTTTAATCTTTTTTGGGATCAAAGCAATTTCCAAAGTTGAATTCTGGGGTCTGATTTTATTTTTCGTTATTTTATTTTTAATATTTCTTAAAGGGAAATATCTCATAAACATCGAAAACTTATTTTTAATTAGAAATTGGGAATTAGGAATTAGAAATTGGTTCTTGCCTTACGGTCCCATCCTCTTTTCTCTCTGGGGAGCGAGTCTGATTCCCGAAGTGGAGGAAATGTTAAGAGAAAACAAAAAATTGTTGCCTAAAATAATTTTAATTTCCATTTTAATTCCAATTTTAGTTTATCTCTTTTTTATTTATTTAATTTTGGGAATTACCGGGCCCCAAACAACCGAATCAGCATTGAGTGGCCTTAGAAATTTTTTAGGAGATAGGATAGTTTCTTTAGCCCTTTTTTTCGGAGTTCTAACCACTTTTACCTCCTTTATTGCCTTAGGACTGACCCTAAAAAAAGTTTTTTGGTATGATTTAAAAATAGAAAAGAATATAGCTTTCGCAATTACTTGTTTCATTCCTTTAACTCTTTTTTTGATAGGGATAAAGCAGTTTATTCCAATCATCTCTTTTGTCGGAGCAACAATGCTTGGAATTGATGGAATTTTGATTTTGTTAATGTACCGCAAAATTAAACCGAAAAATTTTTTAGTTTATCCTTTGTTTTTAATCCTTTTTGGCGGAATCATTTATGAAATAATCTATTTTTTAAAGTAAATTATGTTTTGGCTTTATATTTTAATTTTTATTGGTTCTTTCGCTATACTTTTCTTCTCGAGCAATTTTTTAGTTGATGCTTTAACAAAAATATCTAAATTTATTGGCTGGAAGGAATTTGTGGTTTCCTTTTTTATTATGGCATTTGCCACCACCATTCCGAATTTTTTCGTTGGCATAATTTCCGCCCTAAATAAAGTTCCCCAACTTGCTTTGAGCGATGTTGTCGGAACCAATATTGCTGACCTTACTTTGATTTTGGCTCTTGCTGCCTTAGTTTCTAAAAGGGGGCTTTCTGTTCCGAGCCGAACGGTTCAGGGAAGTTCTATCTTTACCATTGGAGTTGCCATCTTACCCTTAATTCTGATGTTGGACGGCAATCTTTCCAGGGCAGACGGAGTTATGTTATTAATCGCCTTTATTATTTATCTCGTCTGGTTGTTTAATAAAGGAGAAAGATTCCGGAAAATCTATAATGGAATTCCAGATAAATTAGGCCGGAAGTTTTTTTTAAAAAATATATTTTTACTTATTTTTTCTATTATCTTATTACTGATATCTGCCCAGGGGATTGTTAAATCGGTCTTATTTTTCTCAGAATATTTTCATTTACCCTTGACCTTGATTGGTATTTTAATTGTTGGGTTGGGCACCGCTCTCCCGGAAAGCTCCTTTACTTTACAGGCAGCGCGAAAAGGTCAGGATTGGATGGTAGCGGGAAACGTTATGGGCTCAGTAATAATGACAACGACGCTTGTTTTGGGAATAGTAGTCTTAATTTCTCCAATTCAAGTTTCTAATTTATCGCCGTTTGTAATTGGAAGAATATTCTTGGCAATTTCGGCGATATTTTTCCTTATATTCATCCGAACCGGACGGAAAATCACCAGAAAAGAAGCTCTCTTTTTACTCGGAATTTATCTTACCTTCGTCTTAGTTGAAATTTTAACCCAATTTTAACAGTCCGAGAAACGTTCTCGGACTGTTATTAAACGGGTTGATTTTTTAATCAGGCCATGATATTATGGAAAATAGTCCCATGGAACAATTCATAAATCCGTTTTTAGTTTTAGTTTGTGTTGGTCTGACAATAGCGGTAATTCTTCTATTACTCAAAAGAAAGCCCCAAAAAGAGGATTCTTCTTTAACTATTCTCCAGCAGCAGCTAAACCAAATTCATCAGGTTCTGGATGATAGGTTGTCTGAGTCAACCAAAGTTATACAGACACAATTTGGTCAGAGTGCCAAAATTATCCAAGACGTGACTGAAAAATTAACCAGACTTGACGAGACGAACAAACAGGTAATTAGTTTTACCGAACAATTACAATCGTTAGAAAACATTTTGCAAAACCCCAAACAGCGAGGTGTTCTGGGGGAGTATTATTTAGAAGAGCTATTAAAGAATGTTTTTAGCCCCAATCAGTATCAGATGCAGTATGAGTTTAAAGACGGCCAGGTGGTTGATGCAGTGATATTTTTAAGGGATAAAATTATTCCCATCGATTCAAAATTTTCTTTAGAAACTTATAATAGAATCATCGAAGAGCAAGATAGCGACAAAAAAGAACAATTAGAGAAAATATTCAAACAGGACTTAAAAAATCGAATCGACGAAACGTCTAAATATATCAAGCCCGCAGAAAAAACTTTAGATTTTGCCTTTATGTTTATTCCATCCGAAGCTATTTATTATGATTTGTTGGTTAATAAAATTGGGGCGGTAAAAAGCAATACCAGAGACTTAATTGATTATGCGGTAAGAGAAAAACACGTTCATATAGTTTCTCCGACTTCCTTTTATGCTTATTTACAAACAATTTTACAGGGCTTGCGGGCTATGCAGATTGAAGAGTCGGCTAAAGAAATTCGAAAAAGGGTAGAGACGCTGGGACGGCATTTGATTGGTTATGAAAATTGTTTACAAAAACTCGGAAATAATCTAAGTACGGTTGTAAATAGTTATAATAACACCTATCAGGAATTTGGTAAGATTGATAAAGATGTAGCAAAAATTACTCAAAAACAATCTAAAATAGAAATTAAGCGGTTAGAAAAACCATCTTCCGAAGAATAAAAATACATGTTAGCCGTTGTTAAAACCGGAGGCAAACAATACATTGTTTCTCCGGGGCAAAAAATAAAAATTGAGAAAGTTGAAAAAAAAGAAGGGGAAGAGATAACCTTCTCGGAAGTTTTGCTTTTGCAAAAAGGGAAAACCTTAGAAATTGGTACCCCTTTAGTTGGGGCCGCAAAAGTGGTTGGAAAAGTTTTAAAGCAGGGGAAGCAGAAGAAAGTAATTATTTTTAAATACAAACCAAAAAAACGCTACAAAATAAAAAAGGGTCATCGTCAACCCTTTACCGAAGTAGAAATCTTGAAAATTTCTAATATCTAATTAGTCATTTTCTACCCTCGAGGGCAGAAGAGAGAGTTTCCTCGTCGGCGTATTCGAGTTCTCCTCCGACTGGCAAACCCCGGCCAAGCCGGGTTATTTTTTTACCAAAAGATTTTAATATTCTTTCAAGATAGAGAGCCGTTGTTTCTCCTTCGGTCGTGGGATTTATGGCAATAATAATTTCTTTAAAGTCAGCTCCCGGTATTCCGAACCTTTCGGGATTTTTTATCCGTTCTTGTAACTCTTTAGTTCTTAATTTTTCAATATCAGCTTTTTTCAAGGTAGAAACCGTTCCTCCCAAAATAAAATAAAGCCCCTTATATTTTTTTGTTTTTTCAAGAGAAACCAAATCGCTTTCTTTTTCCAAGATGCAAAGCAGGGTTTTGTCTCTGGAGTGGTCAGAACAAATTTCACAAAGACCCTCTTCCTCAGTCCCGGTAGGTGGTTGGAAGGGATTAAAACAGAACTTACAGAGACTTATTTTTTCTCTTAATTCTGAAATTGATTTTATTAGTTGATTAATTTCTTCACCGGATAGTCTCATTAAATAAAAAACAAATCGAGTCGCAGTTCTTGGCCCGATAGTTGGAAATTTAGAAAACAAGTTAATTAGTTTTTGAATAGATGGCGGATACATATACTAAAAATTTTTAATTTTTGGTTTTATTCTTCCATTTGTTCCCCCAGCGTTTTTTCTAAATTTCTGAAACTTACTCTTTGTTCGTCAAAATATAACTCTACTTTTCCTACCGGACCGTTGCGGTGTTTGGCAATAATAATATCGGCAATATTTTTTCTGGCAGTATCCTGACGATATTTATCTTCTCGATGGATAAACAAAACAACGTCGGCATCTTGTTCTATGGCTCCGGTTTCTCTTAAGTCAGAAAGTCTGGGAATCTGAGGGGAGCGTTGTTCTACTGCTCGAGATAATTGAGAGAGAGCCAGCACCGGAATGTTTAATTCTTTGGCCAGGGACTTAAGAGATCTTGAAACCTCGGTCATTTGTTGGACCATAGAGGTATTAATATTTCTGGGTTCCATTAACTGCAAATAGTCAACAATAAGAAGTCCTAATCCGCGATCAGCCTGTAATCTTCTTGCCATTGCCCTCATTTGTAAAATGTTGCAGGAGGCTGAATCATCAAGAAAAATTGGAGCTTGAGACAAGACATCAAAAGCTTTTTGAATTCTGAGAAAATCATTGTCGTCTCCCGTGTCAGAAAAGTGGCCGGTTCTTAACCGCCATAAGTCTACCCCGGCCTGAGCAGCAATTAATCTATCTATTACCTGGTCTTTAGACATTTCTAAAGAGAATATTCCTACAGGTCCCCCTTCATAAATTGCGCAGTGTTTGGCAATATCCAGGGCTAAAGCACTTTTCCCGAAAGAGGGTCTGGAAGCTAAAATAATTAAATCACCCTTTTGAAGGCCGGCTAAAATATTATCTAAATCAGTAAAACCGGTGGGGATTCCTCGAAGCTTTCCTTGGTGTTTTGAAAGACTGTCAATTCTTTCAAAGGCTTCCTCTAATTCGTTTTTCACCGGTACGAAATTTTGGGTCAGGCTCCTTTGAGCGATGCCAAAAATTCTTTTTTCGGCCTGGTCCAACAACATATCTACATCTTCTGATTCTTCATAACCCATTTGACCTATTTCGTAAGAGGCTTGAATTAAATCTCGAAGGATTCTTTTTCGCTGAACAATTTTCGCATAGTTTAAAACATGGAAGGCCGTCGGCACAGAATTTATTAGTTCGGTTAAATAAGCATTCCCTCCAATTTCTTCTAATTTATTTTTCTCTTTTAAACGGCTTGAAACCGATAATAAATCTACCGGTTCTCTCTTTTCAAAAAGCTCCTGCATTACTTGATAGATTTCCCGATGATAGTCTTTGTAAAAATCTCGCGGCTCTAAAAAATCTACTACCTTTAAGATGGCGTTTTTATCCAGCATCAAACACCCCAAAAGTGACCCTTCAACTTCGATGCTCTGGGGAGGTAGTTTGTCCGGTAATTCGTTTTTAGGAGAGTTATTGTTCATACCTCTTTTAATATATAACATTCTAATAAATATTGGCAAGCCCCAAATCAAAATAGAATTTAATATGGTGGCTTATTGATTTGATAAATTTGCTTAAATTAACTATAATAAAAAAGTAAAAACGAAGGAGGAAAACAATGTATAAAACCGATTTAGAAACCTTAAAAAAAGAAACAAAAGTTTTCAGATTTGGAGCTTCTACCAAAGGAGGGCAACGGGCTAATCGAAAAGAAACCGGAATTCGGCTTCGCCACATTCCCTCTGGAATAGAAGTTAAAGTCATTAGAGAAAGATTCCAGACTCAAAATTTAAAAATTGCTTTTAAGCAGCTTCAGGAGCGATTGGAAAAATTAAACCGGCCAAAGAAAAAAAGAATTCCCACCAGAATTCCTTTGGGGGCAGAGTTGAGAAGATTAAAGGGGAAGAGAATAATTGCGGAAAGGAAACAGTTGCGAAGAAAACCAATTTCGGAGTAAAAAAACTAGGGACAAAAATCCTTAGTTTTTTATAACCAACACCCGAGGTTGATTAATCTATAGATACTGGTTTTATCTTCGGTCCTTTTTTAGTGTCTTCAATTTTGTAACCTATTTTATTAATTTCTTTTCTAACTTCATCTGCTTTTTCCCAATTTTTTTGTTTACGATATTTTTCCCGTTCTTCAACTAATTTTAAAATATTTTCAGAGATTTTTTCTTTTGGCTTTTTCCAGAAGATAAAATTGAAAAATCTGTCAATTTTCTTTAAGAATTCTAAAATATTTTTAGCCTCGGTCTGACTAAGAACATTTTTGTTCATTAAAGAGTTTCCTTGACTTATTAGCTCAAAAATAGAGGCTATGGCTTTGGGCGTGTTAAAATCATCCTCCATCGCTTTTTCAAACTCTTTTTTTGTTTGTAAAATTAAAGATTTAACAGTTCTTTTTTCGGTTGTAAGTTGTAAGTTGCCCGCCCGCCAGCGAGTTCGCTCGCAGGCGAAGTCGGGTGGGTAAGTTGTAAATTTCTCTACAAATTCATCAATTCTTTCTAATTGGTTTTTAACCTGTTCAATTTCTTTCTCGCTGTAATCGATGGGGGAGCGGTAGTGTGTTTTAATAACGAATAATCTCAAAAGTCGAGGAGAATTTTCTTTTAGAAAGTCCTTGATAGTAATAAAATTGCCCAAAGATTTTGCCATTTTTTCTCCTTTCACAGTCAGAAAACCTGAATGAAGCCAATATTTGACCATTGGGCTTTTACCAGAAATAGCTTCCATTTGGGCAATTTCTGCTTCATGATGGGGGAAAATTAAATCTCTGGCTCCACCATGGATATCGTACTGGAAACCAAAATATTTTTCAGTAATGGCAGTATCTTCGATATGCCAACCTGGCCTGCCAGAAAACCAGGGACTTTTCCAATTTGGTTCGCCAGGTTTTGATTTTTTCCATAAACAAAAATCTCCTTTGTTTCTTTTTTCTTCAGCTTCATCAATTCTTGATACCGCATCTTCTGCTTGTAAAACCGTTCTCCCCGATAACTTCCCATAGTCTTTGAATTTTGAAATATCATAATAAATTCCATCTTTTATCCGATAAGCAAAACCATTTTTCAAAAGCCTTTTAACTTGGTTGATAATTTCTTTAATGTGAGCCGTGGCTCTCGCATATTTATTAACACTATTTATATTCAGCTTTCGCATATCTTTTAAATATTCTCTTTCAAATTTTCTAGCTAAATTTTTCCAGAAAGTTCTCTCTTCTTTAGCCCGGATAATAATTTTATTATCGACATCAGTAATATTTTGCAAATAAAAAACATTGTATCCTTTTTGCTTTAGATATTTTACAATCATATCAAAGGCGATATAAGTTCTGGCATGACCGATATGAGGATAATCATAAACCGTCGGGCCGCAGACAAAAATATTTACTTTATTTTTCGTTCTTGGTTTAAAATTTTCCTTTTTTCGAGATGAGGTATTATAAATTTTTAGCATTAAATTATTTTAACATATTGATGCGGCTCTTTACAAAGGGGTAAAATTCTGTTATTCTATAAATTGTTATGGAAACCGAAACTAAAAATCAAGCCAAAAATGAATTCAATTTAGACGTAGCCGAAATGGCCAGGGCTGGTCTTTGTTTTGGACACCGAAGCTCTCAGGTTCACCCAAAGATGAAGCCCTATCTGCAAGGAGTTAAAAATACTATTCATATTATTGATCTGGAAAAGACAATAGAGAAATTTACCGAGGCCTTAAAATTTATTCCAGAACTTATATCTGAAGGCAGGATTATATTGTTGGTGGGAACAAAGATTCAAATAAAAGATTTGGTCGAAAATATCGCTAAGCTCTGTGGTTTACCCTATGTTACCCAAAGATGGTTGGGGGGAACCTTTACCAATTTTGAAATAATCAAAAAAAGAGTACAACATCTAAAAGAATTGGAAGAAAAAAAAGAAAAGGGAGAGCTGGAGAAATACACCAAGAAGGAAAAAATTAAAATTAATCATGAATTACAAAAATTAAAAATAAAATTTGAAGGAATAAAAAATTTGAATTGTCTCCCGGATGCTGTGTTTGTTTGCGATATGAAAAAAGATTACTTGGCCGTAAAAGAAGCCAGGGGAAGAGGAATAAAGGTTATTGGAATTGCCGATACCAACGTCGATCCAAACCTAGCCGACTATCCTATTCCAGCCAGTGACGACGCAATAAGTTCAGTGAAATACATATTGGAGAAGGTTAAAGAAGTAATATTAAAAGCTAAATCTGAGAGTTTAAAAAGCACCAAATCCCAAGCACCAAATTCCAAATAATATCTAAATTTCAATGACCAAAATTCTAAATGTTTAAGATTTGGAATTTAGGATTTAGGATTTGTTTGGAATTTGTGATTTGTGATTTGGAATTTTATGGTAAATATTGACCAAATCAAACAACTTCGCAAAGAGACCGGACTCGCAATAAGTGAGTGTAAAAAGGTCCTAACAGAATCAGGTGGGAATATTGAAAAAGCAAAAGAAATTTTAAGAAAATGGGGCTGCAATTTTGCCCGGAAAATTGGGGAAAGGGCAACAACTCAAGGTATTATTGAAAGCTATATTCATCCCAATCGAAAAATTGGAGCACTATTGGACATTCGCTGCGAGTCGGATTTTGTAGCCAAATCCGAGGATTTTAGAAATTTGGCTCACGAACTCTGTCTGCAAATTGCAGCAATGAATCCTCTATTTTTGAAAGTAGAAGACATCCCTGAAAAATTTTTAGACGGGGAAAGAAAAATTTATAGAAAACAGTTCTCCGAAAGCGGCAAGCCTCAAAAAATTATTAATGAAATAGTGGAAGAAAAACTAAAAAAATATAAAGAAGAAATTTCGCTTTTATCTCAACCTTGGATCAAAGATGAAAGCAAAACCATAAAAGACCTTATTAGTGAGCATATTGCCAAGCTGGGGGAGAATATTGTGGTAAAGAGCTTTGCGAGGTACGAGATATAAAATTGCTTAATTGCTTAATTGCTTAATTGCTTAATTGCTTAAGCACAGAAACATTCGAACTTTGCGATTATGCTAATTGCAATCATTATTTTAATCTGTAGCTTTTTAGGGATATTGGTGATTTTGTTTCGCAAAATCCCGGCTTTGGTTGAAATTTCTTCCGGGGTTGGTATTTCTCAACCCAATGTCTTTTCAAAACTAAAGAACGGAGCCGTCAATCAGGTTAAATCTTTTTCATTTAATAATTTCTTGCAAAAATTATTATTAAGGATTAAAATTTTAACCCTAAAAACCGAAAATAAAACCGGTGTCTGGATTGAGAAATTGCGTCAAAAAACCAAAGAAGAAGAGAAAACGTGCGACAAAGGTTCTTCCGATAATTATTGGGAACAATTGAAGAAGAAATAAATCCCGTATTCAGTTTATCGCTCGCCAAGGGCGAGCGATAATGTTCGCCGACGTAGCTCAGTGGTAGAGCAATGGTTTTGTAAACCATTGGTCGGGTGTTCAAATCACCCCGTCGGCTCTCGGTGGATAAACCGCAGGGGGGAGCCCGACCGCTGGCTCCCTTGTGGGGGCTTGACATAACTTTTTAAAAGAATATAATTAAAGTAGAAAATAAAAGTTATATGTATCGGACAGGATGGTAAAATAAAAAGAAAAAAAGAAGACATCAAACAAAACCGTGAAGGTGTCGGAAAATTCGGATGTCTTCACGGTTTTGTTTTGTCCGCCAGTTGGCGGATTGGATTGAAAAGGAAAGAACCTTGAGAATTAAATATTGTATTAGTTTCTTAGAGTTGTCCCGAATTAATTTTTTTTGAGAGTTTGATCTTGGCTCAGGATGAACGCTAGCGGCGTGGATAAGGCATGCAAGTCATGGGGTCCTTCGAAGCTCGCAAGAGCGGAGGAGGAAACCGGCGAACGGGTTAGTAACACGTAGATACATACCGTCGAGACAGGAATAATCCCGCGAAAGCGGGACTAATACCTGATAGTCCCTGAGAGAAAATCTTAAGGGTAAAGGTTTTGTAAAAAGCCGCTCGGCGAATGGTCTGCGGCCTATCAGCTTGTTGGTGAGGTAACGGCTCACCAAGGCTATGACGGGTAGGGGGAGTGAGAGCTTGTTCCCCAACATAGGCACTGCGACACGGGCCTAACTCCTACGGGAGGCAGCAGTCGAGAATATTGGTCAATGGGGGAAACCCTGAACCAGTGACGCCGCGTGCTTGAAGAAGCCCTTCGGGGTGTAAAGAGCTTTTCTGGGGGAAGAACCGAGCACATAATTCGTTATGTGCTTGGTGACGGTACTCCAGGAATAAAAGGGTGCTAATCACGTGCCAGCAGCCGCGGTAATACGTGACCCTTAAGCGTTATCCGGATTTATTGGGCGTAAAGAGTCTGTAGGTGGTCTGGAAAGTCTTTGGTTAAATACCCGGGGCTTAACCTTGGGGATGCTGAAGATACTTCTAGACTAGAGGGTGTTAGAGGGGAGCGGAACGGTCGGTGTAGGGGTGAAATCCGTTGATATCGACCGGAACACCAAATGCGAAGGCAGCTCCCTGGGGCAACCCTGACACTGAGAGACGAAAGCGTGGGGAGCAAAAAGGATTAGATAAATCCTTGTCCCGCTAAGCGGGACTAAATGGTGTCCTCCATATTGGCGACAATGTGGTGAGCATCTAGCTGTATCGGGGAAACCCATTTTAGTCGAATGGGCAATCCCGAGGGAAGTCGCGTCTTTTAAAGATAGCGACCCCGTAGAGACTATGTAAATCAAAAAGATAGAAAATGAGAAATTCATTTTTGTCTAAAAATTGCAAAGATATTATTCTTGGTTCTTTGTTAGGAGATGGTTCGTTAAAGATTAATGACCATTATAAAAATGCTCGTTTTTCTTTTCGCCATTCCATTAACCAAAAAGAATATTTTTTCTGGAAAAAGAGTGAATTAAAAGAAATTTCCGGAGAAAATTGTTTTTGGAAATCAGAGATTAAAGATGGGCTTGGCGGTCAAAAATTACGATATCAAAGCTTAACAATACCAGAATTAACAGAGTTATATAATTTAACTCACAAAAAGGGGATATTTAAAATCAGCCGCAAATGGCTTAACACAATAACTCCTTTATCTTTAGCAATATGGTGGCTTGACGACGGTTCCATAATAGGGAACGGGAGAAAGGGCGTATTTTGCACCGACCATTTTCCTTACGAAGAACAAAAAATATTATCCCACTATTTAAAGAAAGTGTGGGATATAAATGTTCATATCGGTAAAATAATTAGAAAATGGGCGAACGAAGAAAAAATATATTATCGCTTATGGATTCGTTCAAGCGAAGAGCTTAAAAAGTTTTTGCGGATTATAATGCCGCATATAAAAGTAGCAGAAATGCTACCGAAGGTCTTGATTATTTATAAAGACCGTGATTTACAACAACGCTGGATTTCTGAAGTTAGTGAATTAACAGGTTTTTCTAAAGCAATAATAGAAAAGTGCGTTGCTAAAAAGAAAAATAAGTGGAAAAACTTCAGAAAATGATATAGTCCGATCCTTCGAGTAATCGAAGAAAGTAAAAAATCTACAAGATGACCCTTGTAGTCCACGCTGTAAACGATGGACACTAGCTATTTGAAGTGTCGACCCTTCAAGTGGCGAAGCTAACACATTAAGTGTCCCGCCTGGGAAGTACGGCGGCAACGCTAAAACTCAAAAGAATAGACGGGGACTCACACAAGCGGTGGACCATGTGGCTTAATTCGACAACAAACGAGGAACCTTACCAGGGCTTGACAAGCTAGTGAAAATCTCGAGAAATCGGGAAATACCCACAAGGACACTAGCCCAGGTGCTGCATGGTTGGTGCTTTTTAAAAAGCATACGACCCACTAAGGAGTAATCTTTAGTGAAAAACCAGCTCATAACGGTGAAACCCTAATCCTTTTATGATAGAATAAAAGAATGGGCAATACCGTGGGAAGTACGAGTACTAATTTTTGTAACTTTTTCTCGGACGAGAAGGATGCTTACATCCTTGGTCTTTGGTGCGCTGATAGTTATTGGTGGTCAAGTTCAATTGGATTAAGCAATACAGACCCTAATTTAATTGAGAAGTTCAGAGAATTTTTGAAGAGATTTTTTCCAGAAAATAGGATAAAGTTTAATCGGAATCATTTGTTCGTAAATAGCAGGCCATTATTAAGAGAATTTGCTTCTGCTAAGAATAGCTTAGATAATTTGAAAGATACTAAAATTATCCGTGCCTATTTTGCCGGACGTTTTGATGGAGATGGTTCGATTGATAAAAATTTAAGAAACGATTGCCGGATTGTTTACGGAAGAAAGAATGAGGCCGAAAAAGATAAAGAACTTCTTAAGAGAATTGACATCAGTAACGTAAGAGTGTATTACTACAAAACTGCGAAAACATTTTGTCTTTATATTTCTCGTTATGAAGCAAAGAAATTTTTAGAAAGTATTTCACTCTATTCAGTGAAGTTGCAAAAATTAGTACTCGTACCCCGTAGAGACTTAGTTTTCCACTAGGGTTAGGAAAACTTAATGATAGTTTTTAATCTATCATTAGACGCTGGTCTCAAAACTAAATTTGGGAAATGGTATAGTCCATACCTTTAGTAATAAAGGAAGAATATGGTCGTCAGCATGTGTTTTGAAATGCACGCTTAAATGCGGTAACATGCGCAACCCTTACCCTATGTTTAATTTGTCATAGGGAACTGCCCGGGATGACTGGGAGGAAGGTGAGGATGACGCCAAATCAGCACGGCCCTTTGATGCCCTGGGCTGCACACGTGGTACAATGGGACCGACAACGGGTTTTGCAAGCGGGTAACCGTAAGCTAATCCCTTAAACGGTCTCCCAGTTCGGATTGAGGTCTGAAACTTGACCTCATGAAGCCGGAATCGCTAGTAATCGCCAATCAGCTATGTGGCGATGAATACGTCCCTGAGTCTTGTACTCACCGCCCGTCACATTAGGGGAGCCGGCAGTAGCCAAAGTTCCTTGTAAAAGGACCTAAGCTAAGGTCGGTAACAAGAATGAAGTCGTAACAAGGCATGGGTAGCGGAAGCTGTCCATGGATCATACAATTTAATTTTTTAGTGTCGATCAGAATTGGTTTGTGAGAATTCTCAAACTAATTCTGGAGTGTTGATCTCAGAACTCTAAATCGAGATTTTCGGGACAACTCTAAGAAACTGATTAAAAATTTGGAAACTGAAAAAGCATGGCTTTGACATGCTTTTTTTAGTTTGTTTAAATAGAGAAAAAGGCTCTTTTAGAAAATAATAAGGAGGAAAAATGGAAGAGATAGGATGGTTTATATTGATTCTTCTTTTTTCTTATTTTTGCGGTTCTTTTTCGATCGGTTTCTTGATTGCTGAAAAAAAAGGGATAGATATCCAAAAAGTAGGAAGTAAAGCAACCGGAGCTACTAATGTTTCTCGGGCATTGGGTTTCAAATGGGGATTTTTAACTTTTGTTTTAGACATAATTAAAGGAGGATTGCCCGTCTTTTTTGCAACCTTAGTTTTAGATGCTAACTGGATGATTTTTTGCGCAGCAATTTTAACCATTTTAGGTCATATTTTCCCTTATCAGCTCAGTTTTAAGGGAGGGAAAGGAGTATCTTGTCTGATTGGAATTTTATTAGTTTTGAATCTTAAGGTGACGTTATTTTGGGGGTTAACTTGGTTTTTGATTTTCTTGATTTTACTGTTTGTCATTCGAGCATCAAAAGCATCCTTTTCAGAAAAAATGGCAGCCAATAATTTGTTAACTATTTGGTATCTCCCGGTTTTTTTCTGGTTTGGCTTTCATTCTTTAGATTGGGTTTTGTTTTCAGTAATCTTAATTGGGATTATCTATTTTGCTCACCGAGAAAATATTAAAAGAATAATAAAAACAAGAGTCAGGAGAATATCCTGACTCTTTAACTTGATTTTCGATTTTTAAAATGTTAAAAAATAAGAACATGTCTATTCCTCAAAAAGTAATTAAATTTCTTGCAAAGCGCGAGGCAAAGTATGAACCGATTAAACACCGGACAGTTTATACTGCTTATGATAAAGCAGCTACTTTGCGGGTTCCGCAAAAAATTGTGGGAAAAACATTGGTGGTGAAGCTGGGTAAAAACTTGGCTTTAGTTTTAATTCCGGCAAATAAAAATTTGGACAAAGACAAACTGAAAAAAACCGCCCACCCACTTTGTGGGTACCCGAAAAAAGTAGATTTTGTTTCTGAAAGGATAATTAAAAATAAATTAAAAGGAGTAAAAGTTGGTGCAGTGCCTCCTTTTGGCAGTTTGTGGAAAATTACCACCTTTGCGGATAGGGGATTAATAAAAAATAAGAAAATTATTGTAAGCGGAGGAGATTATAATTGGTCAATAAAAATTAGCTCAAATAATTTAAAAAAAATAGTGCCAGATTTAGTTTTTGGAAATTTTGGTAAGGCAAAAAAATGAAAACGGATTTATACAATCAAAAATACACAAGTTATATAGACAAGAGAGGGATTTTTTTAAGATACTCACTGGAGCTGAAAGCTGTTTTAAAATGTTTAAATCCCCAAGCCACAGATAAAATTCTAGAAATTGGCTGTGATAAGGGAAGATTGGTAAAGGAAATTAAAAAATACAGTAAAAATGTGATAGGAATTGATATAAACCGAGAAGCGGTTAAAATGGCGGTAACTTCTAATATAGTCGAAATGGATGGAACCGATACGAATTTCCCCCCAAATTCCTTTGATAAAATTTATTCTTGCCAGACGATTGAACATATTTCTAATTTGAATAAATTTTTTAAAGAAATAGACAGAATTTTAAAACCGGGAGGAATAGTAGTAATATCCTATCCAATAGAAATATTTAGAGGAAGTAACGCTTTATTTGATGCATTTTTTGTTTATCAAAATTTATTAGCGGCAAGAGAACTTCATCTTCACAGATTAAATCCAGGTAAAATAAAAAAATTAATTGTTTCCATCAATTTGGATTATTTAAAAAGTGAAATTCACTTTCGTCCCTTTCCATCTTATTATACTGTTTTGAGGAAGAAAATTTATGCAATATAACCGGTCGGTAGAACCCCTCTGCCGGCAGGCAGGCGTTGCTTTGACTTTACGCTAAATTTGGGCGTGTGGCTCAGTGGTAGAGCGCATTCCTGATAAGAATGAGGTCGAAGGTTCGATCCCTTCCACGCCCATTATTGAAATTTATATAAAAAGGTCGAAAATTTAATTTTAAAATCTAAATTTTATGGACGAAAATAAAGAAAGAAAATCTTTTAACTACATCGGGACAGGTTTGGGTTCAAAAAAAGAAATAAGAAATTTAGGAATTTTTACTATTATCATTTCTGTTGTTGCGACGGTAGCTTTTGCTATTATCAAACTGCCTACTTACTGGCTATGGACCGGGATAGTAGTAGGACTTGTCTTAATTATTGCATCTTATCTTCTCCCTGGAAAAAGAGAGTAATTATTTTAGGAAGAAGGGGGAGCCGAGAGAGCGAGGCAACTGAGGCGACCAAGGGGGCCCGTGGTTTAGTTGGCTAGACTACAACCCTCCCACCGCATCCTCCCACCCCACCCCTCTGCGAGGCGCGGGATGGGCCCCTCGCCTCATTTGTTCCGATTTAGTATATTAATAATAAATCGAGAATCCTTGATGATTTTGGTGGGCTCTTAGCTCAATGGTAGAGCGCTTCATTTGCAATGAAGAGGTTACCAGTTCGACTCTGGTAGGGTCCACCAAAATCATCGGGACAATGCGGAGGTCTGGGGTTCGAGTCCCCATCGGTCCATAAATTTTGGTGCGGGGTTTCGCTTTGCTCAAAGTTATCCACAGGGTAACTTTTTTATTTTTTGGTATAATTAATAGAATCAAAAAAAGGTCGAAAAGGAACTAACAATTAACAATCACTAACAACTAACAACTAGAAACTAGCAATAGTTATGTGTTATTGGTTGTTTGGTTATAAGTTACTAAAGTATGATTCAAGATTGGTCTACAATTACTCTAAATGCTCTTCAAGGTCTCTGGCAGGGATTTTTAAATTTTATCCCCAATCTCCTTATTGCCATTATAATTTTTATTATTGGCTGGTTTATTGCCTGCGGAATCGGAAGATTAATAGCCGGGATTTTAGTTGGATTAAAATTTAATCGATTGTTTGAAAGCGCTGGATGGAAAGAAGCCTTAGAGAAGGCGGAGTTAAAAATTGATCCTGCCGGTTTTATTGGAGCAATTTGTAAATGGGTTTTAGTAATTGTCTTTTTATTGGCTTCGGTAGAGATTTTAGGACTAACCGAATTCGCTGATTTTTTGAAAGGAGTAGTAGGGTGGCTCCCTAACTTAATAGTAGCAGCAGCAATCTTTGTGGTGGCAGTAATTATAGCTGAATTTTTCGAGAAAATTGTCAAGGCATTCGTAAAAAAATTAGAAGTAGAAAATGTTAAACTGATAGGAAAAATAGTTCGTTGGGCAATTTATGTTTTTGCAGCTCTTGCCATTTTACTGCAGTTAGGAATTACCCCCACCATAATAAACAGTATTGTAATTGGATTAATTGGAATGATATCCTTAGCTTTTGGTTTAGCTTTTGGGTTAGGTGGGAAAGAACATGCTTCTAAAGCCATTGAAGAAATAAAAGAAAAAATTTCAGAGAGATCCGGAAGGTAATAATTAATTCGGTTACTATACTATATTAAAATAATCAAAAAAGCTCGTAATCAAGAAAGGCTCTTGACAAAGCTTTTTGATTTGTTAAAATTAAAGCAGGTATGAGAAAAGTAAATATCGTTTTGAATAAAGGAAAACCAGGCGGCTTTTAAAAATGTCTGAAATTTTGATTCCTCAGAAGGCCGCTTGGAAAAGCGGTTTTTTGATTAAAATGGTAGAAATGGAAAGAACTTTGAAAATTGAATAAATTAATATTATGGCCTCCAAAATCCGAAGGATTTTGGAGAAAGTGGTTATTAATTGCTAGCTAAGGATTGCATTTTAAGGGCGGATGGAGGATGCCTTGGGAGGTTGAGGCGATGAAGGACGTAGGGTGCTTGCGATAAGCCTCGGGGAGGTGGCTACCAACCTTTGATCCGGGGATTTCCGAATGGGGAAACCCGTTTCGGTGATAAATCGAAACAGTCCAGTCAAATGACCGGACGGCGTACCTGCTGAAGTGAAACATCTCAGTAAGCAGAGGAAAAGAAAAAGTAATTTTTATTTCCCCAGTAGCGGCGAGCGAAAAGGAAAGAGCCTAAACCAAACGCATAACTTGTTATGCATTTGGAGTTGTAAGAAGATAATGTCGGGAGTATTTCTGATCAATAGAAATGCTGCCGAGGGAGAACATTTAGACGAAATTTGGTTAGCTGAAATACCCTGGAAAGGGATACCAAAGATGGTAATAGTCCAGTAGGTGAAAACCATTTCGTGCTCCTTGTTATCTATCTTAAGTACCTCGGGACATGAAAAGCCTGAGGGAAACAGGCCAAACTATTAGGCCAAGGCTAAATACTCAACCTCACCGATAGTGAACCAGTACCGTGAGGGAAAGGTGAAAAGTAGGGAGGTGATCCCGGTGAAATAGAACCTGAAACCATCACGCCTACAAAGAGCAGAAGCCCGACCCGAAAGGGTATAGGGTGACTGTGTGCTTTTTGCAGAACGAGCCAACGAGTTCAGCTCTTTCTTTCGTTTAAGTCCCTCTGGGACGAAAACAAAGCGAAAGCGAGTGTTAAAAGCGCGTACCCGTTTATTCGGGAAAAGAAAGGGCTGAGACACGAAGCCAAGCGAGCTTGCCATGGTTAGGGTGAGTCTCAGAGAAATCTGGGAGGAGGCCCGAACCCGTGAACCGTGCAATATTCTGGGATAAACTGTGGTAAGAAGTGAAAAGCTAAACGAGCTTGGTAATAGCTTGTTCTCCCCGAAATAGCTTTAGGGCTAGCGCCTTTTACTTTCCTGGGGGTAGAGCACTGGATGGAGTACCGTGGCTTTTTGCTAGATGCTCCAACCAAACTCCGAATACCGGGAAATAAAGGTAAGAGGCAGTCAGACTATGAGGGCTAAGCTTCGTAGTCGAAAGGGAAACAGCCCAGATCTTAATCTAAGGTCCCTAAATTTGAGCTAAGTGCTAAAAAAGAAGTGGGATTTCGTTGATAGTTAGGAGGTTAGCTTAGAAGCAGCTATCCTTTAAAAAGTGCGTAATAGCTTACTAACTAAGGGATTCTGCACCTAAGATTTCCGGGGCTAAGCTCAATACCGAAGATAAGGCCGAGCACATAATTTATGTGCTCGGGGTAGGGGAGCGTTCCTATTGCGATGAAGCCTAAGAGTAATTGAGGGTGGAGCGATAGGAAGTGAAGATGTTGGCATGAGTAACCGCAATGCAGGTAAAATCCCTGCACACCGAAAGCCTAAGATTTCCTTGGCAATGGTAATCAACCAAGGGTTAGGCGGGCCTAACCGAGTATATAATCAGATTATGTGCTTGGGATGGACAGCCGGTTAATATTCCGGCCCCCCCGTCCTTTTTTGAAGAGTGACGCAGTCAAAGCATTTGAGAGGATTATTGGATTTCCGAGAGTCGAGAGTAATCTCGACCGTCTCGAATATTAGACTGCCTAGAAAAACTCGTAGAGTTAAAGGGGCGGGGTCCGTATCGCAAACCGACACAGGTAGGCTGGCGTAAGAGTGCCAAGGTGAACGGGTGAAACCTCGTTAAGGAACTCGGCAAAAAAGTGTCCGTAAGTTCGCAATAAGGACTCCCCCGACCCGAAAGGGTTTAGGGGGCGCAGCGAAAGTACCCCAAGCGACTGTTTATCAAAAACACAAGTCCCTGCTTAAACTCGCAAGAGGATGTATAGGGGCTGAAGCCTGACCAGCGCTGGAACGTTAACAGTGGCGGTCTCGATCTTCAAGATTGAGGCTAACTGCTCGAAGCTTCCAGTAAGCGTCCGCGGTAACTATAACCGTGTTAAAGTAGCGTAACCCCTTGCCGGGTAAGTTCCGGCCCGCATGAAAGGCTTAACGACTTGGGGACTGTCTCAACGAGGAGCCCGGTGAAAATGCAATACCGGTGAAGATGCCGGTTACCTGCGGCTAGACGGAAAGACCCCGGGAGCTTTACTGTAGCCTTTTATTGTCCTATTGTTTTAGATGCGTAGCGTAGCGGGGAGGCGATGAAGTCCTGATTCTGGTCAGGGCAGAGCCGTCAATGAAACACCCGTCTTTTAAAATGGTAGGACTAATCTTGAATAAATTCAGGAGACAGTGGAAGGTGGGCAGTTTAAGTGGGGCGCTTGCCTCCTAAAAAGTAACGGAGGCGTTTATAAGGTCGGCTAGCTCCGGATGGAAATCGGAGCGGTCGGGTAAAGCCAAAAGCCGGCTTGACTGCAAGCAGGATATTGCGCGCAGACACGAAAGTGGAACTTAGTGAACCGACCCTGGTTAATAGAATCGGGGAAGATCATCAGCCAAAAGCTACCCCGGGGATAACAGGCTAGTAGGGCCCGCGAGTCCATATCTACGGCCCTGTTCGGCACCTTAACATATCGGGGTGCTATAGTAGTAATGCTATATCTCGCTTAAGGCGGGACGAAAAAACTGACTTATAACGGTGAAATCCATATGTTATAATATTATATATGGACAATACCGTGGGAAGTTTAACTCAATTTCAAAATTAGAAATAAATATTAATCCGGTGATTTTATCGATTTGGTTTATGGATGACGGAAGCAAATGCGGTAATTCAAATTTTTATCTTAACACCCAACAATTTACAAAAAACGACCAAGAATTTTTGATTAAAAAGTTATCAATTCTCGGTCTTAAAGCAAGATTAAATAAAGATAAAATTTATTATCGTATAAGGTTTCTTTCATCATCTACATCTCGTTTAAAAGAAACATTGAAAGAAAATTTGATTCCTTCAATGAAATATAAATTGGGTTATAACCCCGTAGAGACTTGCTCAAAATGAGCAGATGAAAATAAAATTTTCATAATACGTCAGCCCCTAACCATATTGCAAAGGCAATGTAGGGAGGGTGAAGATATAGTCCGATCCTCCTTGTAAAAGGAGAAAAATACCGACAGCGATGTCGGCTCATCACATCCTGGAGGTGGAGAAGCTTCCAAGGGTTTGGCTGTTCGCCAATTAAAGTGGTACGTGAGCTGGGTTCAAACCGTCAATACAGAACCATTGACATTGAGTACACACGGCGGCTTTCACGAGAGATCGTGATCGAAAAAACCGACTCATATCGGTAAATTCCTATTTTGACATTTAACCTGTCGCATGATAGGATAATACCGAGGGAAGTTTTATATGAGTCAAAAGATTTCATCAACACAAAAGGCGTATTTAGCGGGATTTCTTGATGGTGACGGGAGTATTTATGTACAACTTAAACCTAATTCAAGTTATCGCTATAAATTTCAAGTTGCGCCATATATTGTGCTTTTCCAATCATTAAAGGACAAACCAAAATTTTTAAAAATTTGTTCTTTAATTGAATTAGGATATATTCGGGAGCGTAGCGACGGAATTTTAGAATATATTATCGGGAAAACAGATAATATTAAAAAATTCCTTGCGATGATTTTTCCTTACATTATCCTTAAAAAAGAACAAGCTTCTTTAATGATTAAAATTTTAGAAGCCAAAAAAAAGGTAAAAAATAAAAAAGATTTTACCGAATTGATGAAATTAATTGACCGTTTTAGAAACCTTAATTATTCTAAAAAACGAAAAAATCGTATAGTAACCCCGTAGAGACTTTCTTGATTAAATCAAGATAATAGAGGAGCACCTTTATTATACGTCGGTCCCCGGATTATATCCGGGTGATGGTATAGTCCATACATTTAGTAATAGATGATTAATGCGTGAGACAGGTTGGTCCCTATCTACCGTAGGCGCCGAGTCTTGAGGGGGGTCCGGGATAGTACGAGAGGACCTCTCGGAACTGACCTCTGGTGTACCAGCTGTTCCGCCAGGAGCATCGCTGGGTAGCTAAGTCGGGAACTGATAAGCGCTGAAAGTATATAAGCGCGAAGCAGGCCCCAAGATTAGGACTCTTTTAGCTCGGTCAAAGACTATGACCTTGATAGGGCACAGGTGTAAGTCCTGTAAAGGATTAAGCCGAGTGCTACTAATAGAGCGATATTTCTTCCTTAGCTAGCAATTAATGACCATTCACCCTGTTAAATAATTCCGCGTTCAGCGGAATTGCTGCAAAGCAGCATTTAACAGGGTAAAAAGGGCGCTTTAGTGGCGGCTATACTGGGTTTGTCCCACCCGTTTCCATACCGAATACGGAAGTGAAATAACCCGAGGCCGATGATAGTAGGTTTTCCTGCGAAAGTAGGTAGCTGCCACCAAAGCGCCTTTTTATATTGACATTCATTTTTAAATCGAGTAATATTAAATTAGCTCGCAAAAAACTAAAAAAGGAAAGGAGGTGAATAGAAATGAAAGATTTTGTAATGAGGCATCCTATAGGATTTGGCTATTTAATTTTTGTAATTTTTCTGTCTTTGGGTATAGTTTTAGGAAAAATATATAGTGTTTGGTTTTATTTGCTTTTCATTCCAGCAATTCTTGGACTATTTGGATGGCTTATTTTTGACCAAAAATGGAAATGGGCTTGCCCAAGTTGTGGACGTGAAGCTTTTATGGAAAGAGGGAAGTATTGTAGCAGATGCGGAAGTGCTTTGGAAATCAGAAGAAAAATCAGAATATTTAGAATTTGTCCCAATGGACATAAGATAGAAGATAACTACAATATCTGCTACAATCTTTTTTGTCCAAAATGCGGAGCACCATTACCATTAAAGGGCAGTAAGTAATCTGCCCTTTTGTTTTACCCGAAATTCATTTATAATGGTTTAATGAAATTTTCTTTTAAGAAAAACAAGGTTTTAGCTATAATCATTGGGATTTTCCTCATTTTTTCTTTAAATTTCTTTCAAAAAGAAGTTAAAAACTTCTTTTATTTTGTATCTTCTCCCATCCAAAAAGTTCTTTGGCGGGCAGGAGATGGTATGTCTGATTTTTTTGAAACGATTTCGGAAATAAAAAAATTAAAGAAAGAAAATGAGGAGCTCCGAACTAAAAATCAAAGATTGCTTTCCGAAAATCTTAAATTATTAGAATTGAAGCAGGAAAACGAAGCCCTGAGGCAGGCCCTAGAAAATGATTTGGAAAAGGAATTTGATCTGGTTATAGCTAGCGTGCTCGGCAAGGATTTCTCGCAGGATTCCATTTTAATTGACAAAGGTTCCGAAGACGGAATTTCAAAAAACCTTCCGGTGATAACTTCGCAAAAAACTCTTCTGGGAAAAGTTGACCAAGTTTTTAAGAATTTTTCAAGAGTTTCTTTAATCTCAAACAAACAGATTTCATTTTCTGCCAAAATTATAGATTCTGAATTTTTAGATAAAGCCGATAGTAAAGATATAGAATTAAAAGAAAAGACGCAGGGCGTAGTAAGGGGTGAGGGGGGCTTTGAGGTGATTTTCGACTTAATACCTCAAGGAGTTGAGGTTAAAGAGGGGGATTTAATTTTAACCACAGGATTAGAAGGGGTTTTTCCTAAAGGACTTCTGGCAGGTTCGGTTAAAAAGATAAAAAAAGAAGATATTGCCCCATTTCAGAAAGCCGAATTGGATCCGGCTTTTAACATCAAAGAATTAAACACGGTATTTGTTGTTACCAGCTTTTAATGAAAAACACTTTAATTATCGCAATTGCATCTTACTTTTTTGTTTTATTTCAAACTAGTTTTTTGGTCTACTTTAATATTGCGGGGTTTGTACCAAATTTTATCTTAATTTTAGTAATTATTTTAAGTATTTTTGAAACCTCTGCCCCGAAATTTAGCTCAAGCCCAGGAATGTGGGTAGCAATTTTTGGTGGGTTTTGGTTGGACATTTTTTCTTCAAGTCCAATTGGATTTGAGGTTTTAATTTGCCTAGCTGTATCAATTTTTATCAAATTTGTTTTTAAAAGACACGTTAGATTTCCCAAGAAACTGTTTGGAGGTATCTGATACTACCAACAAGTCTTGGGAAAACAAGTTTAATAAGGAATCATATGGACAAATACCTAAAAAATAAGAAAGTAAACCCACCTAAATTTTCCTTCGGAAAACTTGGGCGGGTAAACCTCCGTTTTAAAAGAGATATAGAGCCCAACGAAGTGTTTTTGGACCAATTGGCTCAGGAAAAAGAAGGGGACGTCAAGGGAAAGCTTGAACTCCCAATATCTGGACTAAAATTTTTAATTTTAGGAATCGTTTTTTTTATTTTATTTCTGATATTATTTGGGAAGACCTTTCAGTTTCAAGTTTTAGAATCTCCAGCATTTTTAAATCTGGCTAAGGCAAACAGAGAGAGAATTTATCAAATTCGTCCCGAGAGGGGAATAATTTATGATAGACACATGCAACAGTTAGTTTGGAACAAACCCAGTTATGATTTGGTTTGCGCAAAGAACGATCTTCCATTGGATGAAATTAAAAAAAAAGAAGTAATTGAAGAGGTGGCCAGAATTTTCCAGGAGGACCCCCAGGTTATTTTTAAAAAAATTGACGAAGACGAGTTTTCAGAAGTTCTAATTTCTGAGAATATCCCTCATCAGGTTTTGGTAATTTTAGAAACAAAAATTGGGGAGCTTTCTGGTTTTCGAATTGAGAAAAATACTGTTCGAGATTATCTTGACCCGAGCCTATCGCATTTAATTGGGTATTTACGAAAAATAAGCAAAGAAGACCTTAGAATCAACTCCGATTATACAATTTTAGATTATATTGGGAAAACGGGGCTGGAAGAATCTTATGAAAAGACTTTAAGAGGAGAGCCCGGAGAAATTCAAGTCGAGAAAGATTCCATGGGTAAAGAGCGGGCAGAAAATTTAATTTCCGAACCAGAAGTCGGTAAAGGCTTAATTCTTAGTTTAGATTTTGAACTTCAAAAAAAAATCGTTGAAGAGTTAAAGAAATCTATGAAAAAAGTAGGGGCAAATCGTGCTGCTGCTGTTGCTATGGATCCAAATAGCGGAGGAGTTTTAGCAATGGTTTCCCTTCCTGATTTTGATAATAATTTATTTTCTCAGGGTATTTCCCAAAAAGAATGGGAAGAACTTAAAAGTGCCCAAGATCATCCTTTTTTTAACCGAGCTATTTCAGGGATTGGATATCCAACCGGCTCTGTTATTAAGCCTTTGATTGGCCTCGGGGCCTTGGAAGAAGGCATTATTGATTCTTATACTAAAATTTATTGCCCTGCCCAAATTTGTGTTTGGAATCCTTATAAAAAAGAGAACGAATGCTATAAAGACTGGACTTTTCCTCAAGCTCATGGCGAAGCCGATATTAAAAGAGCAATTGCTGAATCGGTAAATACTTTCTTTTACCAAATTGGCGGAGGATATAAAGATTTTAAAGGGTTGGGACCGGAAAAAATAATAAAATATCTTAAGCTTTTCAACTGGGATGCTGAAACCGGAATCGATCTGCCGGGAGAAGGAAAGGGGATTTTACCCGAAATTACAGAAGACTGGCACCTGGGGGATACTTACCATCTTTCTATTGGCCAGGGTCCCTTCACCGCTACTCCTGTTGAAGTTTGTGTTGGGTTTTCTGCCATAGCGAACGGAGGAAAATTACTTCATCCCTATCTGGTGGAAAAAATTGTAAATAATTCAACTGGCTTACCTCAAGTAGCTAAAGAAATCGAACCAAGAGTTATTAAAGAAAATTTTGTTGATTCTCAAAATATTGAGGTAGTTCGAAAGGGAATGAGACAGGCAGTGACTTCCGGTTCGGCGGTTTTATTGAATGATTTGCCGGTAGCGGTTGCGGCCAAAACCGGAACCGCTCAGAGTTCAAAAGAAGGATATTATCATCACTGGATTACGGTTTTTGCTCCTTACGAGAATCCCCAAATTGTTTTAACCATTGTTATTGAAGACATAAAGGGGATTCAATCTGCTACTTTGCCGGTAGCTAAAGAAGTACTTAAGTGGTACTTTACCAAGCCCTGAAACTTTGAGTTATTCACACTTGACAAGGTTATTTAATGAGATATTATTTTGATAATATGAAAAAATATTTAAGCCCGGAAGGGTTGGAAAAATTGAAGAAGGAGCTAGATTATTTAAAAAACGTTAAACGAAAAGAAATTGCCGAAAAACTTCAAAGATCTACTTCTTTCGGAGATTTAAGTGAAAATTCTGAATTCGCTGAAGCCAAAGAAGATCAAGCCTTCGTCGAGGGTCGAATTTTAGAGTTGGAAGAATTAATTAGATCAGCCGTAATTGTTTCCGAAAGCGGGCAGAAGGATTTAGCTCAAATTGGCTCAACAATTTTAGTTAGTTTTGGCGACAAAACTCATGCTTTTAATCTTTTGGACAGGAAGAATATTCAGAAGTTTAAGATAGTGGGAGCGGAAGAGGCCAATCCTTCGGAAGGGAAAATTTCCGTTGATTCTCCCGTAGGTAAAGCTATATTGAATCAACCCAGGGGCAGCATAATCGAAGTAAACACTCCCAGCGGTAAAATTCGATATAAAATTTTAAAAATCGAATAAAAATAAGGCTGAATGATATTATGGCTACCCCGAGAAAGGTTATTTTTATTTGACAAATTTTGGAGATTGGGTAAACTAATAATAGCTTCTTCGCAGAAGCTGAAATATAGTTCCTTGGGAAGTAGAAAGATATAAAGATTTGCTGACGGATTTTAACGACTTCATAGAATATCCCCACTTTCCTTATTCACCATTGCTAGAGCGTACCCTAAATATACTTAAGGGAGCAGGAGGATGCATCAAACTTCTTAGCCCAGATTATGATGTATGCATAGTAAGTGATGCTTCAAGAGACATGCTTCGCCGAGAGGTCTTGGACAAATATTTCTCTGAGGAGCAGCGGGGTAAATTAGAGGAAATTGCCTTGGAGTTAAAAAGTGCCTTAGGATGTTAATAAAGAAACCACTAAGCAGGTGTAAACTACACCTGCTTTTTCTTTTGACCTCAATGATAAAATTAGTTAAAATAGAAATAGTCTTATGCCCACCATTAATGAGTTAAGAAAAATTAGATTAAAAAAGTTGGAGGCAGTTAAAAGGGCCGGGATTAATCCCTATCCCATAAAGACCAAAAGAACTCATTCCATTGAGAAGGCTTTACTTAATTTTGAACGACTTGTCAAGACCAAAACCAATTTGGTTTTAGTTGGTCGGATTAGATCAATTCGGGAGCATGGAGGTTCAACTTTCCTCCATTTTGAGGATGGAACAGGTTCGCTTCAGGCCTATTTTAAGCGGGATAAATTAGGTGAAAAAAATTATAAATTTTTCTTAGATAACTTTGATATCGGTGATTTTATTGAGGTCAGGGGAATTCTATTTAAAACTAGAAAAGAAGAGAAAACCATTGAAGCCACCGCTTTTAAAATTTTAGCCAAATCTCTTTTGCCTCTTCCCGAGAAATGGCATGGGTTAAAAGACGTCGAGGAACGCTTTAGAAAGAGATATTTAGATTTAATAATGAATCCTGAAGTCAAAAAGAAATTTGAAATTCGTTCGAAAATTATTAAAGAAATTAGAGAATTTTTAGAAAAAGAAGGCTTTTTGGAAGTAGAAACGCCAATTTTACAACCAATTTATGGCGGAGCCAAAGCCAAACCATTTAAAACCCATTTGAATGCCTTAAATTTGGATTTATATTTACGAATTGCGCCTGAACTTTATTTAAAACGGCTTTTAGTCGGAGGATTTGAAAAAGTTTATGAAATTGGCCGAGTTTTTCGAAACGAAGGAATTGATAGAACTCATAATCCTGATTTTACAATGCTTGAATTTTACTGGATTTTCGCTAATTACAAAGATTTAATGAATTTTTGCGAGAAAATGTTTGAGAATTTGCTAAAAAAAGTCTTCGGAAGATTAACCGTTAAATACGAAGGAAAGGAAATAAATTTTAAAACTCCTTGGCCAAGATTGGAATTCAATCAAATTTTTAAAAAATATACCAAAATTAACCTGGAGGAAATTCATCTTAAATCTCTTAAAAAAGAAGCCTTAAAACTTGGAATTGAAATTGAAAAAGGCGAAGAAAAACCAGAGATTGCCGACAAAATTTACAAAAAATTCTGTTTACCAAACGTTAAAAATCCGACTTTTATTATAAATCATCCCCTGGGTGCATTTCCTTTGGCAAAGACGCTGGAAACAAGCCCCCCAAAGTTAGCTAACTTTCAATTGATAGTGGCTGGATGGGAACTGGTTAATGCTTTTTCGGAATTAAATGATCCCATTGAGCAAAGGAGACGGTTTAAAGAACAGGAAAAATTTTTTAAAGTAGGTGTAGAAGAGGCCCAGAGAATGGATGAAGATTTCTTGGAAGCCTTAGAATACGGTATGCCCCCGGCTGCCGGTTTTGGTATGGGAATTGATAGGTTAGTAGCCCTTTTAACCGACTCTTATAGCTTAAGAGAAGTGATTTTGTTTCCAACGATGAGACCGAAATGAGAAAATTATTGATAGCAACAACTAATCCGGGAAAAATTCGGGAATATAAAGAGATTTTTAATCGGCTAAAACTGCCCGTAAAATTAGTTTCTTTAAAGGATTTAAAGATTAAAGAAAAAGTTAAAGAAGACGGAGAGACCTTTGAAGAAAACGCAGTTAAAAAAGCTAAATTTTATTATAAATTGACCAAACTTCCAACTTTAGCCGAAGACAGCGGTTTAGAAATAGATTATTTAAATGGCCAACCGGGAGTTAAATCACGCCGCTGGCCAGGCTACGAGGCCTCTGATAAAGAACTAATAAATATAACCCTTAAGAAATTAAAAGGAGTGACATTGGAGAAAAGAGGTGCTCAATTGAGAGTAGTTATGGCTTTAATAATAGATGAGAAGGTAAAAACTTTCCAAGGACTTCTCCGGGGAATTATAATGGAAAAACCAATTAAGAAAATGATTCCCGGCTATCCTTTCAGGTCACTGTTCTATTTACCGGAGATTAAAAAAGTTATAGGAGAGTTAACTATGGAACAGGAAGCTATGGTGGCTCACAGAAAAAAAGCCGTAAAAAAGGCCCTGCCCATATTAAAGAAAATATTTAATCTAAATTTAAGAAGTTAGCGAGAAATGTTCTCGCGAATACGGATTTAAATTTAGTAAGGTATATATGTTAGATATAAAATTAATTCGTCAAAATCCACAAAAAGTTCAAGAGGGCTGTGAAAAAAAACAGGTCAAAATTAATCTCGGCCGTCTTCTTTGGGTTGACAAAAAAAGACGCCAAACCATTCAAGCTTTAGAAGATATGAAATCGCAGAAAAACAAAACCACCAGCCAGATTCCAAAAATAGAAGAGGAAGGAGAAAAAGAAAAATTAATTTTAAAAATGAGAGAATTAGATAAAAATAGCGATAGATTAAACGGAAATCTCAAACAACTCCAGGAAGAATTTAACGACTTAATGCGTCAGATTCCCAATTTGCCCCTGGAAAATGTTCCGGTTGGGAAAAACGAAAAAGAAAATGTGGTTTTAAGAGAAATAGGAGAGAAGCCAGAATTTAACTTTACCCCTAAGGATTATTTAGAGATTTCCGAGAAGTTAGATTTAATTGACGTAAAAAGAGCAGCCAAGGTTTCAGGAAGCCGTTTTGGCTATCTTAAAGGAGGGGCAGCTTTAATTGAGTTTGCCTTAATTAATTTGGCTTTCGAAACTTTAAGCAAAGACTACAACCCACCCACCGCCCTCCCCGCCGAAGGCGGGGCCCCTAATTTTATTCCGGTTATTCCGCCGGTAATGCTGAAACCGGAACTGATGGAGGGAATGGGTTATGTAGAAAGGGGAAGGGAAGAAATTTATTACCTTAAGAAAGATAAACTTTACCTGGTGGGAACCTCCGAGCAAAGTATCGGAGCCATGCATGCTGATGAAATTTTTGAAGAAAAAGTTTTGCCAAAACGATATCTTGGCTTTTCTACTTGCTTTCGGAGAGAAGCTGGAGCTTATGGCAGAGATACCAAAGGAATTTTAAGGGTTCATCAGTTTGATAAGGCGGAAATGTTCAGTTTTTGCCGTCCCGAAAAATCGCAAGAAGAGCATCAGTTCTTCTTAAAAATGGAAGAAAAACTAATGAAAGCCCTAAAAATTCCTTACCGGGTGGTTCAAATTTGCAGCGGAGATTTGGGCGATCCGGCTGCAGCAAAATATGACATCGAGGCCTGGCTGCCTGGTCAAAACCAATATCGAGAAACTCATTCTACCTCAAACTGTACCGATTATCAGGCTCGACGCTTAAACATTCGTTATCGCGATTCTAAAACTGAAAAACCGGAATTCGTTCATACTGTAAACGGTACGGCTTATGCCATTGGAAGAACTCTAATTGCCATTATTGAAAATTACCAGCAAAAAGACGGAAGTATAAAAGTGCCGAATGTTTTGCAAAAATATACCAGATTTAAAAAAATTGGTTAAATATTGATATGAATCCTGTCCTTATCCTTCATGGCTGGGGGTCTTGTGCCAAAAACTGGGATCGGGTTAAAGAACTTTTAGAAAATCAGGGATGTAAAGTTTTTGTACCCGATCTACCTGGTTTTGGAGAGACTCCTCCGCCACCAAAACCTTGGTCAGTTGATGACTATACAGATTGGGTGAAAGACTTTTGCGAAAAAAATAATCTTTCGCAAATTTTTTTATTGGGCCATTCTTTCGGGGGATCTGTGGCAGTTAAATTTTCAATAAAATATCCCAAGAGAATCAAAAAATTGATTTTAGTGGATAGTGCAGGCATTCGAAGGAAGAGACTTAAAAAAGAAATACAGAAGAAGGTAGCTCATTTTTTGAATAATTTTTCTTTTTTGCCCTTCTATGGATTTGTCAGGAAAATTGCCTATAAAATCCTATTTCGTCATAGCGATTATTTATTGACAGAAGGGGTAATGAAAGAAACTTATCTTAACGTAATAAAGGAAGATATTTCCAATATTTTTTCTAATATTTCAGTTCCCACCTTGCTCATTTGGGGCAAAAAAGATAATATAACCCCCCTTCGACACGCCCACTTTATGAAAGAAAAAATTTCTGGGGTAGAGTTGGAAATCATTCCTAACGTTAAACATAATCCTCATCGCGAAGCCCCCGAGATTTTATCTGAAAAAGTCTTAAATTTTATTAAACCCCGTTAGATTTGCCCTGCAATTATCTAACAGGGTAAAAGTCTATGGCGATTTTAATTCTCCTCTTTACCCTTTTTTGGTTCGCTGTCTTTACCAAAGAGCTTTTCTTTTGGCTCTGGCTTTGGCAGTTAAAAGAATACCACATGGGAAGATTCAGGGCTCATTTCGAGGCTCAAAAATTCAGAAAAATCATTTCTTCTTTCTGGCGCCTCAAATTTCCCAAATTTACTAAAAAAATTATTCTGATTTCTTTTTCCAGTATTCTGCTGGAGATCTTGATGCTTTTTTATTTATCCTTTTTTTTAGTAATTGTTTTAACTATATTATTTTTTCCAGTGTTTATTCTTTCCTTTCAGACCCTCACTGTTATTTGGCGAAAAATAATCATAGAGAAGGCTAAGAAAAAAAGAAACAGATTTAAAGACTTGCTGGTAATCGGCATTACCGGAAGCTATGGCAAAACCTCAACCAAAGAGTTTTTAGCCACAATTTTATCTGAAAAATTTAGGGTTTTAAAAACAAAAGAGCATCAAAACTCAGAAGTCGGAATTTCTCAATGTATTTTAAATGATTTAAAACCCGAACACGAAATCTTTATCTGTGAGATGGGAGCTTACAATAGGGGAGGGATAAAATTGCTTTGTGATATTACCAAACCAAAAATTGGAATCTTGACCGGAATTAACGAGCAGCATATGGCAACCTTCGGCTCCCAAGAAAATATTATAAAAGCAAAATATGAACTTATAGAAAGTTTACCAGCCCAAGGCCTTGCAGTTTTTAATGGGAACAATAAATATTGCCGACGACTCTATTCACGGCCGGCAAACCCCAAAAAATTTATCTATAGTACATTTTCTACGGCCGTAGAAAATGTACTATTGGATATTTGGGCTAAGAATATAAAGACTGAAAAGGAGTCCGTTGCCTTTAGAATATTTTCGAAAGATGGAGAGTCCGCTGATTTTAGGATAAATATTTTGGGAAAACATAGCATCCTAAACATTTTGGGGGCGGTAGCGGTAGCTAAAGAATTGGGAATGAGATTTGGCGAAATTACTAAAGCCTGTGAGAAAATTGAACCTTGGCAGGGAGGAATACAGATTAAGAAAGGCATCAACGGTTTGAATGTAATCGATGCTACTTATTCGGCAAATCTCAATGGAGTAATTTCTCATTTGGAATACCTTAAAATTTGGCCCGGAAAAAAAGTTATTGTTATGCCCTGTTTAATTGAGCTGGGTAGGGCCTCAAAAGAGGTTCACAAAAGAATTGGCCAAAAAGTCGCTGAGGTTTGTGATTTAGCAATAATTACAACAAAAGATAGATTTAAAGAAATCAAAGAAGGTGCTGGTGATAAAGCTTTCTTTATCGAAAACCCAAAGGATATTTTTGAAAAAATTAAAAATTTTCTTGGAGGAGACTTGTCCTCCGAAGCTTTAGCGAAGGAGGATGTTGTACTTTTGGAAAGTAGAGTTCCCAATCAGTTAATCAAACAACTATTACAATGAATCCCCTAAAACCAATTTCCATTTCTTTATCTCCAAATACCGAAAAAGATGATGTTCGGTTGGCCTTAAAGTTATTTTTTCAGCCCTGGAAATATAAAACCATCGAGAACAGTTCTCGATGGTTGTCTCGTTGGCTGGAAGAGGAATTTAAAAAGTATTTGGGCGTAAAATATGCTTTTGCCTTCAATAGCGGGAGAAGCGCCCTGATGGTTATTTTAGATGTCTTGGACATTAAAAAAGATGACGAAGTTTTGCTTCAGGCTTTTACCTGTAATGCGGCGGTCAATCCTATTTTAGGAAGAGAAGCAAGACCTGTTTTTGTGGATGTAGATGAAACAATAAATATGGACCCCGAAGATCTAAAGAAAAAAATCACCACAAACTCTAAGGCGTTAATGATTCAACACACTTTTGGCTGGCCGGCTCAAATTGAGGAAATTTTAAAAATTGCCAGAGAAAATAATTTATATTTGATCGAAGATTGTGCTCATTCTTTAGGGGCTAAGTACAAAGAAAAATTTTGCGGCACTTTTGGGGATGCGACTTTTTTTAGTTTTGGCCGGGATAAAATAATTTCCTCTGTTTTCGGAGGAATGGCTGTTACCAACGATGAAAAATTAGCTCAAAAAATTAAGCAGTTTCAAGATGGTTTAGATTTTCCTTCAAATTTTTGGGTTTTTCAGCAGTTATTGCATCCAATTCTAATGAATTATTTAATTTTGCCAGCCTACGGATTAAATCAATGCCTGGGAAGAATTCTTCTGGGTATTCTTCATAAACTTTCTATCCTTTCGAAAGCAGTTTATAAAAAGGAGAAGAAAGGCGAAATGCCCCAGTATTTTCCGAAATGCCTCCCCAATGCTTTAGCTGCCCTGGCCTTAAATCAGTTTCGAAAATTAGACAGATTTAATGAGCACCGAAGGGAAATTGCCGGCTTATATAAAAAAGAATTAAAAAACTTTGATTTACCATTAGCTAAAGATTTTGGAGAACGGCAGCCGACTTTTATGCGTTACCCAATTTTAGTAGAAAATGAGACGGACGAGACTCTGAAAGTTGCAAGAAAAAGAAGGTTTTTTTTGGACGATGGTTGGAGAAAAAGTCCGATTGTTCCTCCGGACACAGATCTTAGGAAAATGAGATATAAGATAGGGGATTGTCCGAGAGCAGAAAAAATTGCAAGGTCGATTATAAACTTACCAACCCACATCAACATTTCTCAAAAAGAAGCTAAAATAATTATAGATTTCCTTAAATCGTATGAAAATTCAGGAAATAACTGATAAAAATGTTTGGGAAGATTTTTTAGGAGGGTGTAAAGACAAAACTTTTTTGCAGTCTTGGAATTGGGGAGAGTTTAATAAAATGATGGAAAACAAAATCTGGAGATGGGGAATATGCGAAAGCGAAAAATTAATTGGGGTTGCCCTGGTAGTAAAAACCGTGGCCAAACGCGGAACATTTTTACTGGTTCCGCACGGACCCGTTGTTAAGCTACAAGCGACAAGCCCCGTTAGACAAAATTTGTCTAACGGGGCAAGCGACAAGCGACAAGTTATAGAAGTGATATTAGCCAAATTAAAAAAGATTGCCGAAGAGGAAAATGCGAGTTTTATCAGAATTTCTCCGATTTGGGAAAGAAGCAAGGAAAACAATCAGATTTTTAAGGGTTTAGGGTTTAAATTAGCCCCAATTCACGCTCATCCCGAAGCGAGCTGGAAGTTAAATATTACTTCCTCCGAGGACAATCTTTTAATGCAAATGCGAAAAACCACCCGTTATCTGATTCGTCAGGCTAAAAAAAATGAAGACATTGAAATTTTCCAAAGCCAAAATTCCGAGGATGTTGAGAAATTTGATAAACTTTATCAGGAAGTGGTAAATCGACATCATTTTATTCCATTTTCTTTAGGTTATTTAAAAAATGAATTTTTAGCTTTTCAGCCCGATAATCAGATATCCCTATTTTTTGGAAAATACAGAAAAGAAATTGTGGCTTCGGCTTTCGTCCTTTTTTGGTCAAATATTGGTTTTTATCATCATGCTGCTCTATCTCCAAAATGTCATAAAATCCCGATAGCTTATCTTTTGCAGTGGGAGGCAATAAAAGAAGCAAAGAGGAGGAACTGTCATCTTTATGATTTCTGGGGATATGTTTCGCCAAAAGACGAATCCCATCATCCATGGGCAGGCCCCACTTTGTTTAAAATGGGTTTTGGGGGCGAGGTTTATGAATATGTGAAAACGCAGGATTTTCCGCTTTCAAAAAAATACTGGCTTACTTATATTTTTGAAAAATTAAGAAAAGCCAAAAGAGGTTTGTAAAAAAAATGAAAAAAGCTCTTAGAAAACCATATCGAATCAAAAGAAAAAAATCGATTTTTCACAATCGACTTTTTTGGCTTGGAGTTTTAATCTTGGTCATCGCGGGGACTGCTTTTTATTATTTATTTTTTTCAGAAACTTTCCAGGTGAAAAAAATTATTATTACCGGTAAAGACTACAACCCACCCACCGCATCCTCCCACTCGCAAAGCGAGTGGGCCCCTAGGGTTTCGATGGAAGAACTGGAGTTGTTAATAGACAAAAATTTAGAAAAAAAAATATCGTTTTTCGATACCAAAAATATTTTTTTAGTTGATTTTAATCAAATAAATAAGATTGTTTTAGCAAATTTCCCTCAAATTGCCAAAGCTAGTTTTGGGCGGCAACTTCCAGACAAAATAAAAATAGAAATTGAAGAAAGAAGACCGGCGGCAATTTTTATTTACGATAAAAACTATTTTCTTTTAGACAAAGAGGGGATAATTTTTGAGAAAATTAATGAAGAAAACGAAACGGAGTTATTAAAAATTAAAAATTTTACTTTAAACCAAGACCTAAAATTGGGAGAAAGAGTGATAGAGAAAGAAAAAGTTGACCAAATTATGAAAATAAATTCCGGTTTAATTAACCTTAATCTAAAAATTTTAGAAGCTTCTTTAATGACAGAGAAAAGATTAAACCTTAAAACCGAAGAGGGGTGGGAAATTTATTTTAACTTAGAAAAAGATTTGGATTGGTCCTTGACCCAGCTGAAATTGGTTTTAGAGGAAAAAATCTCCCCGGAAAGATACATTGATCTAAGGTTTGAAAAGCTTTATTATAAATAATATCCCGATCGCTTTGCGATCGAGGATCCTCGACAAAGTCGGGATCAGTCAATGTGATAAATAAAAATAGAAGTACCGGCTCGAGCGATGGGTTCATATTGTTCCAGCCATCGATAATAACCGGTGGGTTGGTTAAATCCAGGAACCGCATTGCCTTTTCCTCCCTGAAGCAGGGTGGCGGAAATCGCCAGCCATCCTTTTTGAGGACCGGATTTGGGATCAAATTTTTCCCATTTTTCTCCAAGATAGTATTCGACATCTCCTCCTCCGAAATAATCAATTTTTATTTTCTCAACGTTATTGGTCTCAACCCATTTTTTTAATCTTTTCAGGTCTTGGCCCCAGTCGTAATTCGAATCTACTACATATTTATACCCTCCCTTGTAACCGCCTCCGATTTCATTAAAGTAAGAAAGATAATAAGGGAAACAGCTTAAAGAAGAAATCATATACCATCCCAGCAAAACCGAAATAAAAGAAGTTGCCATTTTTTTCGTGGATATTTTTTGACTGCACGAAAAACAGTGAGCCAAAGGCGAGCGGTTCCTTTTTTTAAGCGGCACCCCGCACCTTTTGCTATCAAAAGGTGCGGGGTTTATAGACTCTATCATTTTCACTATTCCCAGGCAGACTAAAATATATGTGAAGGGAAGGGTGGGCAAAATATGCCTTACTCCAATATTGAGATTTCCGGAGATAGAAGTTAACCAATAAATTCCTAAAAATACCATCATTGAAAATTCGGGAAAGTGCTCCAATATCCACCCCTTACTCCTACTAATAGGTTTAACCCAAAAAGGTGCTTTTATAACACAGGCCGCCCAAAGCAAAGCAATTAAAGTTAAGATATGAAAGGCCAGGGGTATTTTTAAGACATAGACAACCGGAAAATAAAACCACCAACCAGAGGCCGAAATCATACCCATAAAATAAACAGTATTTCCAAAAGCAGTCCTTTGGGTTGCCATTAAAAGTCCTAAAAGATAATGTCCGAGAGCTCGAATTTGGGGCTTGTCTGCCATCCAGATACAAAGGTTTTTCAGGGGACCCATAGGAGAAGATTCTAGAATTTGTACGGTATCAGAAAGCTGTTTTTCTGCCGGATAATTTAGGATATGAAATTGATAAACCGGCCAGATTATAAAAACTATGCCAATTATACCCACCAAAATTGCAAAAGCAATGTATTTTAAGAGCGATTTTTTAAGAAATCCAGCGTAACAAATGGTAATTACGGCAAAGAAAGGAATCAATAGGGCCAAAGAAAATTTAAACAGCATTGAGACTCCAAAAATTAATCCGGCAAAGAGTATGTTTTTTTTGGTGGGATTTTTTAGAAAATTTAGCCAAAAATAAGTTGCCAAAACCACCCCTAAAGCAGCAGCAACATCGGTGGTAACTAATCTGCCGTGAGCCAGAAAGGTAGGACAAAAGGCAAAAAGAATTAAGGTAAGACAAGCTACTTTGTTTCCAAAGAAGGTTTTGGTAAATTTGAATAAAAGCCACCCTAAAAATATTAAAAGCAAAATCATTGGGATTCGAGACCAGAATATAATTTGATCCGGGTTGTTTCCGGAATGGTATAAAAATTCAGATCCAAACCACCATTGTGAATTAACGTCTTTGTACCAAGAAGGATGATTTTTGGGAAAGTTTAAATTTAAAAACAAAAGTGGAATTGCCGATAGGTCTTTTACTAGAGGTGGATGCTCTGGATTAATTCTGAAATCCTTTTGAGTTAAATAAGAGTAACCGGCCGGAATGTGAGCAAGCTCATCCATTGTGGCCGAATCAGAAAGCTGGCTGAAAAAAGCCGTAAAAAACATTATGGCAAGCAAGATTCCGGCAATTATATTTGTAGTGCGATTAGGCATATAAACAATTAAACAATGTCAAATAATTGTCTCGCTTAAAGATTTGACATTTAACATTTGAGATTTGAGATTATATTTTGAATACCCATACCCCGTTTTTTTCTTGAATCTCTCCGTTGGGAAATTTTTGCCAGAGTTCAAAAATTAAATTTTCGTCATACTTCATTAAGACAATCACCCCATTTCTTTTAATTTTAATCTCGTCTAAATTTTCTGGCAATAAATAAATGGAGCGAGGTTCTTTAAATTTTGTTCTTTCAATAAACATCGGAGTTTGGGCCGGCATCGGAATCCCATCGGGATAGGGAACGGGTATGCCGACTTGCTTGACTATTAGATATTTTTGAGTTTCTGGCCCCAGACTGTTTAAATAATTCCCAATTTCTACATAATTTTTAGAGAAGGCATTTTCAACTTCGGGATTTTGAGCCCACAAAATGAAATATCTTGAATATTCAGCAAAAATGAATAGTAAAAATAAAAGAGTTAAAACAGAAATTATTAACCAATAACTTAGGGAGTTTTTTCTTATTTTAATTTTTTCTTTAGTTTTTAGATATAGAAATTCAAAACCCAGAGCTGAAAAAATAAAAACAGCAGGAATAACCCCAATGCATCTTAAAGAGTGTGGAATGCCTTCGTAGGTTAAAATACCGGGTAATAACATTATAAAAAACCAACTAACTAATTCCCAATGACTAATCGCTGATAATTTTTTTGATATAATTTCTTTTATTGAAACAGCTAAGCCAATTAAAAACAATATTCCTATTGGCCAAAATAAAACCGGAGAACCGGAGATATTGTGGCGCCAATTGAAATCTCCGGAAAAATTAAACATTCCCAGATGTAAAATTAAAGACTTGCCAAATTCTTTGAGCGGATTTTCAGTCGCAAAAACTGAAATTGGAGCGGCTCGGCCGACAAAATTATGAGGATTTTGGAGAAAATAGAGACCGATGGGAAGAGCTGTAATAAAAATAAAAAATAAAAAATAAAAAATAAAAAATAAATATTTCTTCTGAAGACCTCTTTGTTTATAAACTAACCACCAAAGAACCAAAATCACTGCCAATAGTAACACTGCTAACCTAAAGGCAATATAAGTGTAGAATCCCAAGCCAAAAATTATTCCAGCAAAAATAAAATTTGAAACTTTTTGGGTTCGGAACCCTTTTAATAAAAAATAAAAAGCAAACGTTAAAACAAGAGGAACCAAAATTGCCCGAAAACCTATTCGGCTAAAATTTACATGCCAAAAAGAAGTGGCAAGAAAGAAACTTGCCAAAAGAGCAATACTACGAGAACGAGGGGCCCACGAAGTGGGAGGACGTGGTGGGCGGGTTGTAGTCTCGTAGTATTGAGAGAATAATTCTTTGGTTAAAAGATAAAGACCCAAAATGGTTAAAATTCCGATTATTGCTGAAACAATCCTTATAGACCAAATAGAAATTCCAAAAATTGAAAAAGATAAAGCTATTAGATTAATAAAGAGACCCTCGCGGCCGTTGTTTTCCGGATAAAATATTTTACCGGGATTAGAAATTGCTTCATTTCCATTAATGGCTACGTCCGGATAAAGGCCAGGGGGGATAGTATTTAGCTGCCAGACTCTAAAGAAGGAAGCGATTAGCAAAATAATCAATAAAAATATTATTTCTCTTTTCTTTGTCATTAAATTATTTTAGCAAATTTAGTTATTAAAGTATAGGAAAAGTCTATTTCTATTAATTAGCACTCTTGATTTCTGTTTTTAATTTGCTACTATGTTACGAGTGGTTATCAAAACTTGAGACGTTATCACTCGCAGGCCTTGACCCCGCACCTATTTTGCGTTCCGATTGGTATCTTAATTAGAATCAATAACTAAAGTAGGTTAAACCTTTGCGGCACACTCCTCACGAATAGTGAGGTCCGCCGAAGGCGGACTGGCCTATTCGGCCACCGTATGCCGCCAAGGAACTCTCTGGCAAAATAGGTGCGGGGTTGACTGCTAATTTTGATTAATTTAAAATGGAATTATCACTCTTGACAAGAGACTGCTAATTTCCTAAAATAAAAGTATGAAGATAACTGAGCGCCAAGCAGAAATTTTAAATGGGACAGTTAAAGAATATATTGACTTAGTTCAGCCAATTAGCTCTGAGTTTTTGGAGAAAAAACATCATTTGGGAATTTCACCGGCAACTATAAGAACTGAGATGCAAAAGTTAACTAAGAAAGGTTTTCTTTGTCAGCCCCATACTTCCGCCGGGAGGGTGCCAACAGATAAGGGTTATCGATTTTTTGTTGACAATTTATTAGAGAAGGGAATTTCAGAATTTGAAGATACTTTTAAAACAGAAGAAATTTTCCAGGAGGCAAGGAAAGATATTCTGAAATGGGCTGCTCGTTTAACAAAATTTTTAGCCGAACAATCTTCGAATTTCGCAATTTTACATCTTTTAGAAAGAGATTTCTTTTGGAAAGAGGGATGGGAAGAGATATTAAAAGAGCCGGAATTTGAAGAAAAAGATTTAATTTCTGATTTTGTCAGATTTTTAGAAAATTTTGAAGAAAATGCTGAGAATTTTAAAATAAATTCGGGAATTAAAATTTATATCGGTAAGGAAAATCCCTTTTCAAAAACTCAAGATTTTAGTATAATACTATCCAGGTGTTATTTTCCCCGCAGAGAAAAGGGAGTAATATCTATTTTGGGTCCGAAGAGGATGAGTTATGGTAGAAATATTAGTTTAATAAATTCTTTTAAGAAAGTTTTAGAAAAATTATAATATGGAGGAAGAAAAACAAAGAGAATCCGCCTCCGCTGAAGCTTCGGCGGATAAGGAAAAAGAATTAAATTTAGAGGAATTAAAAAAGAAACTTGAGGAATGCCAAAAATTAAAAGAGGAATACCTGGCTGGTTGGCAGAGAGAAAGGGCTGATTTCTTGAATTATAAAAAAGAAGAGATGGAAAGAATTGGGGGGATTTTAAAATATGCCAATGCTGAGTTAATCTTAAAAATTTTACCAATTTTAGATAATTTTGAGATAGCCGCCCGCCAAAACCCCGTCCGTTCTTTAGAAAAGGCGGGGCTAAACTGGCAAGAAAAAGAAAGAATTAATCACGTTATTCAAGGTTTTTTACAAATCAAAGCTCAACTGCAAGATTTTTTGAAAAATCAAGGGGTGGAAGAAATAAAAACAGTGGGTGAGAAGTTTGACCCAAATTTCCATGAAGCGGTAGAAGAAGTTGAACCCCCCTACACTAAGATTGTGGAGAACGAGAAAGAGAGCAAGAAAGTTGAGCCGGGTATAATTTTAGAAGAAATCCAAAAAGGATATACGTTAAATGGTAGAGTTATAAGACCGGCTAAGGTAAGGGTTTCAAAATAAAAAATAAAATATAAAATTTTAAATGTCGAAAAATAACCTTTTGCTTCGCAAAAGGAAATTCGAAATCCGAAGCACGAAACAAATTCGAAATTCGAATGATCCAATGACCCAAACAGTTTGAGATATTGGAAAATTGGAAAATTCGAATTTATTTCGAATTTCGATATTCGAATTTCGGATTTAACAGTTTATGTCCAAGATATTGGGTATTGATCTCGGAACATCTATATCTAAGATGGCTACCATTTTGCATGGTGAGCCAAAGTGTTTGGAAAGTCGAGAGGGATCGGTTTTAATACCCTCGGTTGTGGCATTGACAAAAAGTGGGGAAAGGCTAATTGGAGATTTAGCCAAAAGACAGGCAGTGACTAATCCAAAAAATACCATTTCCGCTGTCAAAAGATTTATTGGTAGAAGATTTTTAGACCCGGAAGTCCAGAAAGAATTAAAGAGATTGCCCTATGAAACCAGAGAAAGGAGCGATGGCGGGGTTGAGATAAAAATGGGAGAGAAATGGCAGACCCCAATTGAAATTTCTTCGATGATTTTACAGAAGATAAAATTAGATGCCGAGGAAAAATTGGGTGAGAAAACCGAGGCAGCTGTTATTACTTGTCCGGCCAATTTTGATGATTCTCAAAGGAAGGCAACAAAAACAGCTGGAGAAATTGCTGGATTTAAGGTTTTGAGAATAATCAATGAGCCGACAGCGGCAGCCCTATGTTATGGTTTTGGCAGGAAAAAAGCAGAAAAGGTTGTTGTTTATGACTTTGGCGGGGGCACCTTCGATGTGACAGTTTTAAATGTTGCTCCTGATACGGTTGAAGTTTTGGCTACCGGAGGGGAGGCCCATTTGGGTGGAGAAGATTTTGACCAGAGAATAATCAACTGGATAGTTGAGCAGTTTAAAAAAGAACAAGGAATTGATTTGTCAAAAGACCCCCTAGCCCTACAAAGAGTAAAGGAAGCTGCTGAAAAAGCAAAAATTGAATTGTCGAGCGCTTTGGAGACAGAAATTAACCTTCCTTTCATTTCGGCTGATTCGGCTGGACCTAAACATTTATATTACAAAATCAATCGAGCCCAATTTGAAAATTTAGCTCGCGATTTAATTGAAAAATCAATCGAGAGAGTGAGTAAGACCTTGGGAGAAGCCAAACTTTCAAAACAGGATATTAATGAAGTTGTTTTGGTTGGTGGGATAACTTTAATGCCTCGGGTCAGGGAAGAAGTTAAAAACTTTTTTGGCAAAGAACCAAATAAGACTATCAATCCCGAAGAGGTGGTAGCAATGGGAGCAGCTATTCAAGCTGAGATTCTAAGAGCAAAAGAAGAAGGTAGAGCCCCGGAAGGAGAGATAAAAAGCGTTTTGCTTTTAGATGTTTTACCTCTTTCCTTGGGCATTGAGACCTTGGGTGGAATTAATACTCAAATGATTCCTAAAAATACTACCATTCCCACTGCCAAAACCCAGATTTTCTCAACTGCTGCTGACAGTCAAACCTCTGTTGAAATAAATGTCTTGCAAGGGGAAAGGCCAATGGCTACCGATAATAGGTCTCTCGGTAGATTTATTTTTGATGGAATTCTACCCGCCCCCCGGGGAATTCCTCAGGTTGAAATGACTTTTGATATCGATGTTAATGGAATTCTGGTTGTCACCGCTAAAGATAAAGCCACCCAGCGTTCTCAGTCAATTAGGATCGAGGGTTCTATTGGCCTCTCAAAAGAAGAAATAGAAAAAATGAAAAAAGAAGCCGACCTGCATGCCGAAGAGGATCGAAAAAGAAAAGAATTAATTGAAGCTAAAAATGTTGCCGATAATTTGATTTATACTACTGAAAAAACTTTGAGAGAGACCGGAGACAAAATTTCTGCTAACTCAAAAAAAGAAGTTGAAGAAAAAATCGAAGCTTTGAAAAAAGTAAAAGAGGGTGATAATATGGAAGACATAAAAGACAAAACCCAGCAACTCTCTCAGGCCATTCAGAAAGCGGGAGCAGAAGTGTATAAAGCAACCCAGGAAAAGAAAAAAGAAGACGAGAAGAAAGATACCGAAGAGGGAGAATACAAAGAGAAATAATATTTACTAACCTATGGCAAAAGACTATTATCAAATTTTAGGCATCACTCGTAATGCTTCCCCGGAGGAAATAAAAAAAGCTTATTATAAACTGGCTCATAAACATCATCCGGATAAGGGGGGAGACGAGAAAAAATTTAAAGAAATAAGCGAAGCCTATCAGGTGCTTTCTGATAAAGAAAAAAAGGCTCAATATGACCAGTTTGGTAGAGTCTTTGAACAAGGCGGGTTTGAGCCAGGTTTTGATTTTGGGTCTGCCTTTAGGAGGGGCGAAGACTTTAACTTTGGTTTTGGAGACCTCGGAGATTTAGGAGAAATGGTAGAAGAAATGTTTGGTTTTGGAGGAGAGGCTCGGAGAAAAAAAGATTTGAAAAAGGGAAAAGATATTGAAATTGATATGGAAATTCCTTTGGAAGCCACCTTAAAAGATTTAAATAAAGAAATCACTCTTTATAAATACATAATTTGTTCTCGATGTCAGGGAAACGGGGCTGAACCCGGGAGCAAAATTAATGAATGTTTTTCTTGTCGGGGGATCGGCCAGGTTCAACAGATTAAAACAACATTTTTGGGCTCATTTACCAGAGTGACAGTTTGTCCCGAATGTGGAGGGGAGGGATTTAGACCGGAAAAATCCTGCAATGTTTGTAAGGGAGAAGGAAGAATAAAAGGACAAGAGCAGATTAAAATTTCTATTCCGACCGGAGTAGATACCAATCAGCTGATAAAAATTTCGGGCAAGGGTGATACAGGAAGAAAAAAAGGAAAAGCTGGAAATTTATATGTTCGAATTTTGGTTAAAAAACATCCTGTTTTCAAAAGAAAGGGAGATGATTTATATTTAAACCTTCCTATTTCTTTCTCTCAAGCTGCTTTGGGCGATGAAACTGAAATGCCGACCCTCGAGGGAACTAAAATTTTACTCAAAGTTCCGGCCGGCACCGAATCCGGAAAAATCCTGCGAATTTCCGGCAAGGGAATTCCTCACTTTTCTGGCTATGGCAGAGGAAATTTGTATGTTGAGTTGGTTGTCAAAACTCCACAGAAATTAACTAAAAGACAAAGAGAATTATTAGAAAAATTGAAAGAAGAAGGCCTTTAAAGATTGACATTCCATATCGGAGAGGGGTCGGGAGCCCCGCACCTTTTTCAGTAAAAGCTTGGGGTTATGGAAGGATATAAGGCGAAGCCGCCTATCGGTTTTGATTATTTGTTACCGCAAGCCTTCAGAAAAAAAGGTGCGGGGTCTAAGGAGCGGTGTTAGTCGAGCGAAGCGAGACGTGCCGTGACCTGACTAAGTATTACCACTGCCCCCATAACTCAATTGGTAGAGTAGTTCCCTTTTAAGGAAAAAGTCGGAGGTTCGAGTCCTCCTGGGGGCACAAAGGGAGGAAAAGCACCTTGTCAATTTAAAATGGGAGGTAAAATAAAATGAAGGGAAGAAGGATTAAAATTGAGGTGCATAGAATTATTGATTACCTGAAGAAAAAGGGGAGCATGACTCCGAAAGATTTAGAATTAGACTTCGGATATAGCAATTTTAATAGCCTTTTAGTAATATCCGAGTTACATCGGAGAAATATCATCGAGCCAGGGGAATATAAATATGTTGACGAGAACAAAGTTGCAAGGATTTGGCATTTAACTGAGGAAGGAGAAAGAGTTGACAACTGGCCAGAAAAAATAGAGATGATTGGAAAAGAATTTCCTGTCATCTCTAAAGCCGGATTTGAAATAGTAAATTATATTTTAGAAAGTGCTCAAGCGTTAGGGATAGGGATATATAGGTTAGATGAATTAATTGAAAAATTGAAACTTCAATCACCAGAGATGATGGAACTAGTGAAGAGAGCCCATATTAATGTCCTGAAAGATTTTTCTTCAGAAGAGCTTCGCCAGTTAGCCCAAGAGATAAAAGAGTTTAAACTTTAGAAGCTTGGTTTAAAAAATTACTCCAAACCGCAGGTCAACTAAAGAGAGTGGCAAAATAACCACTCTTTTGATTTTGCTTTAAACTTTAAAATTGTATAATAGGAGCATGAAAAGAAGAAGAATAATTTTACATATTGATATGGACTATTTTTTTGCTCAGATAGAGGAAAGGGAAAATCCACAGTTTAAAGGGAAACCGGTGGTAGTGGGAGCGGACCCAAAAGGTGGCGAAGGACGGGGGGTCGTGTCAACTGCAAATTACAAAGCAAGGAAATATGGAATTCATTCAGCGTTGCCAATTTCAAAGGCTTATGAATTATGTCCTGAAGCTATATTTTTGCCGGTAAATGTGGAACTTTACGAAAAGGTCTTTGAAAATATAATGAACATTATTAAAAAATATTCCCCAAAATGGGAAATAGTTTCTTTAGATGAAGCTTATTTAGATTTATCATTTCTTAAAAGTTATCAGAATGCCGAAGATTTAGCGAAAAAATTAAAAAAAGAAATTTTTGAAAAAGAGAAATTAACTTCAACCGTCGGAATTGGTCCAAATAAATTAATTGCCAAAATGGCAGCTAAGAAAGCGAAGCCCGATGGATTATTGATAATTAAGCCAAATCAAGTAAAAAACTTTCTTGAGCTATTGGATATTGAAGATTTACCAGGGATTGGCCCAAAAACAGGCGTGCGGATAAGACAAAGTCTCTCACTTGCATCACCCCAAATTCGCTCTCGCGAATTTCGGGGACCCCGAATAAGCTCGGAACATTATCTGGCGGCCCCCGTACGGATTAAGGATCTTAAAAGGTTGTCTAAAAGAGAGCTTATCGAACTTTTAGGAGTAGTGGGGGAGAGAATTTATGAGAGAGCTCGAGGCATTGATGAGCAAGAACTTACTTCTGAAGAAATCATTAAATCTGTTGGCAAGGAATATACTTTTGAAAGAGATACTCGAGACCCTGAAATTATTTTTAAAGCTTTTGAAAAAATTATTAAAGACGTGCACTACGAGTTAACCTCTAATCGATTTTCTTTTAAAACCATTACCGTTATTTGCCGATTTACCGGTTTCGAAACTCACACCAAATCAAAAACTCTAAAAAAGTCAACCAGCGATTTAGAAGTTTTAAAAAAAGAGTCCAAAAAACTTCTTTTGAAGTTTTTAATTGAGAATCCAAAGTTAATTCGATTGATTGGCTTGAGGGTTAAAATTTGTTAATATAATTAAAGATGAACCCCGTTAGAAATCTCATATTAAAATTAAATTTCTAACGGGACTTAATGCCATGAAAAATCAATCAAAAATTTCTAAGGTGGTGAAAAAATTTCTAATTCCATTTTTTTTAATAATTATAATCGGCGCTAGTTTTTGGTTGGGAACAAATTTTGGGAAATCCAAATGCGAAATTTGTCCTCCCCAAGAAATCAATTTTTCTTTATTTTGGGAAGCGTATCACAAATTGCAGGAAAAATTCGTTGATAAAGGAAAATTTGATATCCAAAAAATGATTTACGGAGCAATCTCTGGCATGGTAAAATCTTTGGAGGACCCTTATACTGTCTTTCTAAAACCAGAAGAAACGAAAAGATTTGTTGAAGATGTTAAAGGAACCTTTGAAGGGGTAGGGATGGAAATTGGAATCAGAAAAGGCCAGCTTCAGGTAATTTCACCCTTAGAAGGAACGCCAGCCCAAAGAGTAGGATTACGGGCTGGTGACAAAATTCTAAAAATCAATGGCACTTCAACGGTTGATATGACGGTTGAGGAGGCAGTTAGTTTAATTCGGGGACCAAAAGGCACTGAGGTTACTCTAACGATTTTTCGCGAAGAGTGGGAAAAATCTAAAGAGATTAAAATTGTCAGAGATATGATTGAAGTTCCTTCTTTGAAATGGGAATTGAAGACCACCCCGTGGGGGTACCCGATTGCTTATTTAAAACTCTATCAGTTTAGCGGAAAAGCGGATTCCGATTTTAAACAGGCAGCATTTGAGATTTTAGCCAGTCCGGCCCAAAAAATTATTTTAGATTTGCGTAATAATCCCGGCGGATATTTACAGGTGGCAGTAAATATTGCCGGATGGTTTTTGGAAAAGGGACAAGTTGTAGTTATTGAAGACTTTGGCAAAGAAGGAATGAATGAAGAGTATAAAAGCGCAGGTCCCGGAAAACTTTTGACTTATCCGATTGTAATTTTAATTAATGAGGGAACAGCTTCGGGGGCAGAAATTTTAGCCGGGGCCCTAAGGGATAATCGAAATGCAAAGTTAATCGGTAAAACCTCTTTTGGGAAAGGCTCGGTTCAGGAGTTAGAAAACTTAACGGGCGACTCCAGTCTTAAAATTACGGTAGCCAATTGGTTAACCCCTTCAGGTCTCCTTATTACCGAACAGGGGTTAAAACCTGATATTGAAGTGGAGATGACGGAAGAAGATTATCAGGAAGAACGAGACCCTCAACTTGATAAAGCTATTGAAATAATTAAGGAGATGAGATAAAATTAAAAAATGTAATAAATTTAAAGCAACTATGCGTGTTATTCTTCTTCAAGACATTGAAAAAGTGGGGAAAAAATATGAAGTTAAGGAAGTAACTGACGGTTACGCCAGAAATTTTTTGATTCCCAAGGGTCTAGCTAAGGTAGCCACCAGGGAAGCCCTTAAATGGATCCAGGTACAGAAAGAGATTTTGGAAAAGAAAGCAGAAGTAGAGCTTAAGAAAGTTCAAGATTTTGTTTCCAGAATAGATGGTTTGGAAGTGGTAATTCCAGTTAAGATAGGAGAGGAAAGACAATTATTTGAATCGATTACCCCTCAAAAAATCTCTGAAAAATTGAAAGAGTCGGGGTTTGAGGTTAAAAAAAATCAAATTGATTTAAAAGAGTCCATTAAAGAATTGGGTGAATTTCCAGTAAAAGTTCGTTTTGAACATAATTTAGAAGCAGAAATAAGAGTAATAGTTACAGAGCAAAAAAATGGATAGAAATTTATAGAAATTAGCTCGCGAAATTCGTAGAAACTTGTTGGTATTTGCTATAAATTTCAAATAGTTTCTATTAATTTCTATAAATTTCTATAATTTTGGCTATGCCAAAATTTATTTTTGTAGCCGGCGGAGTAATGTCGGGCATCGGTAAAGGAGTGGCTACGGCCAGTATCGGTAAAATCTTGCAGAGCAAGGGTTTTAAAGTAACCGCGATTAAAATTGACCCCTATATTAATGTCGATGCCGGGACAATGAATCCTATTGAACATGGGGAAATTTTTGTTACTGCTGACGGAATAGAGTGCGATCAAGATGTGGGAAATTACGAAAGATTTATAGACGAGAATTTAACCACGGATAACTATATTACCACCGGCAGGGTTTACCAGGCCGTAATTAATCGAGAGAGGAATTTAGGATACGGCGGGAAATGCGTTGAGGTGGTTCCCCACATTCCAGAAGAAGTGATTTCCCGGATAAAAAAAGTAGCATATTCCCAGCGAAGCTGGGACGGCTCGTCCGAATCAAAGATTCGGAATAGAGCCAGAATTAGCAAGCCCCCACACCAAAAATTTGGTGGTGGGGGCAGGGCTGATTTTGTTTTAGTCGAAATTGGAGGAACAGTCGGGGAATATCAAAACCTCCTCTTTTTGGAAGCTGCCAGAATGATGAAACTGGCAAATCCCAAGGATGTTCTTTTTATTTTAGTTTCTTATTTACCAATTCCAGAAATGATTGGCGAAATGAAAACTAAGCCCACCCAAACTGCGGTAAGATTATTAAATGAAGCTGGAATTCAGCCAGATATTATTTTGGGCCGCTCTCGAGTTCCTTTAGATGAACTGAGGAAAAGAAAAATATCAATTTTTTGTAATGTCCAAAAAAAGGATGTTATTTCTGCCCCAGATATTGAATCGATTTATGAAATCCCAATAAATTTTGAAAAAGAAAATCTGGGAAATCAAATTTTAAAAAAATTTGGTTTGCGACCAAGAAAAAAGAATTTAAAAGATTGGGGAAAATTAGTAAAAGTAATTAAAACAGCTAAAAAACCAGTGAAAATTGGGATAGTTGGAAAATATTTTGAAACTGGGAAGTTTACTTTAATGGATTCTTACATTTCAATAATTGAAGCAATAAAACATGCCTCTTGGTTTTTCAAAAGGAGGCCGGAGATTCATTGGCTATCCGCCGAATACTACGAGCCCGCCCAAATTCCAAAGAAATTTGGTGCTGGCGAGAACAGTTCTCGTAGTGTTAAAGAATTAAAAAATTTTGATGGTATTATTGTTCCTGGTGGCTTTGGTAGCCGAGGGATTGAAGGAAAAATAAAAGCAATTGAGTTTTGCAGAAAAAATAAAATCCCTTATCTGGGATTATGCTTAGGAATGCAGTTGGCGGTGGTTGAATTTGCCAGAAATGTCTGTAAGATAAAAGACGCTAATTCTACTGAATTTGAGCCAAATTGCCGGCAACCAGTAATTGATGTTATGCCAGAACAAAAATCCATTTTAAAAGAAAAAAGTTACGGCGGAACAATGAGATTAGGAGAGTATAAATGTAAAATTAAGCCCAATACCATTAGTTCCAGAACCTACAAAACATTAGACATTGTTGAACGCCATCGCCACCGCTATGAATTAAACAATGCTTTTAGGGAAGCATTGGAAACGAAGGGGATGGTAATGGCTGGGATAAATCCCGAAAAAGACCTGATAGAGATTATAGAGCTAAAAGAACCCCCCTTTTTTGTAGCAGTTCAGTTCCATCCGGAATTTAAATCGAGGCCCCTAAGGCCCCATCCATTGTTTAGGGAATTTATTAAAGCTTGTATAAAAAAGAGGGCTAAATAGCCCCCTTAAAAAGAATTGGTTAATCTTATCTCGATGACATCTTGATCAAATCTTTTTTCTGCCTTTTCTTGAGTGATATTGAGTTTTTTTAAAATCCTCTTTAGTTCATTTTCGAATTTTTGACCTATCAACAGAGTCCGAGATCCTGGCATTTTACAACCTGGAAATCGAACTACCTCTTTAAAAAATCTGTCTTTCTGATCATCGTCTTTTAAACGAATCCAGATCGTCTTTAATACCATAAACCCTCCTTTTTTGTTAAGATTCTCGCGTCTGACGCGATTCTACTGATACTATTTTAGCAATTCTTTGAGAGTTGTCAAATCTTTTTTTTCTTTTCGTTCCAAATTTAACCACACCTTCTTTTAGGGCGTATAATGTATCATCCGATCCGCGTTTCACATTTTTCCCGGGAAGGAATTTTGTGCCTCGCTGACGAATAATAACCATTCCTGGTTTGGCTTTCTGGCCTTCGTACAGCTTTACTCCAAGATATTTTGGCAGAGAGTCCCTTCCCAATCTGGTAGCACCAGTAGCTTTAGTCTTGGCCATATTTGCTTCATTTATGTTATCAAAACTGATTCAATTTGTCAAAGCCCATCAAGCTGATATTATTTTGGTAATTGGAGTTATCCTTATTTCTTTACTTTCTTTTGCCGTTGGCTATATTACCGCCAAATACCAGGCAAAAGAACCGCTAAGGATAGAAGAAAGTCACACCAATATAAGAACCTCGCCTTCGGCGAGAACCTTGAATGCTTCGCATTTAAGAACCTGCCTCGCTTCGCTCGGCAGAACCTTGATTCGCTAGTGTATAAATATATAATCTTGAATTAAGAACCTGCCTCGCTCAGCTCTTGCAGAACCTTGAATGCTTCGCATTTAGTTTTATAAAAAAATGAAAGAATTAAACCAGAAGTCAAAATTTAATATTCCTTGTAATGGCAACCAAAAACTAAAAACCCTAATTTTAAGGGTAACAGAGGA
>Ga0210009_1000272_pt1 | contig 63269 bp, 60 predicted proteins | sample CryGeyCG2114_065_FD_185457 | JGI IMG/M metagenome (GOLD analysis project Ga0210009, IMG submission 185457) | Groundwater microbial communities from aquifer - Crystal Geyser CG12_big_fil_rev_8/21/14_0.65 (SPAdes) (version 2) | ecosystem: Environmental > Aquatic > Deep subsurface > Groundwater ...
TTCATCATGGGAGCGGGGTATTAACGAAAACACAAATGGACTTATCAGGCAGTTTCTACCCAAGGGAACGAATTTTAAATCCATATCCTGCAAGGAAATAAAAAAGATCGTAAATCATTTAAATAATCGGCCCAGAAAAACCCGTCAGTATCTGACTCCAAACCAAATCTTTAACAATCAATTCGTACCCCTTTTATAAAAGGGAATTGCACTTACGGGTTGAATCCGCCGCCATTTCACAGACCTAGTTTCTTAAAAATACCGACATTTCTCCGGCAAAGGTCTTTAGTTCCGGCATCCAAGTCTCCCAATCGTGAGCGGATATTCCCAACAAATCAGACGCCGCTTTAGGTATGGGAGGGGGGAGAAATTCCATTTTGTCGGGGAAACCCAGTTCCCATGCCGCATAATTAGCCATACAGGTAATGGCCTCAAGCTCTCCTGCCTCCTCTCCGATCGCGGTGTAAAAACCCGTTCTCATAGAAGAGACTAAAGATTTTGGGAAATTCCATTTCTTTGCCAAACGTCCGCAGATATCCAGGTGAGACAATCCTGCCAACTCTTCACCCGCACGGGACAGAGGGATCAGCCTGTTGCTGGCCAAATTCAAAGCATTGAGTAAAACATCTGGCGTTTTTACAATCATGGCAATTTTCCCGGCGTTGTGAACCAGCCCCGCTGTAAAACACAGGTCGATTTCAAGTCCGCCTCTCAAGCGTGCGATGCGGCCAGCCAAAGCGGCCATCATCTGCATATGTAACCAAATGCCGGGATAATCCAAATCCAGATAATCCCTTTCACTATCAAAAAATCTTTCCAGAGCAGGAACCGTAGCAACGATATTTTTTAAAGCTTCCGGTCCCAACAGTCCCACCGCTTGTTGCAAAGACCCGATGCTCTCCGAATACCCGTATAAAGGTAAATTAGCTCGCCTTAAAACTCGGAGTGCCATGGGCGGATCGTACTGGATGACCTCAATGATATTATAATCCATCGACGAAACCCGACAGGTCTCTTCCAGAACCCGCAATATCTGGTCGGGTAAGGATGGCAAACCATCCAGATCCTCAAATCTGTCAAGAAGGGGTGATTTCATTCCAATCGCTCGCAACCGTCCTGTTTCGTCCGCTTTCCTTTGCCTCGTACAAGGCCGAGTCCACAGAAGTAATAAAATCGTCAACCCCATCCATTTTTTTGGGATCGAAACTCCCCACACCACAACTCACCGTCACCTGGAACTCACCGTCTCCCGAAGAAAAACGCAGTGTCTGAGTTTCCAAACGAATTCTTTCTGCAATTTGATAAGCACCCTGCGGATCTGTTTGTGGCAAAATCAGTATAAACTCTTCTCCCCCATATCGCGCCGCACAGTCGTTGGAACGACAGGCCTTTTTTAAAACCTGGGCGAAGGCCATCAAAACCTCATCTCCTTTTTGGTGACCGTAATCATCATTCACACGTTTAAAGAAATCCACATCAAACATCACCAGAGACAAGTCTGCAGGATAGCGCAAACACCGAGCCGTTTCATTTTCCAACAGAATCTGCATTCGCTGTCTGTTCGCCAAGCCCGTCAAACCATCCGTCACCGAATTCTTTTGAGTCGTTTCATACAATAGAGCGTTACTTAGAGAAAGGGCAATGAACTCTGAAATATTCAAGGCAAAATCCAAATCCTTGACACTAAAAATACCCGAATCATTGTCATTCAGGTTAAGAACTCCAATGATTTCATTTTCGATCATCAAGGGGATAGAAACTAAGAAATTACTTTTAAATAGAGGGTTGACTTGACCCACATAATATTTGCATCGGGTAAAATCCTGCTCCAGAACGTACGATCCACTGGTAATCGCATCCCGCATGATTTCTGATTTGCTGTAATGAATACGAATATCAGGGGCCAACTCAGGATGATTATGACAGCTTGAAGTGAGATACCGCTTACTTTTGTCGTACAGGAACAAACTAAAATAACGGATTGAAAGTATATAAGGGAGCTTATGAATCAATACCCGGTGAATCTCTTCGCAACTGAGCAGGCTGATACTTTTTTGAAGGTAAATCAGGCGATCCAGATTTTCCAGAGACTCCCCCAAAAGTTTGTTTTGGCGCATTAACAAAGAACGCACAACAAACATTTCCTGGTATTTTAATCTCTCTTTTTTATTCCCATCCATTACATTTTGCCGAAGACAATCGTATTAAAAGTCAAAATATTGACATAAAATCCAGTGACTGGAAAAATATCACCTGTAATTTTTCCATTTCGTTTATCATTATATAATATTAATCCCTTACACTATAGTTAAAGAGGAACACGATACAAAAAGAAAAACCACTCCTCCTTCAAAAAAAAACGGCATAAAAATTGCTTTTATACCGTTAACTAAAGCAAAGCGACAAAAAACCGATGCCTATTGCTATGAAAAAAACTTTACCTTTAATTTATATCCTGTTGATACTGGGATGGCTGTCTGTGGAAATCCCTGCATTTGCGCAGGAAAATGGCGCGTTTCCACAAGTCAAGCGATTGAGCATCGGCCCTCACCCCGAACACACACGCATATTGGTGGAATTGAGTGAAGCCATTCCCTACACCGTGTCTGCCGACTTCGTTAAGAAAAAAATAACTCTGACATTTGACAACGCCACTGCCGGTCCCAACTTGGTATCACGAAGTTTCACTGACAATAATTTAGAGTATATAGGAGTGCGTTCCAGAGAAGGATCGGTTCAATTGACACTACGACTTCGAAACGCGAACACCCGATTCTTCCACTTTTTACAGAATGCACCTCCACAAGTAGCACTCGACCTAGAAGGACGAAGCACACCCTTTACAAAAGCAAAAGTTGGCAAGTCCACTAATAATGCAGGTGCTTTATCTGCCAAATCACAACAAAAACAGGGACAAGATGACGGGGAAACCCCTCGTAACAATCCTAAAATCCCGGGACTCAATCAGCAACAAATCGAAAAAATCGTCAAACAATCCGAAACAGACAAGCTCCGCGATGGGGCAGAGGACTATAAAAAAGCTCTCACTATGTTTCAAGTTCGGAAATACGATGAGGCCGTACCCCTGTTTGACAAGTTTACGAAAGATTATCCTGAAAGCAAGTTTTTGGATCACATTTTTTATCTGAAAGCAGAAGCCGAATTCTTTTCCGTATTCAATTCAGAAAGTAACCCGGTTTTCGAAAAAGCTATGGAAGCATATTTGCGAGCCGTTCGCACTTATCCCGACTCACAATTTTTCGATCATGCTCTTTACAAGATTGCCTATATTTATGACCAAATGAATTACGTACTGGAAGCACGTAATTTGTATCAGGAAGGGATTAATAACAATAGCAGAAGCATATACAACAACGCTCGGGAAAGTGGCCTCGCAACGATGTTGATGAAGGTTGGGAAATACGACGAGGCCTATGAAGCATTCAATAAATTTCTTAAAAAATCACCCCAGGACCTGAATGCTAAATCTGCATTGTTTGATATTGCGCAACATTATTACGATGAAAAAAACTATGACCAGGCCATCATCGCTTATGAAGACGCCGCAAAACGCTGGCCACGTGAATTAGCAGAACGTCCTGAAATCGATTTCAATATGGGGGAAATCTATTTTGCCCAGCGAAAATTCGATAAAGCCAGAGAACATTATTTCGATCTCATCAACTTGAACCCCGGCAGACCCATCGCCCACACCGCTATCAATCGTATTGGCGATTCCTATTTTCTGGAAGGCAAGCACATGGATGCACTCTCTGTTTTCGACGAGTCTTCCAAAAGGCGCCCCGGTTCTGCCTCATCACAATACAGCATCATCAGAATGGCCGACATAGGCGTTAAAAATCCCAGTCTGCCCGTTCAAGACGTTGTCTTTAAGGTCGAACCCTATTTCAATCCGCTCAAGACTTATGATGAAATATCACACAATGCTAAAAGCATTGATATTCTGGCGGAAGTCACTTTAAGTCGTGGCATTGCACTTTTGCGTGAACAAAACTTTTTAAAGGCTTTTGACGAATTCAAAAAATTGTTGCCTCTCGGCCCCAAATCCAAATTTTATGATGAGGCTAAAAAATACCTGCGTCAGACCTTGATCCAACTCGTAGACGTATACAGTCGCGAAAAAGGGTATCTGCCCATTCTCTACGCCTACAGCGATTTCATGAGTCTTTCTCTGGGACAGGTGAAAAATTTACGGACTTTGATGCAACTCGGTGAGGCCTATCAAAACATCGGCATGTATCAGGAAAGCGTCAAATTTTATGAGCGTGTCAAGCGTGCTGATTCACGGGAGTCCTTTGCGGATCGCATATTCCTGAACCTTGGAGAAATTCATTTGTCTCGTGGTGCCAACCAGGAGGGAGAATTGGTTGCCCGCAGTTTTCTTAAAAACTATCCGCGAAGCACAAGAGTTCCCTCTGCTTTAAAGTTGCTGGCTCAGGCTCAGCAGAACCAGAATCAACCCGAAGAAGCCATCAAGACTTACCGTATCCTGCTTTCAAAAAGTGAAACCGATGTATCGCACACATTTTACAAAATCGCACAAATTCATGAGGAACAAAAAGACTTTGCAAAAGCCGCTCAGGAATACGGCTCTGCCATAGCCAATTTTGATCGCCCCGCCGCTATAAATATTCCTGATTACATCATGGAGTCTTATTACAAACTGGGCATGTCCTATTACCAAAATGACCAGTTTTCACCCGCTTTAAAAGCCCTGGATACCGCAATACAACAAAATCCCAAACATCCTTTGAGGGAATGGGCAGAACTCTTGCGCGGAGAAATATACAACAAGATGAACGAACCGGAAAAAGCCCAAACACAATTTGCCGACCTCGCCAAGGGAAAAGATTTCGATGAACTCATGCGGCGAGCCGCTCGCTCCAGATCGAAAGTTCTGGAATGGGAAAAAAAGTTAAAAGATACGCTCTAATCCATTACAATAACCCAGCACCTAACGTTGCTCTTTGGAAACACCATCCAAAACAAAGTGACCCATCACCTGAAAAACGAGTATGAACGACCCTCTCCCAAAAGAATATAATAAGAAAGAAGTCGAAATACTCAACCGTGCGTTTCAGGCTTTTAACGATGCGACGCAACAACTACAAAATTCATACGACAGTCTCGAGGAGCGCATTAAAGAACTTGATCTCGAACTGGCCCGTAAAAACGAGGAGCTGTCGGCGAACCTAAAAGAAAAAGAAGAGGTTAAAAACCATCTCCACAACATACTCGAAAGCTTGACCACCGGTGTCGTTGTCGTCAATGCCAATGGAGTTGTCACCACCTTCAACACGACCGCCGGAGTTATTTTTTCAGTCGATCCACGAACCTGTCTGGGCCAGCCATTGAAACAAGCCCCTGCGGGTGAACTGCTCGACAATATTGTAAGTTTGAGCAGTCAAAACCCTGGCGAAGCAATCACTCTGGATAAAGAATTAGAAATCGGTCTGCGTGGACAACAGGCTCTTCGCATCTCAGCTTCCGCAGTCAAAGACCCCAACGATGAACCCGAAGGGGGAACCGTATTGATCATTCAAGACATCACCCTGCTTCGACGGCTTGAAGAAGAAGCACAGCGCAACCAGCGATTACGTGCCACTGGGGAAATGGCCGCCGGCATCGCACACGAAATACGAAACCCACTGGCCAGCATCGAGCTGTTTGCATCGCTCCTGCATCAGGACTTGGCAGAGGAACCCGAAAAACGAAAATTAGTCGAACGCATTTCTTCTGGAGTCAAGAACATGGATCGGATTATCTCCAGCGTTCTGCTGTTCGCAAAATCGGCCAAACCGTCTCGCAAGAAGTGCCGCATAGATCATCTTTTGAAAGACCTGCTCACAGACCACTCCGACTTCATCGTTCCAGACAATGTTGAAATCACACAACAATATGATCTGGGGGATGCCTTGGCCAATGGCGATGCGTCCTTACTCAAACAAGTGTTCAGAAACCTCGTGCAAAACGCAATCCAGGCAATGCCCGGTGGCGGACAACTCCGGCTGAGTGCCAAGGTCGAAACCCCCGCAGGCACAAACGATATACCCGGTCGCAAGTTCATCAATGTATGTGTCGCCGATAACGGCCCGGGGATTCCCAAAGACAAACGCGACCAGATATTCAATCCATTTTTTACAACCAAAGACAAAGGCGCAGGCCTGGGTCTTTCGATTTCACATAATATTATCAAGGCACATCAGGGAGCCGTTAATTTTGAGACCGAAGAAGGCAAAGGAACTCAATTCACCGTCACCCTTCCCTGCTGGGACCCCTACTTAGATGAAGAAGAATACGCTTAAAATTCTAGTTGTAGACGACGAAGAAGACATGCGTCTTGCTCTCGAAACAACGCTCAAGAGAGAGGACTACCAAACCGACTCTGCCGAAAATGGGCAACAGGCTCTCGAAAAGCTGGAGCAGGAAGATTTCAACTTGATCGTCACCGACGTCAAAATGCCCGGAATGAGTGGACTGGAACTGCTACGCACCGTCAAATCCCGGTGGCCAAATATTCAAGTCGTGATGATGACCGCCTTTGAGATCATCGACAACGCCGTGGATGCGATGAAAGAAGGAGCCTATGATTTTTTAATCAAACCCTTTAAGGCCGACGTTCTTGTAACCACCGTGAATCGGGCTTTACGCGAACTCCCTTCTGCAGAAAGCAGTACAATACCCGCAATAAAACAGAACAAACCCAAACATGCCATCATCACTCAAAATCAGCGCATGCAGGAACTCATTGGATTTGCTGAAAGCATCGCCTACAGCAAATCCACCGTCCTCATCAGCGGTGAAACCGGAGTCGGCAAAGAGGTATTTTCTCGTTACATACATCAATGCAGTCCACGCGCCGACAAACCCTTTTTAGCAATCAATTGTGCCGCATTGCCCGAAAACCTGCTGGAAACCGAATTATTTGGTCATGAAAAAGGAGCCTTCACCGGCGCGTCACAACGCAAAGAAGGAAAATTTGAACTCGCCCACAAGGGAACTCTCTTGCTCGACGAAGTCACTGAAATGAGCCTGCCCCTGCAAGCCAAACTTCTGCGCGTTTTACAAGAACATGAAATCGACAAAGTAGGAGGCAAACAACCCATTCCCGTAGATGTACGTGTCATCGCAACAACCAACGCCGATGTCAAAAGCAGGATCCGCGAGAACCTGTTCCGGGAAGACCTCTACTATCGCCTCAACGTGATCCCGCTAAAACTTTTACCCTTACGCGAACGGCCCGAAGACATCCCCCATCTCGCAAGATATTTTATTAACAATCACAGTGCGGAAAACAACAAACCCGCTCCAGAAATCGACGATCAGACGCTGGAATTACTCAAAAAATATCGTTGGCCAGGCAATGTCCGGGAATTGGGCAACATCGTCGAGAGAGCGGTCCTTCTTTGCCGGGGGGCCATCATTCAACCCCATCATCTGTTCTTTGATGAGGACGAGTTTGAATCCGAAAACCAACACATGGAACTGCCGAAACACCTCTATCAGGGAACCATCCATGAGATGGAAAAAGAACTCATACTGAAAACCCTGGAAGAACTTCAGGGCAACAGAACCCAGGCCGCACAACGCCTCGGCATCAGCATTCGCACCTTGCGGAACAAACTGGCCGAGTACAACAAAGATTCCTGACCGGCGAATCGCCGGAAAAATCAAGCGATACCCGCACAGGTATCCCCGCCAATAAGCGCGAAAGCAAATCTCCCGAATTGCAATCTGCGAAGTCTGTCCGCGCGCATTTTCCTTACCCAAACTAACTTATGGCACGAGTATTGCTTAATATTTATGAAATAGAATAGTGTCAAAAAATTGTTGACCCCGACAAAGGAAAAAATCATGGATTTTTTAACTTCAATGAAAATCAGTTCTTCAGGGCTCAGTGCCCAGCGCAAGCGCATGGAGACCATTTCCAGCAATCTCGCTAACATAGAGACCACACGAACCCCCGAAGGCGGGCCTTATCGGCGTAAAGATGTCGTGATTTCTGCCATGCCACTGGAAAATGAATTTGGAAGTATCTTGCAAAACGAATTTGGCGGCAACATCAAGCAAGCACTGGTCACTGATGTCATCGAAGATCAGTCCGAACCCAAACTGGTGTTCAAACCCGATCATCCCGATGCCAACGAAGCCGGATATGTTGGCATGCCAAACATCGACTTGATGAGCGAAATGGTGAATATGATGAGTGCAACGCGCTCGTTTGAAGCCAACGTTACCGCAATCAACGCCGCCAAATCCATGGCTCTGAGAGCCATAGACCTTGGCAGGTAAATCGTAATTTGAGGAACCTGAACCCCGATCCAAAACGCCATGGAAACTCTAAACGCATTTATTAGCAATTTGTCGGAACGCTTTAACCATTTGCCACAAACCAAAAAAGTAATGGCTCTGGCTTTGATTGCCGCCGCTGGCGGATCATTGATCGCCATGTCATTTTGGTTCCGCACACCCGACTTTCAACTACTTTACGCAAATCTTTCCCCTGCCGATGCCTCCGCCATTGTGGAAAAGCTGAAAGCAGAGAAAACTCCTTACGAGTTATCCAACCAGGGGAAAACCATTCGTGTGCCTTCAGACAAAGTGTACGAAATACGTTTGACAATGGCGAGCGAAGGTCTGCCGGAAGGAAGCGAAGTGGGACTGGAAGTGTTCGACAAATCTGCGTTGGGAATGACGGAGTTCGTTCAGAAACTGAATTTTCAGCGTGCCTTGCAAGGCGAACTGGCACGAACCATCACAACTTTGGATGCCGTAGACCAGGCCAGAGTTCATCTCGTGATCCCGAAGGAGACTCTTTTTATTCGTGACACTCCCAAAGGCAAAGCCTCTGTCACCTTGAAAATCAAACCCGGAAAAAATCTCTCGCCTTCTCAAATTCAAGGCATTGTGCATTTGATTTCTGCCAGTGTCGAGGGCATCAATGCCGCTGACGTTGTCATACTGGATTTGAAAGGGAATCTCCTTTCAGGGAACTCTCAAGGCTCCGAAGGAGCACTTTTGACTTCCAATAATCATCAACACAAACAACGTGTTGAGAAGGAAATGGAACATAAAATCCTGACCATTCTTGAAGAAGCTCTCGGTAAGGGAAAAGTCATTGCCAAAGTATCCGCCACGCTCGATTTTGAAAAAGTCGAACGAACTGAAGAAATTTACGATCCCGACTCACAAGTCGTGCGCAGTCAGCAGACCATTACCGAAGCCACCGTAGGGTCTGTACCACCCGGTGGTATCCCCGGCGTACAATCTTTGATTCCCGGTGGCCAAGCACAGGAAGGCGTCGTGGGCCAGGCCGCGAAACGCGATAAATCGAACCTGACTCAAAACTTCGAAATCAATAAAGTCGTCCGTCATGTCACCAAACCCATCGGTGAAATTGACAAACTCTCGGTCGCTGTATTGATCGATGGTGTCATGGCCGGAGACCCGCCAGCGTACCAGGCACGCAGTGCCGACGACATGGCCAAATACTTGCAAATCGTCCAGTCCGCCGTCGGCTTCAACCCCGACCGTGGCGACCAGGTGAAAGTTGAGAATATTCAATTCGATCGATCCATATTAGAGGAAGAGGCTCAGCGCATCGAAAAAGAAGGTTGGTTTGACCTCGGATTTCAAGGTGCAAAATATGTACTAGGGATTATATTTGTAATATTGTTCTTCACACGAATCATCCGACCCATGGTAAATTGGGTAACCACCTCGGTTGAAGTAGTCGACGAAGTGGAAATGGTAAGCCCTGAAGAACTTGCTCTCGAAGAAGAAAAAATGCGTATCGGACAAATCGCAGGTGAAACCGCCAAAATGCGAGAAGCGGTTGCTGAATTTGTCGCAACCGATCCCAAGTTCACCGCAGGCATTATCAGGAAATGGATGAAGGATAAAGAGAAGTAAAATATCTCTAACGAACACGACCTTTAACAATTTCAGACACGCAACAAAAGGCATAAGGATCATAACAATGGCCAGAAAATTGACAGGACCCGAAAAAGCCGCATCCCTCCTGATGTCTCTGGGAGAAGAAAATGCCGCTCTTGTCCTCAGCATGCTCGATGAAAGAGAAATACAGACTTTGGGAAACTATATTTCATCCCTCGGTGATCTCGATACCGGATCAATGGATATGGTGACTAGGGAATTTCACGACATGGTCGAATCGGGTTCGGGTGGATTAGGCATTCCGGGCATGGACTTTCTCCGTAGCACACTGATGAAAGCCATGGACCCCAATAAAGCCACCGAAATTTTAAACAACATTACTTCGCCCGGCGAAGAAATGGGTGGTGGTCTTGAAACCGTCCGCATGCTGGAACCCCGTGTCATTGCCGCATTTTTGCAAAACGAGCATCCGCAAACAGCCGCTATCATCATGGCCCATCTCGACGCGCCGGTTGCCAGCCTTGTTTTACGGGAAATTTCAGAAGAAGAGCGAATGGAAATCATTCGCAGAATGGCGACTCTGGAGCGTGTTTCACCGGGTGTCATTCGCGAATTGGACGAAGCATTGCAAAACGAGTTCCGCGCATCCGGTGCTGTCTCGGGTAGTAAATTGGGAGGCATCGAAGCCGCCGCCGCAATCATGGGTTCGCTGGATCGTACTACAGAAACGTCCATCCTGACATCCATGGATGAAGTTGATCCAGACCTGGCCAACGAAATTCGCAATCTACGTTTCACCTATGAAGATATTCTCAAGATCGACGATCAGGGGATTCAGTTGGTTCTCAAAGAAGTCAATCAGGAAGATCTGCTCATTGCCTTAAAAACTGCCAGCGATGCTCTCAAGGATAAATTATTTTCTAATATGTCCGAACGTGCCGCACTCATGCTAAAAGAAGATTTGGAATCCCTCGGGCCGACCAAAATCAGCGATGTAGAAAAAGCTCAGCAAAAAGTCATCGCTATTTGTAAAAAACTCGAAGAAGATGGAAAAATCGTAATCGGTGGTGGAGGAGATGCCCTTGTCTGATAACACACATTTTACAAAAAGTAGTTTCACAAGGGAGGAAATGCTTCCTGCTCCCGCTCCTGATGAAGACCTTGAAGAGCATACAGATATTTTCGAGCGGATGGATTTTGGTGTAACACACAAAGGGGGTCGCCGAGAATTCAGCTACGAGTCCGAAACTGCTAGAAACTTTAACGACAACAATGTCAATAAAGCAAAAATCGGTGTTAAGGAGATCATGGCCGATGCGATCAATAAGGCCAAATCTCAAGTCAATCTGATCAAAAGCCAGGCCCATAAAGAAGGATTCGATGCGGGTTTTTTGGAAGGCTTGGAAAAAGCCCGAGTTGCCGCTCAGGAAGACTTTGATCCGTTTCTGAAATCTTTGCAGAATTCCATCGAACATTTGAGTCAATTTCGTACAAAAATGTACGGCAAGGTCGAGCGGGAGATGATCGAAATGGTCGTGGCACTTTCCAAACGCGTTATACATTTTGAATTATCGACGAACGAAGGTGCCGTTCAGGCCATGATTCGACTGGGTGTCCAATCCGTCTTAAACCGGGAACATCTCACTATAAAAATCAATCCTGAAGACAAAGGTTATGCGGAAAGCTTTCGATCTGAGTTGCACCACATGTTTCATGATATCAAGAATATCACCCTGACAGCACATCCCGGCATTCAACGTGGCGGATGCATAGTAGAAAGTAACTTTGGAACGATCGACTCCCAGATCGATCAGCTGGATGCACAGCTTGACCGAATCCTGGAAATGACGCCTCCAAATTTTGAGGACGATATGACTTCCCTTTCACCTGAAGAAGCAACCGCACAAAAAGAGGCTGAAGAAAAATCCGCACAAGATGAGATGGAATCGCCTCTCGATCCATCCGTTCCTTAAGGGGTCTCAATGCAACCTGTAATCGACTTAAAAAAATATCGTTCCTACATCGACAAAAATGATTTCGTATCCAAAACCGGACGCGTGAATCGAATCATCGGTCTTGTCATCGAAGGCAACGGACCCGCCGCCAGCGTAGGAAGCCTTTGCAATATCGTACCGGGCGGAGGCCGCCCCACCGTACAGGCTCAAGTCGTCGGGTTTCGCGACAATCGTACTTTGCTGATGCCACTCGGCGACATCATAGGCATCGAACCCGGAGCCCTCATAGAATCAAAAGACAGTTTTCCCACATTCAATGTGAGCAACGCCCTGCTCGGTCGAATCATCGATGGCAACGGCGTTCCATTGGATGGCAAAGGCCCCATACCCATGGGTTCAGAATACCCGCTCATGGGAATTCCCCTGAATCCCCTTGAGCGCGTTCGCATCAAAAAACCGCTGGATATGGGAGTACGTTCCATCAATGGATTGTTGACCTGCGCGCGCGGTCAACGCATTGGCATCATGGCAGGTACAGGTGTCGGTAAATCGGTCCTGTTAGGAATGATCGCCCGCAACACCGATGCCGAAATAAATATCATCGCCCTGATCGGTGAGCGCGGACGCGAAGTCAAGGAATTCATCGAAGAAAACCTTGGATCCGAAGGGATGAAAAAATCCATTGTGATCGCCGCGACTTCAGACCAGTCACCGCTCACAAGATTGCGCGGTGCCTTCATCGCAACTACCATCGCCGAATTCTTTCGCGATCAGGGAAAAGATGTTCTCATGATGATGGATTCGGTCACTCGTTTTGCGCAAGCACAAAGAGAAATTGGCCTGTCCATTGGCGAGCCGCCAGCAACGCGCGGTTACACACCCTCTGTTTTTTCCATGCTTCCACGCTTGCTTGAACGTGCAGGAACAGGAAAAGGAGAAGGGTCCATCACCGGACTGTACACCGTATTAGTCGAAGGCGATGATTTGAACGAGCCTGTATCGGACGCTGTACGAGCCATACTCGACGGACATATCGTGCTCAGCAGAAACCTTGCCGCGCACAATCATTTCCCTGCTATTGATATTTTGGAAAGCATCAGCCGACTCATGATAGATGTAGTGACCAATGATCATCTCGAAAAATCTATGAAACTCAAGGCACTGATCGCTACTTATAAAGAAGCTGAAGACTTGATCAATATCGGTGCCTACGTCAAAGGAACCAATCCAAAAATCGATCTGGCCATTTCAAAAATGGATGGCATCAACGCCTTCCTGAAACAAGGAATCATGGAAACAACATCTCTTCCAAAAAGTATTGAACTCATCAACACTCTGTTGGCTGACGTCAAATGAACTTCAAACTGGAAGCACTGTTAAAACTCAACAAAAGTAAAGAAGACCTGGTAATGCGTGAATTGGGGCGAATCAACTCCCATCTGCAAGACCAGAAACAAAGAAGCAACTTCATGTTATCTATCGCAGACGAGCGAATTGATGCGCGGAATGGGCGACTACAGGAAGGGATGGATATCGGTACGCTGGCATTGTATGATAACTTTTTTCAAGGTGTTAAAATACAAAATGCCAAGCAAAACGAAGTTATTTCCGAAGTTCAAACCCGATTGGAAAATACCCGAACAAAACTGGTAGAAGCGATGAGAAAACGAAAAACCCTTGAAATCCTCAAAGACAAAGAACTTCGCGCCGAAAAATCCCGACAGACGAAACGGGAGCTCAAAGAAATGGATGAAATCGCCGCCAATTCCTGGCGCCTTCACAATAATTAGGATCATGAGATTCTCCAAATACGCCAGCACAACACTGTCTTTCTTCGCTCTTCTGTGGAGTTTGGGTGCAACGGGCATTATCCTCACCTCAAACAAAGCCTATGCACAGGAAGCGGTTACTCCAAATCCTGACAAGGTCAGCAATCAGGAAGAAGACATCCAGGGAGAAGATAAAAATTCCGGCGTGGTGATAAAACTTCCAGAGCAACGTTCAGTGATCAGTCCCGAAACTTTCCGAATGATTGAAATGATCGAAAAGAAAAATCGGGAACTTCAACAAAAGGAAGAAGAACTCAAAAATAGAGAACTGCAACTCAAAAAACTGGAATTAAAATTGCGTGAAGATTTGCAAAAAATAAATCTGGCTCTGGCCAAAAGCGATGAACAACTCGGCCTCAAAGATGAAAGAACGCGACAAAATATCGATTCTCTCATCAAAGTTTATTCCAGCATGAAACCAGAGGAAGCGGCCAGTATTCTTGAGGCTTTGGACGAAGATCTTGCCATCAAAATCATTTCAGGCATGAAGAGTCAAACTGCGGGTCAGGTCTTGAGCCAATTGAATGTCAAAATTGCAAAAACGATCAGCGAACGGCTTGCCGGTAAAATTTTAAAAGACGACACAAAAAAATAAATCTCCATGAAAAGCACTCAGTTTTTAATCATCGGTGGCGGCGTCATCGGTTTGAACGTCGCGCGTGAACTGAAACGACGCTATCCTGATGAACGTGTCCTGCTGACCGAAAAAGAAAGCCAATGCGGAACCCACGCCAGCGGAAGAAACAGCGGTGTTCTGCACGCTGGTTTTTATTATTCTGCTGATAGCCTGAAAGCAAAATTCACACGCGATGGCAATCAGCGTATGACCGCGTATTGCAAAGAAAAAAAATTAAAGATCAATCCCTGCGGCAAACTGGTCGTCGCTAAAGATGAAAGCGAATTGCCCTGGCTGGACGAACTGCTGTCACGCGCAAAGACCAACGGTGTCGAGTTAAAATCTATCTCCGAACAGGAGGCTCGCGAAATAGAACCGCGAGTGAAAACGTTTCAAAGAGCCTTGTTTTCTCCCACAACGTCTTCTGTAGACCCCGGTGAAGTCATGCTCTCTATGAAACAAGATGCCTTGGCGGAAGGGGTAGAGATTGAAACCGGAGCCGCTTATCTGGGAAGAAACGCCAACACCATTCGCACCACTGCAGGACCTATCGAAGCGAAATACGTTGTCAATTGCGCAGGCTTATACGCCGACCGCATTGGGCGCGATTTTGGTTTCTCTGAGCATTATCGCATTTTGCCTTTTAAGGGACTTTACCTGTATTCCAACGAAGAACCGGGCTCTTTACGGACCAATATTTATCCAGTCCCTGATTTGCGCAATCCTTTCCTGGGAGTGCACTTCACAGTCACTGCTGATGGAAAGATGAAAATCGGCCCCACTGCCATCCCCGCTTTTTGGCGTGAACAATATGAGGGATTCGGTAGATTTCGCCCCGATGAATTAGCGGAAATTCTATTTCGGCAAATGGGCTTATTCCTTTTTTCAAATTTCGATTTCAAATCTCTTGCGTTTGACGAAATCAAAAAATACTGGAGGCGGCATCTGGTTTCCCTATCCAGTGTTTTACTGGAAAACGTACGACCGGCACAATATAAGAAATGGGGCAAGCCTGGCATACGGGCACAACTCCTCGATTTGCGTACACGTACTTTAGAAATGGACTTTGTTCTGGAAGGGGACAAACATTCCATGCATGTCCTGAACGCTGTTTCACCTGCCTTCACCTGTGCCCTTCCCTTTGCTGAATACGTTTGCGACCGAATCGAGGAACAGGGGAGATGACCCCAAAAATATCCATCCTTTTACCCACTCGCGGTCGTCCCGATCAAGCACAACGTCTCTTTGAAAGTATCGCAGAGCATTCTGACAATCTCGAACAGATCGAAATTATCATACGTCTGGACGATGACGACACCAACAGTCATGCGCTGGAACCAAATCTTATCCCTCACAAAAAAATCATCGGTCCCCGTGCCAGCATGGGCATTCTCAATACCGAATGTTATCAGCAGTGCAGCGGTGAAATTATTATTTTACTGAACGATGACATGGCCGTTCGGACACCGGGATGGGACACGAAGATACGTGCAACGCATGAACGCTTTGCCGACGAAATCTACCTCGCTTACGCCAACGATATGATCGCCGGCGAACTCCTGTGCCACATTCCGATTCTTTCCCGAAAAACCTGTGAGGCATTGGTGCGACCGTTTCCGCATGAGTATCAAGGCGGTTTCATTGACTATCATCTATTTGATATTTTCAAACGATTGCTCCATGCGGGCATAGATCGTGTGATTTACTTGAGTGCGGTTGAAATCGAACACATGCATTTCAGGGTGGGCAAGTCGTCTTACGATGCAACCTATTCCGCACGCGGGCAGATGGATGTCGGTGACGAAGCCTTTACCGGATTGAGAACGTATCGTCAAGTTGCAAGTGAACGATTGCTAGCCGTCATAGAGAACAAGCCTATTCCTCCTCTGCCTGCTCTCTCGCGATTTGACTCACCACCGCAAGGAATCCTGCACGCTCTGTTTCGTTACGCCGTTATTTTTTTACTGGACACGGGACTCCCTCTCAAATGGCGCGCCAATCTTTTCCGAGTGTTCAATGAGCGTTACTTGCGAAATCGATTTGGATGGTATCCCCCGATTCCTGCTTCCTGAAAAATGATTTCCAGAATCACTATAAACGTAATCTGGAACGATTTTTTTTGCGAATAAATAATTCCAAAACGAATCGAGTATCATTTAAAATAGCATTCAAAACTCAATCAGGAAATCTCATAAAGGAGAATCAGTTTTTATGGCATCCAAAAACGCTTCATTCGACATTGTTTCCGTCATCGATCTGGCCGAAGTAAAAAACGCGGTCAACCAAGCCATGATGGAGATAGGACAACGTTTCGATTTCAAAGGAAGTTGCAGTGAAATCAAATTCGATCAAAAAGCTGAAGAACTCACCTTGATGTCTGAAGACGAATTCAAATTAAAATCTGTCATAGATATTTTGCATACCAAGTTGATCAAACGAAAGGTGTCTATCAAGGCTCTCGACTATGGAACGATTGAAAGCGCATCTGGTGGAAAAGTGCGTCAGGTCGCTAAATTGCAACAGGGAATTTCTCAGGAAAAAGGGCGAGAAATTGTCAAATTCATCAAAGATCTCGGCATCAAAAAAGTTCAAGCTCAAATCATGGACGACCAATTGCGCGTTACGGGCAAAGACCGCGACGACTTGCAAAGCGTGATCGCAAGCCTCAAGGAAAAAGATTTTTCTATCGACATGAGTTTCACCAACTACCGATGAAAGGATTTTCGTTGTTCACACAGCACTTTCAACATTCATCGGGAGTGTTTCTCGCAACGTTATTCTTTTTATTTTTGGGATTGGGCGGTTCCTCCTGCGCTTCGGTACCCACCATCCCACGTTTGCTCCTACCCTTGCCGGGTACTGAAAGTACCCAACCACCCGTCATTCGTTCGCGTCGGGTGAACGTTGTATGGTCGATTTTGAATAAAAATGATAATGCGCTTGAAGTCACTTCGTTGCAGGGACAATCGTTTCTTTTGAATCTGTTTGACGATGTCGAATTGACTTGCAAGGTGGAGCGAATCGACTTGCATAAAAATGGAAGCCTATCGTTGGCTGTCAGTTTTCCAGGCCTGCCTTCTACTTCCAATGCGATTTTAACGTTCAAAGATAATATTATGGTGGGTGCTGTTTTTCTTCCAGAAAAACAATATCGTATTCGCTATTCTGAGTTTGGCTATCACATCGTTGATGAAATCAATCCCTTAAAATTTCCCACCGATGCGGCTCCCATTCCTGTACCATGAGTCTTCTGCCCCATTTTCTCCTTTTTAACTTCAGGGAAATGTTTTTTATTTGCAGGTCGAAGTCTCTCTTTCTCCTATTTATAATTTTTACGGGAACGGCTAATGCCTGGGCCGGTTCGCCGCAAAATCTATTTCTGGATACTTCTCTATCCGCTGAGATTTCAGCAGATGCCTTTTCTACAGGGGTGGAAGTCCGACGTTCACGCTTTGTCACTTTGAATAGTTCTCTGTTGATGCCAGCCAATGGCCTGGAATACAGCGAGGACATCCATCTCAATTTGTTCAACGACACTTCTTTGGCCTGTGTGTTGGATGCCTATTACAAAAACCCCTCTGGAAGCCTGACGATCCAGGGACATGTGCCGGGCGATGCTTTCAGCAAGGTCACCATGATCTTAAAAGACTCAGCGGTCGCCGGGCAAATCGAAACGCAAAACGGTGTTTATAGAATTCGTTACATTCAAGACGGCTGGCATTGGATCGAACAAATCAAGGCGGATGGTTTTCCACCTGCAGGTGAACCGATCCGAATCACCAATGTGACAAGCTCGGATACGTCTCCAACCACCGCACAGGACGATGGCACTCAAATCGATGTACTTGTCGCTTACACGGCGACGGCAAGGGCGGCCGCGGGAGGAACCACGGCTATCGAAAACGAAATTGATTTGGCCGAATCTCTGGCTAACACGACGTTTTCGAACAGTGGTGTTGTCCCGAGAATTCGCATTGTGTCTAAAGTCGAAGTCACATACAGCGAAACCGGGTTCAGTTTTTCAACGGCTCTCAATGACGCCGCCAATGGCAATATAACCAATTTGCATACTTTTCGAGATCAATTTGGAGCCGATCAGGTCACCTTGTTGGTTGAGGGTGATAACAGTCTGTGCGGACTCGCGTTTTTGCAAACCAGCGTGTCTTCTTCTTTTGCTTCCAACGCCTATTCTGTCGTTCAGCGCAATTGCATCACCAATCAAACCTTTACTCATGAATTGGCGCACAACATGGGAGCACGACACGATCGCGCCGAAGACAATGTTGACGGATCACCGTTTACTTATAATCATGGCTATGCGGATGCAACCAATAATTTTCGCACGGTCATGGCAACGCAAACGGGGTGCGCAACATGCCCAAGGGTACAGTACATGTCCAATCCCGATGTCACTGTCAACGGTGCCCCTGCGGGAATCGCTGAGGGCCAGTCTTTGGCGGCAGACAATCGCAAGACATTGAATCAAACTGCTTCAACCGTCGCAAATTTTCGCACATCGGTGGTCATAGATAATTTCATCAACAATTATGATGCGACAAGTAGCGTGGTTTCACCTTACTGGCAGGCAGGTACAAATTCGTACACCTTCATGGCGGTGTCACATCCATCGCTGGAAATGATGAGCTCCCAAATCGGAGTGGTCGTTTATGCGATAAAAAATAACGGCGATTCCTTCGGGGCGGCGGTAGACTTCACCGTTTCTGCGGGACAGACTCAGCGCGTTTTTATCACTTCCGCCGCACAAACTTTCACGCTCAATTCTTCAGATTCCAGCTTCTTGACAGGGAACGGGTCGGGGGGTGGGCAATTGGTCATTCATCCCAAAGCCACTTCGCCTAAAGAAATTCTTGGCTCCGCAAATGCGAACGGACGCGGCTATCCCGATGTGACGTTATTGAGTTATTGGGGAGCGATCGTCCTGGTCCAGTCATCTAACAACAATGGCTTCGCGATGGAATTCATTGGCGACTTGCACGATAGCACATCCGGAATAAATTGAGCGGGTATGGCTAGAGGGGTAGTAAAGGAGTCAGATTGATATTTTCATTGTTTTCTTCAATCTTAACCATTCCAAAGGAGATGATCATTTTCAAACCATCTTCGACGGACATGTCCAGTAACTGCAAATCCTTAATGGGAACTAACAGCAAATAACCTGTGGTCGGGTTGGGCGAAGTGGGTACAAAAACATTGACCAGATCATCCCCTCCTACCTTTGCGATTTCTCCACGTGCGGTACAGCAAACAATTCCCAAAGTTTTTAATGGCTCGCGAGGATAGGTCAACAAAGCCATTTTTTCAAAGGTGGGGTTATCGGTTTGGGAAACCGTTTGAATCACTTTTTTGATACTGGTATAAATCGCGCGCACATAGGGGATTTTATTCAGCAGATTTTCACCGATTGAAACAAACTTGAGCCCGATGAAATTAGCTCCCAGCAAGCCCACTAACATAATGAATAAAAAAATAATGAGTAAGCCAACTCCGGGTATTGAGTGCGATTCCAGAAACTGCATCTGCGATTCACCCAAAATTTTGTGCATGATGGGGTTCATTGAGTTGTCTACGCCCTTGACCACAAATTTAAAGGACATGTAGGTCAGCCCAGCCGGAATGGTAACGAGTAAACCCGCAATCATATTCTTTTTTATCGTATTCTTAAAACCTTTCAATGAAACATCCTCCCTTCAAAACAACGGACTTTTTTCTAAAAGCCCCACTGAGGTAAAAAACTGCATTCGAGGATATGACGGCACTGCAGAACGCATCTCTTAAAATTTTAAGATGATTTTGATAATGTGGTGACACGGGGTGATTGAGAAAAAACTGGCTATTTGAGTGTTTCCAAATGACGCTTGACCTGTTGCGCCAGAGCGGGATGATCGTTTTCCCCCAACTCAAGAAAACGCCAGTAATAATGTTTTGCGGTCTCAAGATTGCGTTCTGTTTCATAAAGGACAGCAAGATTGTAGTTGGTGCCAGGATGATCGGGATCGAGTTTCAAAGCCCGGTTCAGGACTTCACGTGCATTTCCAAATTCACCTTGCGCTTTGTATGAAGTAGCAAGATTGTTCAACGCGCCCATATTTGATGGATCGATTTCAATCGCCTTCTGATAATTTCGAACCGCTCCAGCATAATTCATTTTTAGAAAATATACCACACCGAGATTGTTGTAGACTTTGCCATATTCAGGATCCAGATAAACCGCCTGTAAAAACTCATTCACTGCCAAATCGTATTTGCCCAACTCCTTGTAAATAACTCCCATATTATTATAAATATTTGGGTTGTCAGGATTCAGCTCGGCGGCTTTGCTATAATTTTGCAGAGCCTTCTCCCATTCTTTCGATTGCTGATAAAAAACCGCTCTATTGAAGTAAAAACTGCTGTTTTTGAAAACATTGGGAACGGGTTCTTTAAGGTTCGGAGGTGTCCTTTCAGGCCGTATTCTTGATCTCTCAGAGGCCTCAAATGCCTCAGGGGCGTACATGGAATCTGAATCGGCCCGGCCCCGGTTCACTGAAACTTTAGATCTCATTTTCAAGTCATCAGCATCGGATCGCTCTTGATATGTATTTTCTCTTGGGGATTGCGTTGGCTCTTTCATCGCCCCAGAGTTCGAATCATTGAAATTCTTTTCTGCGGGCTTCATCGAGTAGGAACTGGATTCAAAATCTTCTTTTTTCTCCGGTAACGAATTCACTTCGGTTTGGAATAAGCTTTTTTGCGGGGCCACTTTTTTGACCTTTGGCTTTTCAATGATGCTTTTTATCTCCGACCGAGATGGACGTTTCTCTATGGCTGGCCTCTCAGCAATTGGTATTTCTGCAGGCGGAAATACCTCGGCAACTTCAATATTTTGAGCCGGTTTCATCCGGGCTTCCATGGTTTTTTGAGAGGGCTCTGGCGTCACGGTTCTTTCGACGGGAACCGGAGCAACGGATGCCACTGGGGGAGGCGCAGGAATCGCTACGGGAGCGGATCCAGCCGGTTGTGGAGCCGGTGGAGTCACAGTTGGAGCCGGGGCGGGTTGTGGTTTGGGAGCGGGCTGGCTGGCTACTTTTGGCAGTGGACGAATTCGCGGTGCTTTCTTCTTCAGTCCCAAAGTTTCCCAAATCGACAAATTCGCAATTTTAGCACCCTGAGAATCAAACGCACCACCATAGATCATGCCGGCCAATATGATGCCCGGCAAGCCGATCAATAGCATGGCTCGCTTGAATTCTGACTGGCCACTAGAACCACTGCCCTTACTTTCGTCAGACCGGGAGAGCAGGTTGAACTGCAGGACAGACCTCTTCTCTTGAGCTTTATCCTCCAAGGCCTTCTTTAAACTGTCAGCTATTAAACTCAATTTCTGGCTCTGAAGTAGAATCCGCTCAAAGAACCCTACAAGGGTTCTCTAAAACGATTGGGATATTTCTAGTAATATTTAACTTTAATCTGAAAATCGGATTCTGAGAGGGACTATTAAACTGAAAGATTTCTTCGTATTTTCAAAAACGAATCACAAACATCTTTCACTTCGATCACTGCTGTATTATCCCTTATCTGTTGCTGAAAGTAAAACAGGAGTGCGCCCTGAATACTTCAAAGCCTGTATATGAATTTTTGCGGATTTTTCGTTTTCATAAGGACCCACGTACACCGTATGCAACGTTTGCCCGGAACTGTTCGTCTTTTCCAAATAGACTTGAAATCCAAAATCCTTCAATGCTTCAATTTCAAGTTTGGCTTCGTTCTCTGAGCTAAAATCGCCTACATGAATGCGGTATCCATCAGGGCCCGCTTTTGTTTCGACCGAGGACACGCTGGGATCTGAATGAGTTGGTTCGACCTCTTGTGCAAGTGCGGGTGCACTCTCAGGCTCTAACTTTTGAGCTGAATCTTTTGCCCCAAGTGACGGCACCACAGGTGCCACTCTGCTTTCAGCTGAGATTGGCAAAGTCGGTGTCTTGATAGACTGCAATGCCTTTTGAATTCCAAAATTTGAATTCAGAAATTCATACCCGATCCAGGCGCATGCGAGAACCAGAATGGGGATAATGTAGTACAGTTTATTCCTTTTCGGTTTTTCAGATCGAACACGACCTTCAGTAGATTTCTGCAAGCCCAGGCTTTCGATCCCTTTTTGTGCGTGCTCTTCTTCAAGATAATCTGTTTGACTGTTGTACCCAGCCAATAAGGCTCTATCACAGGCTAGATTGATCAACCGCGGGTAGCCTCCAGAAAAAAGATAAACCCGGTGTATTGCGTCCGGTGAGAATGCAACTTTGGACCCAATCCCTGCGACTTTCAAACGATGGTTGATATATTTTCGGGTTTCTTCTTCGGATAAGGGAGTGACTTCGTATCGAATCGCGATTCTCTGATTCAACTGTTTGAGTTCCGGCAGTTGTAATTTCTGGGAAAACTCCAGTTGTCCTACAAAAATTATCTGAAGCAATTTGTCTTTTTCTGTTTCCAGATTCGACAAAATTCGCAATTGTTCCAAAACATCCAAAAGAAGATTCTGGGCTTCATCAATGATTAAAACCGTGGCTCCGCCTTTTTTATGCTGGGCGATCAGAAAATGATTCAACGCATCGATCAATTCTTTCTTAGTTGCGGAGTTCACCCAATGATCCAGTGGGTCCTCTTCAATTTCGACAATCACTTCCATGTCGCTTGCTTCAACATCACTATCGCCACCCACTTTAGCGGCAAGCTTTCTCACAGCCTTCAAAGAAGGCACACCCAGATCGTGAACACAGGTTCTCAACAAATCCATGTCTGACAACATGGGGTTGAGGACCAACGCAACCGCAATTTTGGGATCCAGTTGATCCAGCAAACGTCGGCACAGTGTGGTCTTTCCAGTCCCCACATCACCGACAATCGCCATAAAACCTTCCTGCTGATTGATGCCATAGGTCATATGGTCGAGCGCGCCTTGGTGTTGCTTGCTGAGGTACAGATATTCGGGATCCGGCGTCAAGCGGAAAGGCTTTTCCCGAAAGTTGTAATACTTTTCGTACATATCCCTCACTACCTCATCATTCTGGATTTTGGACCCCAGGGTGGATCATTAGGTTCAGTAATACCCCTTTTCCCTAACATTGCCAATTGTTTCGCCTTCTCTTCATCGACGGCTTTACCCACCATGATCTGAGGCGTCAACATAATGATCAATTCAGACTTCTCATTCGTTCGGTCTTTGGATTGAAACAATCTGCCTACAATCGGGATTTCGCCCAGCAATGGCACCGAATTATCTTTATCCTCTGATTTGGTCTTCATCAAGCCACCAAGAACAATGGTCTGTCCATTTTCAGCCAATACCACGTTAGAAGCTTCTCTGATATCCAATATGGGCACCGATGTAATACCATCCGGTGTCGTGCGCGTCCCGTTCTGTTCGGTGATGCTCGTGTTGATACTCATCATGATATCGCCATCGGAACTGATCTGTGGGACAACGTCAAGAACTATACCGATCGTCACAGACTCAACCGTGAAGGTTGTTACTGCGGCAGTTGTCGTGGTCGCGGCGGTGGTTTGGGGAAGAAAAAACACATCTTCCGTACCCACTTTGATAACCGCACGCTGGTTGTTCAAAGTCGCAATTTTAGGATTGGAAAGAACGTTGACCTCACCCTGTTGTGACAACGCACTGACGATCAAACTGAAATTAGCGTTGGCCAGTCCGAAAGTGAAAGGGGATGAACCTGTCAGTGTGGCATTTTTCAGACTTCCCAGAAAGGTACCGGCTCCTTCAGTTGAACTTGCAATCGTCAAAGGAGAAATCTTGCTCCAATCGATGCCCAGACGATATTCGTCTTTCAAAGTCACTTCCAGTATTTTTGCCTGAATAAAAACTTGCCTTTGTGCGGAACCTTCAACCACTTCGAGCATTTCCGCAACGCGAAGGAGAACGTCAGGATAATCTCGGACAATGATAAGCCCGGCCTGCTTGTTGGCTGTGAAGTATGGTTTGTTTGGCTCACCCTCTGCCGTTTCATCGACGGTTGTACTTGAAGCGAGACCTCCGCCTATACCTGCAGCCGATAATGTGGATGATCCCCCACTCCCGCTACCGGACAAGCTACTTAAAAGCCCGGTTGCCGCCGATGATCCTCCCAATCCACTGGTTCCACTGGTTCCGCTGGTTCCATTCGAGCTGGAGTTTCCACTCGAACTGGATGAATTTGATGAGTTGGAGGATTTTGATCGGGTAACAATTTTTTTGAGGTTGGAGATGACTTCATTCCAGATATTGGCGATTTCTGTGGATCGGACGGAACTGGTCGATCTGCCCGAGCCCGAAGTCCCAGTACTACCGCTGGAAGCACTGGTTTGTCCGCTTCTACCGTTACCACTGGAAGAGTTCATATTGCTGAGCCCCGTCCGTTGCGAAATGACGTAATCCAACTGAAAAATACGGGTTTCCAACTCTTCGCGACCGATCGTGATGGTCTTGCCATCGATCACGTATTTGAGATGCAACGGTTTGAGTATGTTAGACAGGGCAGTTTCTAATGAAACATCTTTCAAGTCGACCGTCACATTACTTTCAATTGTTGGATCAATCACCACGTTCTGCGAAATTTCGCTTGAGATCGCAAACAACACTGTCTTGACATCTACATCCCTGGCCGAAAGTGTCAACTTGGGTCCGTTGTCTGCTGACTGAAGATCCATATCTGGCTGAACAAACGTCAATCCTTCAGGAACAACTTCGGGATTGTCGACTTTCTTCTTTGAGACTTTTTCAGAAACCGAAGATTGCAACTGAAGCAAATTTTTCATAGGCGGAGCCGTGGGATCTCCGCCAGATTCGGGAGTGACCTGCGGCAAGGCACAGGAAACCACCTGAAATAGCGAGAACACAAGCGAAAGCACTCGAAAGAATTTGATATTAAAAAAAGTCACAATAGTAATTTGGTTAAATTTATATAAATTTATACAATGTAAATCTACACCACCAGCCCTCGAAAAGTCAAATAAATTGTTGTTTTTATTGAATTAACTCATATTAATATTGAAGGAATTTGACTTACCATAAGTTCGATAGAGAATCGTATATCTGCAAGGGAGGATCGAACCGGGAGGACTCCAAAACAGGAGTTGGAAAAACGGATGAGGCCTTGCGGGAGCCCTCTATCGGAAGAATGCAAGGACTGCGATGATCGCCATGGTCTAAGGTGGGAAAACGATCTACTCGGGCTGTTTTACAGTGAGGGAAAATCGTTGCGAATCGGGACGCAAAGATTTTATGATAATATCTTTGATCTGGCCATTTTCTTCCAGGCTGACGCGATTGTAATAAATTCCAACCAGCTTTCGCCCCAACACCAAATCACCCACAGAATAATTGTTTCCGTTTATTACGGCTTGTTTTTTATCATCAAAGGTGACGATTGCTTCCAGAAAGAGCTCTTCGACCTCTTCCTTGGGTTCGAGTCCCTTGAGATAAATTCCAGTTGGAAGCATGAAGGGATGTTTTTTGATCTCATCTAAATTTTGACTTTCCTGCGACAGAGCCACACTGGGCAAAGAACTGGCCCCTGTCACCAGAGTCAGACCCAACAAAATCAGAAGTCTGGAGGAGTGGCCTTCCATCATTTTTAAACTTCGCTTCCATTTCATAATAAAAATAGCTTTAAAAACAGTCGCGTTTCTACAAGTGGCGAGATTTCCTCGTCGCGCTTGGTCTCCACACTTTTTACTCCAACGGCGAGCGGAAAATCTTTAAGCGACGCCATAAAATTCCGTAAGCTTTTGTAATCGCTGTTCAAAATAAGAATAAGCGACAACTCCTTGATATTCAAATCGCCTCGTTTAATATCCTTTTCCTTGATGTCTATGTTTTTAACAATCACTCCGGTCTTGTTTGCAGAGGCCTGCAGGCCATTGAGCACATCCAAAGACTTGCCATGCAAGCTCGCCTTCATCTCTTTGATATCGTCGTGAAGCTTGTCGATATTTGCTTCCAGTTGTTTGATCCTACCTTCAGGATCTCTTACAGACACGTCCTGCAAGGATTTTTGCATCAATTCCAGAGGGGCATTGACATTGGAGATTTCCAGCGCGAGCCTTTTCTCCTTTTCCTTTGTTTTTTTGTATTCAAATTCATAAAAACCATAGCCCAACGCAACTGTTAGAGTGAAGGCAAGAAAAATCCGATCACGGGTAGAGATATTATTGATATCAAACTTTTCGATTTTGGGCGGCATCGTATTTTTACGAAATCTTAATCATTAAAATTTCAGAATCAGGCATTCCCATCAGCTTGTGTCACCGGAACCAAAAGTAACTCGAATTCAATTCCCGAACTGGTGTATCTGCCTATTTTAAATGGTTCGGACTTGAGTAATTTGACATCCTGAAACGCTGGGGATTTTTTCAAGTCTTCAAGTAAATATTGCAGGGTTGTTTGTACTGAAAGATCGTCTCCAAAAATATGACCTTTAATATCAATGAGCAACCGGGATTCCCGCCGCCCAACCACCTCTTCCTCGTTGTCTTCTCTACCAAACCGGGAATCGGTGTAGGTAAACCGAGACAAGGAAGTATTGTTTCCCACAATTTTTTCTAATTCATCAAACACAAAACCAAAATCGGCAGAGGCAAGAGCCCCCCCAGGCAAATTTTCCTTTTCCCTCCTCAAATCGCGTTCTTCTTTACCCAGACTCTGCAATTTTCTTATCGGACCCTGAACTTTCCCAAATTGCAATTGCAAATTTTCCAGCAATTGTTTCTTCTCCTCAAGGGTTTTTTCTGCGGCTTTCAGGTCGGCGCGAAGGTATCCTCCCAAAAAAAACAGTCCTGCAATTACAAAGGGAAGCAAAGCCAGTGGAGCTAATTTCACCAGGGTTTTTTGCCAAGTCTCCCGATACTTGTCTGGCATGATATTAATTTTGGCACATCTGCCAATCGCCAGTCCTGCCGCCGCTGTCAAGCCCGGACCCATCAACTTGGCTTCTTCCTTCGTTAACTCCAGGTTCTCGGTCGACGCCTCAAACAAGGCGTTGCACCTCTCAATATTCATATCAAGATTTTCGGTCAAGAATTGATACAGACCACGTAATCCCACACCGCCGCCGGAAACAATCAGCCGATGCACCTTATTTCTCTTATACTTGTTTTTGAAATATTCAATGGATCGGTAAAATTCCTCAACTTGTTTGGTGACGATAGGGAGAATCCGCTTACGTAGATCACTCAAAAGAATTCCTTCTTCGGTTTTTTCTTTGCTGTCTTCTGGCGGCAATCCATAACTTTTTTTAATGTCTTCTGCTCTTTGCTCATCGACCACCGCACCATTGCCATTTTCTGTCTCGTATTCCCCAATCAGTGCAGAGGTAATATTTTTACTGCCACTGGGGATTTCTCTGGAAAAGAGCAGTTGATCATCTGCGACGAAATAAACCCGGGTTCTCTCAGCTCCCATATCAATGTAGCTGGTGACTTCATCGGGATTGATGGTGTTGATTGCCCGATCGTAATCCCACAATGCCATTGGGACAACGGTTACACCTTGAGGCTTCAACCCGGCTTTCTGGATCATTTCCATCATGAATGGAACGATATCGGCCCGGGCCATTACCGTCAGCAATTCATAAAAATCAGCTCCATCTTTCGTGACTTCGCCTGAGATGTGATAATCCACATCGGCGTCATCCAGCGAAAATAAAACCTCTTTCTTAGCTTCCCATTTGATAGCATCTCGTAATTCCTCTTCTGGCATTTTGGGAAGGACTGCACGACGGATCACCACATTGTGTCCACTCACAGAGATGTATACTTTTTTCCCGTGAACTTTCCTCTCTGCAAACAATTGTTTGATGAGACCGCCCATGAAGTCGGCTCGGCTCTGCCCTTTCTTGGGACTCCCCTTGATCTCCTTCAAACCAAAATTTACAATTTCAATGCCTTCATCCCGAACAATGATTTCAGCCATTTTTATCGAATGGAAACCGATATCGAGTCCAATGGCACTGTCTCCGAGTTTCAGCTTTTTAACCGGGAGCGAAAATGGAAATTGTAATTTCATGGGGTTCTTAAATTTTATAACAAATTGAAAATAGCAGAGATGCCTGCCATCCTGATAGATGGCAATCGTCTGTGATTATCTCACAAACCATCGGAAAAGGTCTACGCTTTTATAAGAAAAGCCATTGAATTATATAAAGTAATTCAATCCGAGCGGGAGCAGACGCCGAAATCCACCGGGTCTTTATTCGTTCTGTGAGGGGGGATTAAAAGTTGCAGGTACACAATCATCAATGCCTTCACTGTCGGCCCCTGAGCTGGGGTCAAAGATCAATGTCGCATTGTTTACCAGATTCACTGTGTCTCCAGAAAGAGAGCCTGTGAGTTCGGCATTGTTCTCAACGACGATATCATGATTCGCAATGACACCACCTGCGAAACTGGATGAATTCGCAAACAAGGCATCGTTACCCACCTGAATCAGCAGATCACCTGCAAAGCTCATGACCTCATTCATCTTCGCGGCATTCTTCAAAAGAAAGTTATTGTCCATATGCAATGCCACCGAACCAAAAACCAGCATTTCAGACGTGTTTTCCAGGATCACATCATTGCCCACATTGATCTTCAAAGCACCCTTCACCGTTAAAGACGATTTGTTACGCATACTGAAATCGTTCGCTACCCACATCTCAATGACAGATTCGACACTGCTTCCTTCAGGATAGGTACTGCTCAGATTGCCGGACAAGGTCAGCTCATTGGTACCGCCATTAACACTGGAGATCGTGTGTTCCTCATTAGTGGCTGAGGTGGAAATATCTGTCAAATCGGCCACGTCATTTGCATTGTAACTGCTACCCAAGGCAGAGGCGAGGGTCAATTGCGTTGCCGAATCAACGCTCTGAATTTTGATCTCTTCAATCGTCGGCAACACACTGCCCAATGTACTGAGATTGACAAACTTTACCAATTGATTGGCGGCAAAACCCGACGTGCTGTTCAAAGTCACCGTTGTGGCACCCGCAGATGCCCCACCGGGCAGAAGGGCCCCTCGGGTGAGGCGAACCTTCATCCCCGCAACAAACCCGCTAGTGGAATTGACTTTCACCACAGCTTGCCCACTAGCCGCACCGCCACTGGCGATGTAGTTGAAAGCCCCGACCGACACGGCAGTCGTGCCGTCCAAATTCCAATCGCAATACTGGTAGGGAGGTGCCAGTGTGGGCGAACCATTCGTGTAATCGAGATACTCTGGATTGGGGCAGGAAGTCGGATCATCGGGATATTCCGACGGGTAAAAAAGATCGACGGTGACCGCTGGACAAGATTGCACCGGTGAATTGGGATCGGTGGTACTGGCGCTGTTTTTTATATTGGAGGCCGTGCAGTAGGAAATGGCTTGTTGCCCCAGAACACAGGTCGTGAAACGGGAAACCGTGGAACCTATCGTTCGAATTGCCCCTTTGTAGGTTCCCGTAGATCGAATGCGAATGTTATTGGTGTCATTGATCGCATTTTGAATGAATTCAATACTGAAGGTTCCCGAACTGTCCGACGTGGGAAAATTTTTAGTGAAAGTCGTCGCCGGAGTGGTTATGAAATCGTTTTTCCAATCAATACTGCTCGCGCCCGTGGGGCAAGCGTCAGGAGTGACGGGAGGATTTTTCAGGCATTTTTCGACGTAACGAACGCCCGCATCCGCGAGTAAAAAAGCGTTGGTAGAAGTATAGGTTACGGAAGCACCCGACTGCTTTTGCTCAGACTCAGCCAAAAAGTTAAACACAATGGCGGCCATGGTGACAATTGCCAAAACCACCGCCATCAACATGGAAGCCCCTTCCTGCCCCTGCCACAACCTATTTTTTAATTGCATCCAAAAATTCATCATGTGACAGGAACCTCTATGCGTGGATAAACTGCGGTCAGCAATTGAAAAGTCCCACTGTTTGGTTTTGTCAGCGTGGCAGATATTTCGTAAAAATTAGTCCCCACTTCTACGATACTGAAAGCCGATACATTGTCGGCAAGCGTCCCGATGGCAGTCCCATTGCGTTGAATGGAGTTTCCCACATAAGTAAAAGTCACCGTTGTCGCCGTGTCTTCAGGATAGGCAGATTTCGTTATGGTGATGGAAGTACTGCTATTAAGCGTGACGCTGTCGGCAAATCGAATTTCACGCACCATTCGCTCGAAAGCTATTTTCGCATCGTCCACCAAATCCTTCCTTCCAGCCATTTGTTGATTCATGTTCATAGAGCTGGCCAGGAACTGCACGCCAAATCCACCCAGAATCCCGGTAATAACTATCCCGATGATCAGCTCAATGAGGGTGAACCCCTCTTCGCGCTCCAACTTGGAATGTTTATGAATATTCATCAGTCAGTGACCAGGAAAAAGAAATCAAAGGCTTCGTTGGTCGGTGTGTGGGTAACCGTTAACGTCACTCGTTTGGCAAAATTCGCACTTCCCAGTGCGGCACCACCGGGGCTGGCGGCACTGACATCTTCAACCAACCAACTGAAAGTGTAATCGGTAAAACCTGCCACGGAACAGTTGATATTGCCCAGTCCCAATCCATTGGCCACAAAGTTCGCGCAAGTAGAATGCGGGGCACTCGAAGCTGGCAAGTCATCGAATTTGCGATCGGCAAGTGCTTCCATCTGCCGATTCGCCAGATAGGTCGCCTGCACGGCAATTTCGGGTTTCTTCGAATCGTTCAATCCAGAAAATGGAATCATGATTGCGGGAACAGCAATGCCGATGACGACCAGAGTCACAATGATCTCGATCAAAGTAACACCCTTCTGGTTTTTCCAGAAACAGATGCCCTTTGGCATTTTCTTTGTCATTTCATCGTTCCTCGAAATCTGCAAACAAACCACCTTCCTGCAATTCTATTTTTTCAATCTGAAAAACTCTACAACTTGGCGTAAGTGACGCGCCCGGAATAGATCTCAACCGTGATCCTGGCAATTTCACCGCCCCCTCCTATATCGAACGTGAGATTGCTCGCGCCGATCTCCGGTTCGCCATATTTATTGAATGCGATTTTGCCACCAGTGGTTGCAGGTGCTGTCAGAACAATCACTCCCTGAGGCAACACACGTGTTGTGGTAAACATATTCGCCGGGTCGGTGATCGTATAATCCCCAAGTCCAGCAGTAAAAGTAATCCCAACTTCCTGCGTGCCAGAGGTAGGGTTCCTCGCCATGGCCAGTTCTTGAGTAAAACGCAAATCGGTTTCAATGGTCGCCGCCGCAAGAGTCACACTGGTAGAACTTGTGTCAAACATAGGGGCCACCACGCCGGCGACAATCCCTAAAATAAGGATCACACTGATCAACTCAATGAGCGAAAATCCATCATTTTTTTTGATTCTGGCGCGAATTTTCAACCAACCGTCATGATTTAAAAATCGTTTTCTCATAACTTTTATTATAGGTTCGCCTCAGGTAGCTGTCAAAACAAGATATTCATAATCAAAAATAATTCAACAAAATACATTGATTTTTCGCTTCCTTCAAACAGCTATGAATTAAACAGGAATTTACCCTTGTCTTGCTTACTTTGAGTCCTTATACTTTTAATATCAGTTGAAAAAATGAATCGAGAAATCCTTTGCCTATCCGACCCGATTTGGGAGAGTTCGTCTTATGACAAAAACAGTAAAAAACTATCTGATTGCCATTTTGTTTATTTTTAGTTTTGTCTCTCTCAATGGGAATGTATTTCTGGAGGATGCCTTCCACTTCTCACCCACTAAGGTTTGGGCCGGAGACGACAAGGATAAGGATAAAGATAATGATTCGGAGAAGGACAAGGATAAAGATACCGACGAAAATATCGACTTCAATTACAACGATACAACCTTCTCCCAAATTTACAGTCCCTGTGCAATCACAAAATTTCAACTCGAGTACGATAAAGATTTTATCGCGACGGATAATGTGAACGGTCCCAATATTCTTGTAGAAGGTACCGATAATGGCATCTGCGTTTTAGAAATAACAAAAATCAGCGGTGGAAGCGATTGTGGATGGAATGTGAGCAAGACCGCTGTGAATCTGGCGGTACAAACAGATGCCCGTAACGGCGCAAACGATTGCGAAATGCAAATCAAAGCCACCATGCCACGAACGGTTTTAATAGTGCCTCTGAATTAAAGATTTCAAACCCATACTGCGGTCGATAAGAAAACACGTTTCCACTGGATCGGCCCGTTGCAAAAGAGATCATCCCATGATGACAAAAATAAAAAATTATTTGTTTCCTTTCTTCGTAGTCATTTGCTTTGTTGCCTTGGACGTGGACAGTTCCTTCAACAATATATTGAACTTGTCTCCTGATCCCGCCTGGGCAAAAGACGACGACAAAGAAAAAGAAGACAAGGATAAAGACAAGGACAAAGACTCGGACAAGGACAAAGACTCGGACAAAGACAAGGATAAAGACAATGATGTTGAAGTCCCCCCCGAAATTACAACCATCACCAATTGCACTCTGCTCGATTTTGGGATTTGTGCCTACAAGGCGGTGACCAAAATATCGGGAATGAAAGCAAAAATGATGGCGGCTTCCAGTACCGGCAGTATTCTCGCCGACGTCACTTCCGACGATGTTTACCTGGGTTCTCTGTCAGGGGATATTTCCGGTAACGGCTTGACCCGACTGGGAAAATTTATCACCGATACCGGCAATATTCGCGTCCAGTATTGCGTGCCACTGCAAAATATAGCCCCAGGAGGTATCTTGAATGTCATTCAGGTAAATATTTCTGCGGATGGTAGCGATGCAACGAACATTCGTTTCCAACGCGATTCGCAATACAAACACTCAATTGTCTCCACCTCATCCAAAACGGTGAACAAATTCACGAACTGTCCCGCTTGCAATTTTGAATTGGTTGGATATGTGGCAAATTATTTTTTCGTGAGCCCCATCAAAGTCACGTCACCACCCTGCAAGTTCTGATCGGTATGTAAAGGGGAGCGGAGCTGGGTACTTGAAAAGTGTTCTATGCTACGGACTGCAATTTCGGGAGCATCTTTAATTTAAATCGATCGCTCGACCTTAAATTCTGCTTGTCATTGCTGATCTCGATGTCACGCCGCATGACATTTATTTTTTGAAAAATGTTATCCTACCCCTGCGGTTACTGCCGTTAACCCTAAAATACGGTGGTCTTCCCGCGCTGGTTCAGAAACTTCATCGCATTGGAAAGCAAAATGAATTTTTCGTTCGCACTCATTCACCCATTATTGGTCCATTTTCCGGTGGGTCTTCTTTTTACGGGCGTGCTGTTTGAAACTTATGGGAAACTGCGCTCGGAACCTGCGGTAGAAAGAGCCGGTGCATTCAATCTTCGCTTGGGTTACCTTTTCATATTTCCGGCACTGGGTGCGGGTCTGCTGGGATTGTCTGACATTGAGATGCGTGACAATTTTCGAGATTTCATAAGCAAGCACATCCTTTTTGCTTTCTCTTCTCTCTTCGCCTTTTCATTGACATTACTTGCCTCTCGATTTTTGCATGGCCGAATGGGGAAAATTCTCTATACTATTTTTTCATTTGTAGGGTTTTTCTGCATTCTGGCTACGGGATACTTTGGCGGGGAATTGGCGCATCGCTTTGACCTTCCATTACAACTTGGTATGGATTGAGACAATGAAACGGGAATCAAAACAAATCGAAGCCATCCGCCCTCATGCCATTCGTCCTCTGCGGCGATTCGAGCGTGATTTAAAGGTGGGGGGGGAAAGCAAGGAGATAGCCGCTGAAGGCGGAGGCGCAAAGGGCGAGGAATCCGGCGATATAAACTCCGACCGCAGTTTGGGTATTGGCTCGGGTGAAGGAATAAACCGTAGCCACACCAATCAGACAGGTGAATAGAAAAGAATAGCCCTGATGGCCTTCCACTTCGACATTCGGAGTTAGATTGATATCTGCTGAAATCATACCTGTAAAATCAGCCATCGCCGCGCCGATGAAACCCAGGCTCAAATTAAAAGAGGCGGCCTGCCCCGACAGGGTGTTTTTTTGAGCCCGGTTTTTGTAGAGTAATCCCAAAGCACCAATATAAAGAGCTATTGGAAGATGGGAAAGAAATGGATGAAATGATACGGAACTGATCATGGTTTCATAAGGCTGAACCGCCGGCATGCGAAAAAAATCGACCTGCCCCCTGATTTTCTTTCCATCAATTATTAATCCGTTGCTCCTTGAAGCAAGGTGCGTTATAACTCAGAGGCTCTTTTGTTCTTCAGGTTACGAAGGGCCGTTGTGTCTGGAAGGTCAAGATTAACGTCTACGTCAATTTTGGTAACGGAGCTCACGTCTTGCTCTAACCCTTCTATATTTACCTGTTGTTTTAAGTCTTCCGCTTCATCCATTACGTCTTGCTTCAGAGTGTTGAATGTGGATTGAAATTCGCCCCATCCCTTGCCTATTGCCTTGGCCAGCTTGGGAAGGTTTTGTGGTCCAATCACCACAACTGCGATTCCCATAATGATCATCAACTCAAAAAAACCAATATCAAACATTTGGCGAGCTCCTGAAAACAGTATTTAGTGAAAAGTTGATTCTACCAAAAAACAGGGTTGAGTGCTACTCGACTCCCAGACAACCATCAGAATACAGGAAAACTGCCGTATTAGGGGAATATCGATTGAAACAGAGTTTTGCATGAAAATCGTACGAGGAACAAGTAATATTTTATCTCAATTGCCTTATCCGGTCATTACGATAGGAAATTTTGATGGAGTGCATAAAGGTCATCAGGCTTTGCTTCAGAAAACCTGCGAAATTGCCCACAATAATAATGGGACGGCAATAGCGTTTACGTTTGAGCCACACCCTTTAAAAATAATTGCTCCTGAAAAGTTTCCTCTCCAGCTCACTACTTTTCAAAAGAAAATGGAACTGTTTGAAGCTTGCGGACTCGACCAGGTGATTTGCGCGGATTTTAACGCTGGCTTTGCCAGCCAGTCGCCCCGCGAATTTGCACAAAATGTCCTCGTTGACAAAATTGGCGCACGCGAAGTCGTTGTTGGTTTTGACTACGCCTTTGGTCGGGGACGGGAGGGTACATTAGAGTATTTAAAACAAATGGGGGATGAGTTAAACTTCGTCGTCCATGCCATTGAACCGGTAAAAATCAAAGGCCAAATGATCAGTAGCTCCACAGTCCGAGCCATGCTTGAGGCGGGACGGGTTGAGACGGCAAAAGATTTTTTAGGGCGCAACTATTCTTTGCGTGGCGAAGTGGTTCATGGGCATCACAGAGGCCAATCCATTGGCTTTCCTACTGCAAACATCAATCCCGGAGAGGCTTTGGTTCCCGCGACGGGGGTCTACACTGTATACGCTCTGATAAATGGGGAACGAAAACCCGCTGTCGCCAACGTAGGCATCAAACCCACATTCAACTCCAATGAATTGAGTGTTGAAGTTCACATTTTTGAATTTGAAGGTGATTTGTATGGGCAGGAAATTGAAGTAGAATTTATCAGTCGCCTCCGCGATGAATTCAAATTTTCTTCAGCAGATGCCCTCGTCGAACAGATTCGCAAAGACATCCAAAATGCAAAACAGTTATTAGGGGGCGTTCGTTGAAAAAAACAGTTCAATTACTGATCGGTCTTGGCATCGCTTTGGGTGCATTGTATTACACCTTGAGCAACGTATCAGGGAAGGATCTTCTGGCATCCTTTCAATCCGTCGAGTGGGTTTACCTCATCCCTTCCACTTTAATAATTGCATTGACGTACGTATTTAGAGTCTACCGCTGGCAGGTCCTATTGTCACCCATGCAGAAGGTAAAGAAGTCGCAATTGTTTGGTCCGGTCATGGTGGGATTCATGAGCAATATTTTACCCGGTCGTGCCGGCGAATTTATCAGGGCTTATCTGCTCAAACAAAGAACTACGATTTCCTTTTCGGGTGCGTTTGCAACGATCGTTGTTGAGAGATTGTTTGATCTGGTCATGATGTTATTGATGTTCATCTGGCTGTTTGCCTTGCGAGCCGATGTTTTTTCTGCAAAGACTCAAACACTGGGCCTTTCCATGCATGATTTGGCGATAAAATTTGGTCAAGCGGGAGCGGCACTTATTTTCGTACTTGTCATTTTCATCTATTGTCTGGTCTGGGAAAAACACACTTTTATGAAAATTATTATCTGGATTGAAGCCCGATTGCCTGAAAAATGGAGCAATAAACTTCAATACTGGGTCGACGAGTTCAGCATCGGACTGTCAGTCATTCGTGATCCCAAAGCGTTGGCAAAAATCACCGCATACAGCGTTCTGATCTGGGCAACCATTACTTTGACATTTTATCCTCTTTATTGGGCTTATGATTTACATGACAAATCCATAGATTCTCTGGTATTGGTTACCGTAATGGTAGGCATATTCATCACCATCCTCCCGACCCCAGCGTTTTTGGGTTCGACGAATGCCGCGATTTTAATTTCCCTCCACAATATTATGGGAGAAGATGAATTGAAAGCCGTCAGCTTTGGGATGGTCGCCTGGGCCGTTGGATTTTTTGTCATGACAGCAGGAGGCATTTATTATTTGTTTCGCGATCATTTGTCTTTTGGAAAACTAGTTGAAGCCGAAGAAATTTTAGAGAACACCAACAATCCCGATAAATTGGACTGACCGCCTTGAACCGAACCACACAGTTTATAGTTTCTCTTATAATAACCGCGGGTGCGCTTTATTACACCTTACACAATGTCTCGCTAAAAGAACTGAGCGATTCCTTCGCTCAGGCGCATTACGTCTACATGGTTCCTGCCATATTATTGATGGCTTTCAGCTACGTGCTACGTTGCTGGCGTTGGCGAATTCTCCTTTCTCCCATGAAAAAAGTGGATACGGTGGGCCTGTTTTCCCCGCTCATGGTTGGCTACATGGGAAACATTCTACCGGCTCGTGCTGGCGAAATTTTGCGACCCTATCTGGTCGGGAAAAAATATGACATCCCTTTTTCGGGAGCCTTGGCCACCATTGTAGTCGAGCGCGTTACCGACATCGTCATCCTGCTCTTGATTTTCCTTTGGGTCTTCGTGGGTCACCCCGAAATTTTTAGCCCGGAAGCGGTATTTTCAGGACTCTCCGTTCAAGACCTGGCTTTGAATTTCGGTAAAATTGCGGGAGCCATCTCCATTTTCATTCTCATCTTCATTTATTCCTTACTCCACCATGAAGGCAAAGCCAGAAGGTTCATGCAATGGGTCGTATCGCGTTTGCCTAAAAAATGGCATGAAAAAACCGACTTCTGGGTGCAGGAGTTTCGGCTTGGAATTTTGATCTTAAAAGATTTTCAGGCCTTTGCTAAAATCATCTTTTTGACGAGCATGGAATGGGCCGTTAATATTTACAGCATGTACCCTCTGTATTGGGCTTACGACCTGAAAGACAAATCGCAAATTTCTGTTATCCTTCTGACAGTGATGATCGCGATCATGGTAACGGTGTTGCCCACGCCGGCCTTATTGGGTTCCTTCCATGCGGGGGTAACGATCGCATTACACAACATCATGGGAGAAACTGAAGTCGCCGCCGCAGGGGTAGGAATGGCGGGATGGGGGCTGAACTTTCTGGTGATCTTTCTCGCTGGAATCTATTTCATTTTTCACGACTCCCTGTCCGTGCGACAACTATTGAACGCTGAAGCCGAGGGGGAAGCTGAAATCGACGAATTGGAACATCATATCGATGAAGAGCCACCGATCCAACCCGGGGATTCAAGCTCTGAAAAGTAGAAACAGAGCACTTCTCTCATGCAAAAATGCCGCATTATAAAGAAAAAATGAGAGAAGTGAACAATTAGGAAACAATCATCTTGAAATTAGTAAGCGGACAACTCATAATGAGTCCGCTGTAAATCACAAGAGCCGAAGTGGCGGAATTGGTAGACGCGCATGATTCAGGGTCATGTGTCCGTAAGGGCGTGGAAGTTCGAGTCTTCTCTTCGGCATTCTTGTAACCTTTTTGGGATTCAAGATTTAAAGGTATTTTTTCTATTAGCGTGGCTAAATGATTCAAAGGATCATTAAACCGCCTCAAAATACTACTCGATACCAAGGCAATACCTGCCTCATCGCAGACAATAGAACTCCGATTTTAGATAACCTAAAACAATTGAACGTTATCTGGTTTTAGGTTCTTCCCCTGTAATAACATCACTCCACTGCAAAACACTGTCTTCAGCGATCTCCCTCGACGCTCTGGCATTCAATACCTGGTCAATCGCCTTGGGACTGATGCCATGCGCTGGACGTTTCCAGGTTAAGTCTTCAGGCTCTATTTGTTTTCCTGCTGGAATCAATCGGCTGGCGACCAGACTACGCCGAGCATTTTGTCTGGCCGGATTTTCGGAAGGAATCGAACGTTTGACATTTTCCCCCAGTATTTCAAAAAGTCGATCAAGGTTTTGCGTGAATGTTTTTAAATCTTCTTTATCCATCGCATGGTAATGGTCGTTGCCGGGAAGGGTTTTGTCGTGAGTAAAATGCTTTTCAAGAATGCTCGCGCCTAATATCACCGCAGTTTCCAGGGTTTTCATGTCTTTGGGAAGCGTGTGGTCAGAATACCCGACGATTTTACCTGGAAATTTTACTTTCAGGTCTCCGATCATTGCCAGATTTGCATTTGCATCCTCTGTGGGATAGTTGAGAATACAGTGCAAAAGAGCTAAAACATTCCCTTTTTCCTCAATCCACCGGACCGCGTCCGCTATCTCCTCCAAATCAGATGCCCCTGTCGATAAAATGATCGGCTTTTTAAAATCACATATAAACTCGATGAAGGGTTTATTGGTAATATCTGAAGAAGATATCTTAAATACCTCCATCAAATCGTTGAGGAAGGTTGCCGACTCTAAATCAAAGGGGGTGCTGAGAAATTCGATGCCCACCTTATCGCAGTGATACTTCAGAACTTCAAATTCTTTTTTCCAGAACTTATCGTATTTTTGAAATAATTTGAACTGGCTGTCCGTGGGTTCTTCATTCAGATTCCAGTAAGAAGGGGAATGTTTGGACGCGATAGTTTCTGCCTTGTAAGTTTGGAATTTTATGGCATGAGCCCCGCCCTCGCAAGCTTCATCTATCAACCGCCTGGCTAAATCCAGATCTCCTTCATGATTGACGCCTGCTTCCGCAATGATATAAGGCCGAACGACCTCACGGGTATTCTGACAACCTGCTATTAAAATCTCAGATAATTTCATTTTTTTAAGAGTGCCTGTTCTATTATTTCATATGCCGTCATTTCGATATCTACATTCATCGAACATAGTTTTTCATAATCCTGCAAGGTGTCCAAATCCAATTTAATATCCGGTTGAGCAAGCCTCTCATCTTCGGGATCAAAGGTAAGAATTTTGAATTTTCCTGGATTCGCCCAGATGTAATTAAAAATATGTTCCCGATGATCGTCTACCCCGGCCTCTTCATGTATTGTTTGCAAAATACGAAAAGAAACGATCTCGGCACCCATTCCGTCAGGATAACGATTGTTTCTGGGGATATGATTATAGGCGTAATCGCAGTCCATTTCGAAATAGAACTTCACAAGGTGATCGATCTCCGTACCCGTGACAAAGGGATTATCCGCACATATCCGAACGATATGAGAAGCATTCCATTCCTTTGCCGCTAAAAAAAATCTTTCGACCACATCCTTTTCATTGCCCCTGAAAACATTCGCGCCCATCCCGGTCAAATAATTATTTAAAACGTCATTATCGGCCGTAGCTGGAATTGCAAACACGATATTCTGAATTGATTGGGCACTTTTTGTCCTTCTAAAAACCCATTCGACAACGGGAATGCCTTGCAACGGCAACATCATTTTCCCTGGCAGGCGGCTGGAGCCCATTCTGGCCTGAATGATTGCGACCGTGTTGGTTTTCATAGGAGAGAGAACATCAGCGTTCAATGATCGAATGAATCAAACTGATCACCTTGTCTTTGTTCTTAGTGAACTGAAACTTTTTTAAGCGATCATGAAACTTTTTTCTGTATTCCACATTGTCGATCAATTGTCTAAATGCTGTTATCACTTTTTTTTCTGCCTCAAAATCATCGCAAATACCTAAAGGAACATGGCCATTCTCTTCGCGAGTGAACTTGTGGGTATTCTCTCTCTCATGATGCGAAAGAACGATGGCAGGTATATTCATATGAGCCAGCTCGTATGTGGTTCTGCCATTGGCAGAGATGGCCACCTGCACCTTTTCCATTATATGAGAAACCACTCCAATGGAGTGGTGATACTCGATCTCTTGATCCGTACATTGAGCGATTTCCTGTTCAAGCTCTTCAATATAGGGATAACCTCCGCCGGTTATCACATATATTTTAATATTTCTCATTCGACAATCGTTCTTTATAATCCGCAGAATTTTTCGAGTGTAATCACTGGGATCTGTACCACCAAACATGATCAATACACTTGTAACGGATTCTTTAAAGTGATTGGGGCAGGCATCGTTAAACTCTTCCCGTACAAAAAAATAATCTTTCCCCCACTTGAAATTTTCACCAGGAATCAGTGGTTCATCATACAACTCGTTAATGGTAAGGTTTGCTAACTTCGCACCTTCACCCAAATCTTCAAAATTTATGACGGGAATATGATTGTCACGTAACTTCCTGATATAGTCATGACCCGAATCAAGAATATCGTTGATGACAAGATCTGGCTTCAAGGCCACGATCGCATCCTCTATTTCATCCGGTTTATAGATGCCTAACCAGTAGTCGTAACCTGCCAACTTATCGGTCGCAACCTTACTTTTTTCATCGCATACAAATCGGATTTCATGATCGCTCATTTCGTGGGCCAGCGTCAGAGCGCGCTGTAAATGCCCCATACCCACTTCTTCATCGCCGATCACACGAATAACAATTCTTTTCCGCTTCAACAACTTTTCGCATACCCACCAGTCTTGATACCCCTTGATATCAAACAAATCGCAACTCAGCTCATAAATATAAGGCTTGAGAGCCGATCTTAATTTTTCATTCCGAATCACTGAGCTGTCAATGATCTGAAACGCCTGAGATTCTATCAGAAAGGTTCTTTCTTCTTCCCCCGACAAAACCTCCTGAACATTTTTGTGATCTTTGGTGAAAACACGCGCATACTGCCTTTTAACAGGTATTAAAAGTTTTTCACCTTTCGACTCAAACTCCAGCAAGGCTTTTTTTATTTCTTCAGATGAGAGCAGGGGGGCGTATGGAGACAGGAGAATAAAGGTTTTAAATTTATCAGAAAGGGTAAAAAGAAAATCAATCAGATTTTCGATGATGGCCGCTTGTTGCAGATTGAGTGATTTCTCGTAGAAATAACAAACGCCTTTTCTCTGACTCAGAAGACAAATTTCTTCTGAATCTGTCACCACATAGATGTTGTCTTTACCAACGATCTCGATTGCCTTGTCGATCGCTCGCTGAATCAGAGACTCCCCTGCAAGTTTTTTTACAAGATCATCCTGAAAAGCAACATTTTTCTTAACTGCGGGGATGATGACCGCTTTTTTCACTTACAACTCCATGCTTTCAAGAACTTCACGTGTCGAAGTCAACAGGTAGTCCATGTCCTCGTCAGACAACCAGTGATGAAATGGAAACGAAACCATATTATCGAAAAATTCATCCGCATCAGGACAATCCGCCACACCAAATCCCGCCTGCTGATAAAGAGGATACCTGTTCAGCGGATAGTATTGCACCACGCATTGAATGCCCTTTTCTAAGGCCATTTTTCGAATAAAATTGTCTCGTTGCCCGTTCAGTATGCGTGCGGCCAAGAGATGATAATTATGCCGAACAGAGTCTTCCCTGTGAAATTCAAGCATTGGGAAATTTACCAACGCGTCTATAAAATATAAGGCACGATTCCTTTTTTCCAAATTTATTTGATCCACCCTGTCGAGAAGTTTTGCCCCCAAAGCACACTCGATTTCCCCCAGACAATAATTATTGGGCCACAGGTCTTTTCCATGGATCCGAGGAAAATCCAGATTCCCCATTGCGGGTATCCAATAATCCTTTCTTGTATAAGGAAATGCGCAATGTCCGTTGTGACGCAAAAGAGGAATTACTTTTGCGATTTCTTCATCCTTCACAACAAGTATTCCCCCTTCGCCCAGAGTCGTAATATTTTTATGTGAGTGAAAAGAGAAAACTCCAAAATCAGAAAAAGTTCCGGATTTATTTCCCTCTATCTCCACTCCCATTGCCTGGGCCGCATCTTCAATAACCAACAAATCATGTTTCTTTGCCAAGTCCATTATGGCAGGCATATCCGCACCATAACCGTATAAGTGAGGCACCACCATGGCCCTGGTATTTTTTGTAATTTTTCGGGACAGTGTTTCTGCTGTGACCACTCGGGTTTTAGGATCGATATCTGCCCACACCAGACGTGCCCCTTTTTTGGCAAAAGGATACGCTGAAGATGTGAAGGTATGGGAAGGAATTACAATCTCATCTCCCGATTCAAATTGGCAGAGCTGGGCCGCAATCTCAAGAGCCGCCGTTGCATTGGAAACCGCAAAAGCATATTTTGCCCCGATATAATCGCAAAACTTTTCCTCAAAGGCGTGGAGATATTTTCCCTGCGTCAACGGGTTAGCCGACTTCATCGCCGTAACAACTGTATCGATTTCCTCTTCTGTATAATCGTGCGCTCGGCCGCTGAAGGGAATTTTAAATTCCATATTTTTCACATTCGATTGAATATTTCTATGACTTTTTCCTGAGTGAGAATATTTTTAAAATCTTCTCCCAAGGCATTCATAAGGGGCTTTTCGTGAATGATTGTCGACTGATACAACCTCTCGTACTGATCGGAACTTAAGTTTTTACAAATTCCTTCAGGAATTTGTATCGACTGAAAATCCACAAATTTAAGAAACTCCTCCACTTCACGGGGATAAAACTCTGCCATAGCCTTGATCGTTATACAGTTCGCAAGACAATGGTGCACGCCAAGAACAACGCTAAGACCTGCTGAAAAAGGATGTATGATCCCGACATAACTGGTCGCAATCGCACAACCACCAAGGTAAGAAGCCACCATGAGTTTTGCCCGGTTCCCATCACTCTGCGCTGAAGAGTCCTGAAAGACCTCACGGCAAAGTTTGAGGGACTGATCAGAAAATGCGTCCCCAATTGCATTGCGATAATGGCCAGACAGCGACTCAATGCAGTGGATATAGGAATCCATGCCAGAATAAAAATACTGATTGCGGGGAACCGTTGCCGTCAGATCCGGATCGAGTATCAACTGATCAAAAACGGTGTGGTCACTATTCATCCCCAACTTCAGACCGCTTTTGGGGTTGGTCATCACACAAGTACGCGTTGCCTCAGCACCTGTACCTGAAAGTGTGGGAATGCCAATTTTATAAACGCCCGGGTTTTTCACCAAATCCCAGCCTTGATAATCTTCAGCCTTCCCCTGATTTGTCAAAAGATTTGCGACCGCCTTGGCAATGTCCAAAGTGGCACCTCCCCCCACACCCACTATGGCACAAGGGATCGTATCGCTATTTTGGGAAAGTGACTGTGTCAACTGATCTACGTAATCGGTCGTGGGTTCATTTCCAGTATCGACATAGATAACCCGATCCCGCGAAGAAATCTGGACACCTTGCAATAGAGCAGAATCTTTCTCAAAAAAACTATCAACAAAAAAAACCGTATAGTCGGTTTCCAGTTTGGTTTGTTTTGAGATCAAGCCATCCAGCTCTTTAAGAGTTCCGGGTCCAAAAATATATCTCAAAACATTTTTTGAGTTCCCGATCCCTGTATTTTTTAATGCTTTGATCATTTCATTTAAACCTGAGTAAGTTCACAACCTGCCTGGTTGGCAAATCTTGAGAAGATTCAAATCCTGAAAACATTCCGTTCAATAAACACTTGTTAACGTATTCATACCTCGCTAAACTTGGCACAAGATTTACGCGATTTATAGCTTAGAAAAATTCTGGAAAAAAATAGAAAAGACGCTCAAAGGAGCTTGGAAGTCTGAGTTGCAGGCAACAACTCTGTATTCATAATCTACATTAAATCGCTTATTATGCTACAAGGTTTAGAACAAAGCAAGCCGATGATTCGTAAGGTAATGGCCGAATTTCGTGAAAATTTAATGTAAAATAATCACGGTCCAAAGCAATCATCAGGCATCCCAATTTGTCCCGTATCGTTCATAAAATCAGCCGGACTCTCAAGTCTTTTATATGTGACCCTGTTGTAATCGTTGTCTCGTGCCATCTCTGAAAAACTTTTCCATCTGGATACTTTTGTGTTTCTAACAACCACCGCCAACCAGAAATTCTGGAATCCCGCAGAGAAAACGCTCTTCCTTGGTGAGTGGTGCAAACTGCACCGAGATCGAGAAATTTGGTCGCAGATGGAATATGAAGTCCTCCCCTTTAACTGGGAGGAGAGACAGCAGGTAATCCAGAGCTCGGGTTACATCAATAAACTCTACAGTAAATATTTAAAAGTTCTATCGAAGCGTTTCAATGAATTGCATCAGGTGGATTACGACCTCAGATACTGGAGAATAATCATCGGTCCCTGGCTGTTTTATTTTTTGACAGGACTCTACGACCGCTATCTGTCCATTCGTTCCGCAATCGGTTTAGGGACCGTCACCAACACCTGGCTTCCCGAAAACCCATCGTTTCCACACATCCCAAAAGATTACGATGCCTTTGTGAACTGGAACAGCAATGATGATTACAACTTGTATTTATACAGTTGGATCATTCGCGAACTGGATGGCATCCCTTATGAAACAAAAAACGAAACATTGCATTTGCCTCAAGTCAAATATGTACCCATCCCAAAAGGGGTAAAATTTTTTCTTAAATCATCCTTATACCCTTTATTGCAAAAAATTCCCGAGCGGTACAAACGCATCGTTTTGGTTTCCAGCTACTTTCAGTTTTGGGATCTGTTTCGCCTGCAATTATCTCTTCGGCAGATACCGATACTCTTCTCACCGCCTGAAGTCCCGACCGTTGCCCCTGATTTAACAACTCGAAGCCAACTGAAACTGATCGGTGGAAAAAATGAATTTGAAACATTGGCCGAAAAACTCATCGCACTGCAATTACCCACCGCTTATGTCGAATCTTACAAGTCCACTCACCAGACAGCACTTGAATATTTCCCCAAAAAACCCAAAGTGATATTAACCTCTAACAGTTTATTTGCTGAAGAAGGATTCAAATTTTGGGCCGCACATCATGTTTCGCTGGGGGCCAAACTGGCAGGTGTACAGCATGGAGGGGGATATGGAACCCGAAAGGTAGACTCGGTCACATACAATGAAATTCGTGCTTGCGACCGATATTACACCTGGGGCTGGAAATTAAATGGCAGTCCAAAAACACGCCCTCTCCCGGCAGGGAAACTGATTGGCCTGAAAAAAATAAAAACTGAATCCAAAGGCAACCTACTCGTCATCGGCATAAGCAATCCACGTTATGCTTTTCAGTGGAACGGGGGGGACACCGTTGGCCCTCACATGGGAAACTACTTTAACGAACAGATCCGTTTCTTTCAAAACTTAGAGTCTGGAATTCAAACCCAGTTTGTTTTTCGATTGTATCCCCACGATTATGACTGGGATGTCACATCCCGCTTGCTCGAAATCGAACCTCGTTTCAAAACTTATACGGGCAAGCAATCTATGATGAGTCAGCTCAAACAAAGTCGATTGTGCGTGAGCACGAACAATTCAACAACCTTTCTGGAAACTCTGACAATCAACCATCCCACCGTGGTGTTCTGGAATTTCGAGCATTGCCCATTGCGCAAAAATGTACAACCCTACTTTGACGAGCTAAGAAAAACGGGAATACTTCACGACACACCCGAATCTGCCGCATCCATGATAAACAAAGTTTTTAATAATCCTGCGGAATGGTGGAATGGCCCCGCTGTTCAGAAAACCATAAAAACTTTTTGCGAACGATTTGCCCTGAGCCGTCCCCATCCCCTGCGCGACTGGAAAAAAGAATTGCTGGCCCTTAGCAAGGAAAAATAATGCAGAGCCGCCCCGTTCTCAACTCAATTGCCTACGCTTCTTTCTCATTTGAACACCTATGAAAATGATTATAAATCACTTTTTTCTTGTCCACTATTACAGGGCAAAATCACGTCAGTTTGTCACGGATTGGAAAGGTTTATATGATATTGTGACCTTGAATTTAACACACCAGAGCTTCGGTTTTTGAGCTTGTCCTTTCCTACTTTTTGACTGCTATCATGATTGAGAAATCCCTGATCTTGAACTCAACAGCCACTGCCAATGCGCTGGCCCGGCTCCGTTTTTATCTTCCGTATGTCTGTGATCAGGTTCTCGGCCTGACTGTCGTTTCCGAAACTGAACTCCGTTACACCTGCAAGGATGCAGACAGCGTTCCTCATATCGAGTCGATCGTCCAGGCCATGCTCAACGATTCCACCGATGCGGAGTTTTTGGATTCATTGCAAATGCGCCCTGTCTTCGACAATCGCACTGCTCCCTGTTTCTGCAAACACGATCTCCTTCCAGAACTGCTTGAAGGCGACCATCTCATCTCTTTCGGTCCCGGTCAATACGGCATGGGGCATCTGTTCCTCAAGACCTTCAAATATTTTGAGCGGGAGTGTTATCGCATGGCTCTGAAGCAAGGCCCTGAGGAATTTGTCTACCCGAATCTGATTCCCCGCAAACTGATGCACTATCCAGATTACGGAACCGATCAAGACGCCACCTGGTTTGTACCCGGAACGCAAACGCCCGAGCACCTCGGCAAGCCCGCAGTTTGCCTGCACTGTTACCCGCATTTCAGCAAGCGAACACTTCCCGGAGACACCACCCTCACCACCCAGGGCCGATGTTATCGCTATGAAGGTTCCGACCGATTCTCCCCGGACCGGTTATGGGAATTCATCATGCGGGAAACGGTTTATATGGGAACGCCCATCTTCGTGCGCAACTCGTTGAGGGAAATCGAAACCCTGACCGTCGAATGGATGCAAAGCCTCGGTTTGCGTGCCTGGGTGCAGGAAGCGGACGATCCCGTTTCCGGCTCAGACTTTACAGCCTCAGTACCTCTTAAGTGGGAATTGAGAATTGCGCTCCCGGCATCGGGAGCCTCACTGGCGGCCGCATCGTTCAATTATCATGCGGATCACTACAGCAGACCGTTTGAGATCTCAGAGGGAGGAAACACAGCCGCCACAGGTTGCGCCGGATTCGGCATCGAACGCTTGACCTGGGGATTTCTCGCGCAATACGGATTGGATACAAAACGCTGGCCAGAATCCGTTCGTAAGGAAATTTGAAATAGCACAAGCGGTAACGATCTGCCAGCAATTAATTAGCCAGGGGGAAATTTTAACTTCATGAAAATAACGACTCAAAGGAAATGAACTTTTCACAATGAAAATTTTATTACAGCGCGTCGCCTATGCTGTCGTGCGCGTGAATGGTGAAGAAATCGCCCGCATTGGAAAAGGCATCCTGGCTCTGGTAGGGATCGAAGAAGGAGATGCCCCCGAGACAGCCGACCACCTCGCAGAGAAAACCGCCCTGCTCCGTATTTTCCCCGATGATGCGGGGAAAATGAATCTTTCCTGCCTGGACATTGGCGGAGAAATCCTTGCCGTTTCCCAGTTCACCCTGGCCGGGAATTGCTCCAAAGGACGTCGTCCCAGCTTCGACAAAGCCGCCCATCCCGATAGTGCCCGCACACTGTACGAACGTTACATAAAAAAAATTGAAGCCTGCGGTATCGCAACGGCAAGCGGACGCTTCGCCGCCGACATGAAAATCGAACTGCTCAACGACGGACCCGTCACCTTCCTGTTAGAAAAATAAAACGACAAGGTGTCTGGAAAATTAGGAGTGTGTCAAAGTTCGGAACAACGACCCTTTTTCCGCTTAAAAAATTTGCAGTCACATTCTTGCGCAATGCCTGCTTATTGGCATATAATGGCAGATATTGTCATTAATATTTAAAGGAGGTTGTTATGGCGAGTTTGAATGTTTCCTTACCCGATACCATGCGTAGCTGGATTGACGCACAAGTAAAGGGCGGCGATTTTTCCAACGCAAGCGATTATATTCGCGATTTGATCCGTATGGATCAGAGAAAACGCGAAGCTTTGAAGATAGCTGTCCTGGAAGGCTTGAATAGCGGTACGAGTCCTCGACAGATTGAGGATATCGTTAAAGATATCAAGCGAAAAAAATAAAATATGTCGCGGTACGAGCTTTCCCAAAAGGCCGATCAAGACTTGGTGAATATATATTCTTATTCTTTGCAGTCATTTGGGGAAAGGCAGGCAGATAAGTACTTGCAGGATATCAGCCTGTGTTTGAGAGACCTCGCAAAACATCCGTTGAAAGGCCGTGAGGCCAAAGATATCGAAGATGGAATTTACAAATTCAATTTCGTGAGTCATATGATTTTCTATGTGATCCAGCCTTCAGGAATTTTCGTAGCTCGGATTTTGCACAAGAGTATGGACCACCCTCATCATTTAGAAGTTCTTTAATTCCCCGGCAAGCCGCCCGGGGCTAGTTCAGATTGCGGGCGACCTCAAAAGCTTTTTTCATGTCGGGCAGTTGTCGGAGATCGGGAACGATTTCCAGATGACGCACAATGCCTGCTTTGTCCACCACGATCACCGCCCGGGTGAGCAATCGGCTTTCTTCAATCAACAATCCTGTCGCCTGCCCGAAACTTCCGTCGCGATAGTCTGACAAAAACATCAGGTTGGCAATCTTCGCTTCCTTCGCGAATCGTTTTTGCGCAAAGGGAAGATCCCGGCTGATGGTGAGCAATTGCGCGTCCAGTCCTTCATTTTCTTCACTCAAAATATGCGTCTGTTTTTCACAAACTTTGGTGTCGATGGATGGGACAACGCTCAAGATCGCGACACGTCCTTTGAGCGATTGCAGAGCCGTCATGTTCATTCCGCTATCGGGTAGCGAAATTTCGGGGAGCGGTTTTCCGACTTCCAAGGCTTCCCCGAGCAAGGTCAAGGTTCGACCGCCCGCAGTAACGCTGGCAGATTGGGCGGGCATCACGGCGACACCAAACATCAGGGTGACTAACAGTGTGAGGATTGCTTGCTTATATTTCATGATCCAATTTCCTTTGGAAAAAAGTTATTTGAAAACATCGGGACCTCGCTCTTTCACAAAGACCGATACAGTTCCATATAGTTCTGCATGATTGTATTCCAGTCGAATCGTTTTTGAACGCTCTTTTGCGCCGCTTTGCCCATGCTCAAACGCAAGCCGGGGTCCTGCAAGGATTCAATGCAAGCACTCAAACTCTCAGGACTGCCCTCAGCGAGAAGCGCACCTCCATCGTCCGCAATTTCTTTTGCGATGCCCACTTCGGTCGTAACCAGAGGTAGCCCGGCTCCCGCCGCTTCCAGCAAGGGTTGCGAAAAGTTTTCGTACAAGGACGCATAAACAAAAACATCGGACGACTGGTAATACGTTCGCAATTCTTCTGGATTTTTGAATCCCGCAAAGTGGACGCGGTCTTCGATCTCCAGCGAGCGGCATAAATTTTTCAGTTCTCCCATGTAACCCGAACGCGCCACACTCGCAGTCTCGGCCTCACCGCCGACCACAGTCAGCTTCCAGGGAATCAATAATTTCTGGACGGCCTGAAGAACCAGTTCCAACCGGCGCACACGTGCGATCCTTCCCACAAACAACAGGCGCAATTCTTTCGTTTCGTTTTCCCTTGTCCGGTCAACTTCCGCAATGCAATCGATTCCCATGGGGATGATGTGTATTTTACGCTTGTCGATGCCAAATTCCAAAGCATCGGAATATTCCAGCTTTGAAGAAACCACAACGGCCTGTGCGCGCCGGGCGGAAGTTTTGAGCGTGACCCAATCGTAAAACTGGTAGGGCAAGCGTTGCCAGGGGGAGGACAAGTATTTTTTATAGCCCAGTAGGGAGCCGTGGGTGTTGAGGACGAAGGGGCGTCTCTTCAATCGGGCAAAAAAAAACCAGCGTCTGTGGGGAAATTGCGATAGTTGTGGCTGTGCAGAATATCAAAGTCTGCCTGCCCGAAATACATTTTCGGGCTGACGCAATAGCGCATCAATGGGAAAAGAACGGGAAAGCGTGTGACATCGACACCCTCCATGATCTCACTTGCGGGCAGTCGGGAATCCACATCCGAGTAAGTTGTGAGCACAGGGGAACGAACGCCCCGGGCCTCCAGCCGTTTGGAAATCTGGAAAGCCTGGTTCACGGGGCCGCAAACATAGGGCAGAAAAGATTCGATGGTTCTTAATATTTTCAATGGGACCCATCAGACAACGTTTTTGGAAAAATCAGGGCGAACGCCCGTCCGGCGGCTCCACGACGACCTTTTCCAGACGTTTTTTCTCATGATAAAGAATACCGATATGTTGACTCAAAGTGCGCACCTGATTGGTGAGCACTGAAATTCTGATCGAAAAATGCAGGCAGATAATCACTAGAAACGTGAGACCGAAAAAAAACAGGGTGGACGTGAACAAGGTCGCCCCCACCGTCTCAGAAACCCAGGTCAGCAGGTCTTCAGAGATAGAAAGTATCAACATCAAGCTACCCGTTACCAGCCAGCCAAAGGAGTATTCTTCATTGAGCCGTTTACGGCGTACCAATTCAAATACGTAGACCACTATGAAAATACAAATGCAGATAGATATGATTCTTATTCGGGGAGGCATGGCTCAGATACTCGGTTTTTGTCGCAACAGTGTTACAAAGATAGAAAGAAACATCTTAAAGACATAATACAACGGCTTGTGCCCATGATGCATGGACTTGCCACCGGGCTTGGGATCCATTTGAACAGGAATTTCTTTCATCTTGATGCCACAACGATGCACCAGAATCAAATAATCCGCATCGGGATAGTCCGGCGGATAATAACTGCTCGCAACCAGCCGAATGGCTTTCCCCCTCAAAGCCTGAAAACCAGAGGTGGGATCCGTCACCTTTTGACGGCAACAGATAGACGCCAGCAAACTGAACATTTTGATTCCCATACGTCGGAAAAAAGGGGTCTTGTATTTCCCACCGTTCAAAAAACGGGAGCCAATGACAACATCGGCATCTCCAGACATCAGCTCACGGTGTAAATCCAATATATGACGAGGATCGTGCTGGCCATCGGCATCGATCTGAATGATTGAGTTGTAGCCATTTTGCAAAGCGTAGATGAATCCCGTTTGGAGAGCTATGCCGTAACCCAGATTGTAAGGCAATGTGATGACATCCACACCCATTTCCTCAGCGATACGTTCCGTACCATCGCTGGAGCCATCGTTGACCACCAGAATGGGAAACTGTGGCACCCACTCGCGGATACTCGTGATAACCGCACCAATGTTCTTTTCCTCATCAAATGCCGGAATCACAATGAGTGGCTTGTCTGCTTTTGCCGGAGTGTCTGTAGGTGCAACCGAAAGGAAAGCCAGAGGATCGAGCAAATCTTCCACGCCCTCGACAGGGACAGAAGGCATCTTTGGGTTTCCCTGTTTCATTGCAACAAGCGATTCCATTCGGTAAAACTCTTTTTCAAATTAGTCTGGAGGAATTAGAACGCATATTCCCCTCCTTGTAGAAAATGAATGGAGAGAACCAGCGTGATACTATTTTTTCGACATAAAGCGGCGGAAACTTGAGGAAAACTGTCAAATTCGCCGCATCGAAAATTTCACCTGAACGACCTGATTACTCCATTTAATTATTCTAAGGCATTCACCTGCAAATGTATAGCCCGGTGCTCAAAATGAGAAGAACCTCATCTGAAAAATATCAAGCGGCCTCTACGCAACATATCCTCAAAAAAGGACCGTGCTTTAGCTGAGAACCTTAAAAGGCCAGCCCTGAGGGGCTTTTGCGACAATTCGAATGGTTTCACCTGTGACAGGGTGGGCAAACTCCAGGCGATGCGCGAACAGGGCAATTCCATTATCCGGCAAAGTAACGGTAGAGCGGTATTTGATGTCTCCCAGAATGGGGCAGCCTGAAAAAGACAGTTGCGCACGGATTTGATGAAAACGTCCGGTCTGCAATTCGATCTCAACAATGCTCGCCTTGTTCAGAATTTCCAGAGTGCGGTATGAAAGTTCTGCCCGTTTTGCATCCGGCGCGGGATTGGGAAAAACCGTCGCCTTCAAACTTCGTTCTTTTCTTAAATAATGCTCAAGCTTGCCCGACTCCGGCCACAACTTGCCATGGACGACCGCCTTATAAATTTTGCAAATGCTGTGTTCGCGGAATTGAAGTGAGAGGCGTGACGCCGCTTTCGAAGTACGCGCAAAAAGAACCACTCCAGACACGGGTCGATCCAGACGATGCAACAACCCCAGATAAACCTCACCCGGTTTGTTGAACTTGAATTTGAGCCACTCCTTCGTCATCTCAAATAAAGAAGGATCGCCGGAAGAGTCCCCTTGCACCAGCAAACCCACCGGCTTGTGTACAGCGATGAGATGATTGTCGATGAACAGAATTTGAGATTCCGAAATCAATTCGCATCCTGCTTCTTGAGGAATTCTTTAGTGGCAATCGGGTCAACAATTCCACCCGATATGACGTATTTCACACCCTCCTCAATCGTCATCATCAACGGTAACAACTCTTCCGCTGGAGAGAATATAAGGAATCCAGAAGTGGGATTGGGCGTCGTTGGAACAAAAACATTCAAGACATTGTCCGCTGTTTTTTTCTGAATTTCTCCCCTGGTTTCGCTGGTGACAAATCCCAGTGCGTAAACGCCCCGGCGCGGGAATTCAATCAAGACCACCTGATTGAACGATTTCGTATCCACCGAAGTAAAAGAGGAAACAATCTGTTTGGAACCGGAATAGATACGCCTGAAAAAAGGGATTTTTTGAACAATCGTTTCCCCCAGCAACACCAATTGTTTGCCAAAAATATTATTAACAAATACCCCGATGAGGAAAATGATGAACAGTGTCATGAACACGCCAAGAAAGGGAATCCTGTAACCTTCAGGAATAGGCGCACCCATTTGAATCAACAATTGAGTGAAGGTAGGAGAAAGCGCGTCCAGGTTCCGAAACAAAAACTTGAGGATGAACAGGGTGAGGGCAATCGGAAGCGTGATCAGCATTCCCGTAAGAAAAATAGTTTTTAACTTTTTTTTGAACGTAAAAAACATAAAGATTCCAATAGTTACAACCAGAGTGATAAAAAACTACGAATCCCTCTCATAACGCCAAAGAGAAACATTTCTGAGGTGAGTTTTCTGAATTTAGAGAGACATCCCTGCAGGCATTATATTGGGGAAGCCCGATTAAGACAAGGAACAAAGAGCCCTCCTCTTCATTTAAAAACGGGAGCACAATCACTTTAGATCAATTTAATGAGGGGTCATGTAATTTTATTGTTGCCAAACACAATATCAATGAGTTATATTTGAAGACTCATTCCACAAATCATTTTCACACCAATGATTCATGGAAATATTAATGTTGATGAAATGGTAATGGTTTATTATTTGAGTTGAATCGCCTTGGGTTGATCAATAACCCTACTTTTTGAATATTCCCTCCTTTACTGGCTCCCAGAAGATACACACGATTTTAGAAAATAAAACGTTACGGGCCAATGCAGGTAGTAAAACCTGCTGGAAATAGAAGGATTCCCTGGATTATAAAGGGCAATCGTTCTCTCTATACAAGGTCGGCCTATTCATACCTCCATTACGGAGGGGCAGGCCCCGCAGGCAATGCCTGTAGAAAATAGAGAAAATTTTCGGCATTTTTTAAGAACAAGCTTTCTTAAAAAAGCTGGCCTATTCACACCCGTTTGTTTAGCGGGTGAACCAGATAAAAAATTATTTGCAAGGTTTCCTTAGTGACGGAAGTTCAGGAGCCTTCTATCCATTTTTTCGCTTATCCATTTTTAAAACTAAGGAAATTATGCTAATCGAATCAACCAGTGTTATCCCTTGCGAAGGCTGGGAAGGTCTCAATCTCATCGCACCTCTTTTACATGCAATACAAGATGAGAAGTACGCCAATCCCACCCCTATTCAGGCGCAAGCAATCCCAAAAATTATTGAAGGCCGTGACATATTGGCCTCCGCCCAGACAGGAACAGGAAAAACAGCCGCTTTTGCTTTGCCGATTTTGCAACGCCTTGCGAACAACCCCGTTCCGAGTCGACGTAAAAGTCCACGAGCACTCATTCTGACCCCCACACGCGAACTTGCCGTACAAATCAGTGACAGTTTTCGCGTTTATGGACGTTACCTGAAACTCAATCACACCACCATTTTTGGAGGTGCCAGTCCCATGTTGCAAATCCGCTCCTTATCTAAAGGAACGGATATTTTAGTTGCGACACCGGGACGTTTGCTCGATCTTTTCGAGCAGGGACACATTTCCATGGACCGCGTTGAAATGTTTGTTCTGGACGAAGCCGATCAAATGCTCGATCGTGGATTTCTTCCCGACATCAAAAAGATTTATGCAACCATACCCAATCGCCCGCAAGGCCTGCTCTTTTCCGCGACCCTGCCCAAGGAGATTCTGGAACTGACGCAGAAATTTTTGAAAGATCCCATTAAAATTGCAGTCTCTCCGCCTTCCAGCACGGTGGAAAATATTGATCAGCGTATCCTGTACGTGGATCGGGAAAATAAAAGTGCGCTTTTACATTCCCTCTTGGAAAACGAGGCTCTGCACCGCGTTCTTGTATTTGCACGCACCAAGCACGGCGCAAACAACCTTGCCAAGGAGCTGACAAAGAAACGGATCTTCACGGAAGCCATTCACGGAAACAAATCACAAGCGGCACGAATGGCGGCTTTGAAAAAATTCAAATCGGGAAAAGTTCGCGTCCTGGTAGCAACCGACGTTGCTTCACGCGGTCTCGATGTGGACAGCATCTCACATGTCATCAACTTTGAGTTGCCGAAAGAGCCTGAAAGCTACGTACACAGAATAGGCCGAACCGCACGCGCAGGAGCCAAAGGATCTGCTATTTCCTTTTGTGATGCTGGGGAACGCCCTTATCTCAAAAGGATAGAGCGCACCATCAATCGTTCTGTCCCCGTGGACACGAGCCATCCTTTCCACTCCATTTCGGTTGCGAACAAACGCGTTTCCGGAGACGGTGGAGATGCTAGAAAAGACGGTTACCGGTCTAAAAGTGGCCCCTCTTCGCGCTTTTCAAAAGCCAAAAGCCGACGCCCCATTCAAGGCCGAAGTCATACGGCTGGTGGCCCGAAGCCAGCGGGCGCAGGAATGCAACGACGACGCGCACGAACGGCTCGTTAAAACACGTTAAAACCTTGCGGGCGGGGAAGCTCAAAATAGCAACCCCGCCCAATGGGCATCCTCTGATTAGATCCCTTCCCGTGCAGTGCCATGAAAAATGGCAAATACCCGAACATCCTACTTCTTCAGGAAAGAACCTTCTTTTTCAAAGTAATATCCGCAAGCTTTTATATCATCTGGAGCGGTGGGGTATTTCAGACAGAGGAGGGGTTTTTCTGGAGTTCCGTGGACTTTGCAGGTCTTGTCAGCATTCAATTGCGAACAGGGCACATCCATCGCGTAGAAAAGATAGTTATTTTCACGATCCTCTCCCACCACCCGAATGCCCCTGTATTTCAGATAACGTTCCAACTCTTCCCGATTCCCATGTTGCCGCAAGGTCACATCGCGAACCACGGTAATATTTACCGTCTCACAACATTCCCCGCATCCGTGACATTCTCCCTTGCGAATCAACATGGCTCTCAGTCTCGTTCAATTGATTTTTTTATTTTGAGGCTTGCGCGGTAAATCGTCTTTTTCTTCCATATCGTATTCCACAGTAATCGTGGTACGAATCCCACCTCTTACGTTGAATTCGCCCGACAACTGCATCCAGACAGGATCGCAGGCCGCGACCAGATGATCCAGTATCTGGTTGACGACTTTCTCATGAAACGCTCCCTGATCACGGTAAGACCAGAGGTATAACTTTAATGCTTTCAATTCAATACAGAGAGGTCCTGGGATATAGGTCAAGTTCAAAACCGCAAAATCAGGTTGCCCTGTTTTGGGACAAAGACAGGTGAACTCGGGACACTCCATTTCAATTTCATACTCCCTGTCCGGATAAGGATTGGGGAAAACTTCGATTTCCTGCGTGGGTTTTGTAGTCATTATAAAAAAAATCCAAAAAAATTGTGGGCAGACCTTGCTTTTCAAAATCTAAGTATTATTAAACTAGCACTTCCTCAGTGCGAGTGCTAGACACAGATTTTCCCTCGTTAGGGGGAAATGACTAATTCATGACATCAATCATTTTGAAATAAAAGTTTCCTTCCGGTTGTTCGAAGGGAAGCTTTTAAAATTTTATGCATCATTTAATAACTTAATAACTGATTTTAACACTATTTAAGGGAGAATTTATGAAAATCAGACCACTTCATGACCGAATTTTAGTACAACCCATTTTGGAGAGCGAAGTCCGCAAAGGCGGAATCATTATTCCAGACTCAGCCAAAGAGCGTCCTATTGAGGGTCGCGTAAAAGCAGTTGGCAAGGGAAAAATCGGCGATGATGGCAAGGCCATAGCACTCGAAGTAAAAGTTGGCGACAAAGTGCTTTACAGCAAATACGGCGGAACAGAAATCAAGGTAGATGGCGAAGATTACCTCCTGATGCGAGAAGACGATATTCTAGGCATAGTAGAGAAATAAGCTCTGCAACTGTCTCAAACAACTACGTTAACTATTTAATTTCTAATACACTAAGGAGAAGTACTCAATGGCGAAGCAGATCATTTACCATCAGGATGCGAGACAAAAAATCTTGTCCGGCGTCAACAAATTAGCCGATACTGTAAAATTGACCCTCGGTCCAAAAGGCCGCAACGTGGTCATCGACAAGAAATTTGGCTCACCCACAATCACTAAAGACGGTGTTACCGTTGCAAAAGAAGTGGAATTGCAAGATCCCTTTGAGAATATGGGTGCTCAAATGGTCAATGAAGTGGCTAGCAAAACTTCTGACAATGCAGGAGACGGCACCACGACCGCTACGGTTTTGGCACAGGCAATTTTCCGTGAAGGCGTTAAAAACGTAACCGCGGGTGCCAATCCAATGGAAATCAAAACCGGTATTGAAGAAGCTGTGAAAATTGTCATCGAAGAAATCCGAAAGATGGCAAAACCCACACGCAACAAGACCGAAATCGCTCAAGTTGGAACCATTTCTGCGAACAACGACTCCACCATCGGCGATATCATTTCCGAAGCAATGGATAAAGTGGGTAAAGATGGCGTTATCACCGTTGAAGAGGCCAAAGGCATGGAGACGGCTTTGGAAATCGTTGAAGGTATGCAGTTTGACCGTGGTTACCTGTCACCTTACTTCGTAACCGATCAAGAGCGCATGGAATGTGTGTTGGAAGAAGCTTTGATTCTCCTGCACGAAAAGAAAATCTCCAGCATGAAGGACTTGCTCCCCATTCTGGAATTGGTTGCCAAGAGCGGCAAACCCCTGTTGATCATTGCTGAAGACATCGAAGGCGAAGCGTTGGCAACTCTGGTTGTTAATAAATTGCGCGGCACCTTGAATGTTTCCGCAGTCAAGGCTCCTGGCTTTGGTGATCGCAGAAAAGATATGTTGAATGATATCGCCATCCTCACCGGCGGTCAGGTCATCACCGAAGACATTGGTGTCAAACTTGAAAACGTAACCATGGACGATCTCGGTAAAGCCAAACGCATCACCATCGACAAGGAAAACACCACCATTGTTGACGGTAAAGGCAAAGCGGCTGACATCCAAGGTCGAGTCAAACAGATCCGAAATCAAGTTGAAGAAACCACATCTGATTACGATCGCGAAAAACTTCAAGAGCGTTTGGCCAAACTGGTTGGTGGCGTAGCCATCATCAAAGTAGGCGCGGCAACCGAAACCGAGATGAAAGAAAAGAAAGCTCGTGTTGAAGACGCCTTGCATGCAACTCGTGCGGCTGTTGAAGAAGGCATCATCCCCGGCGGCGGCGTTGCATTTCTCCGCACCCTTAGCAAACTTGACAAAATCGAAGGCGAACATGATTTCATGCTCGGCGTCAAAATTGTACGTCGCGCGTTGGAAGAGCCGATTCGACAAATCGCACACAATGCGGGACTTGAAGGCACCGTTATTTGTGAAAAAGTGAAAGAACTGAAGGGTAGCAACGGTTACGACGCACGTCACGATCAATACGTTGACATGATCAAAGCCGGTATCATCGATCCTGCAAAAGTGGCTCGAACAGCTCTGCAAAATGCGGCGAGTATTTCGTCCTTGATGCTGACCACCGAAGCCATGATCACCGATCTGCCAGAAGAAAAAGACGACCATGGCCATGCTCATGGTGGTGGAATGGGCGGTATGGGTGGAATGGGCGGTATGGGTGGAATGGGCGGCATGATGTAGGCTTCACGCCTCCCTGTAGTATTATTTTAAGCCCCGGTCTTCGGATCGGGGCTTTTTTTATCATCCCATCAAAAAAATACTGAGAATGGCTGTTCCATTAAATACGAAGCGTTTGCTACGGCTTTGCAATCAAGTCGGGGATCAGATCGGGAGAATTGAGGAAGGTAAACAAAGCCGCAATGAGAACCACAACGACTCCGGATTTATAGTACTTTCTGCTCTCATGCCAGGTCGCCAGACGATCCAGAGCAAATCCCGCCCAAATGGCGAAAAAGGGAACCACTGGCACCCTGTAGCGCGCTGATATAAAAATCAATATCACCGCCAGCGACATCCCCACACTGTATGCATACAGCAAGCGATGACGCTTAAATTCCTGCATCCCCAAAGCAAAACCAAACAAACCAAGAGCGGATAATAATCCAAAGTTTGAAAACGGAGTTTTCAGTAAAAAGGAATAGTCCTGAAACGATTTAAAATCGTAACTGTCTTCCAACTGATAAGAGCTGAAGAAAAAATACACTTTTTTGGAAAACAAATAACCACTCTCTTTAAGAGAATCCAGCCACCCGGAACCCTCGACAGAATGATCCGGTAACAACAGCGTGGCCCCAGTCCCTTCAAAAAGAACCGGTTTCCCGTGCACAAAAGAAGACTGCACCAGTGCCGGCAAACAAAATAGAAAGACCAGAAAAGCCAGACGTTTGGGGATTTTTAAATATTCTTTCCGAAACCAGCGTCGATAGAAAATAAGAATAAAAACAAAAACCAGCAGAACATTGGGGGAACACTGAATGAATAAAGCCACCGGGAGAGCGGTCAAAATCAAACGCAAAAACGACGGCTCCTGCGGCAACCTGATCAATGCGTACAAAGAAACAACGCCCAGAAAGGAGATCAAAGAAGCGCGTAAAATCACCCCTTCATACATCAATACCGGGCCGTGAAAATTATAAACAAGCCCTGCGATCCAGGCAGTTCTTATATTGAACTGTTGTTTGCAGATCAAAAAAATGAGAAGGACCGTGAGCGCACCCATAAAGAATTGCACCCCCCAGACTGTTTGCAGGTCCCTCCCCGCCAACCAATAAATCGACCCTAAAAAGTATTTGTAAAGCGGTGCGAACACATAGTCCGGCGCATTGGCCAGAAAATCGCCATTGGCAAAGCTTTGCGCGCCCAGATCGAAGTGCCGTGACTCCGCAGAATCACCGTATTGATCAAAAAAGGGATTGTCATGATATTGGAAGTAATACAGACCGCGCGTGATCAGAGCGATCACGAATATAAAAAAACCATGCCAGCACTGTTGTGACGTTTGATTCGTTTCAGCAAGGACGGATTCAGGATGCAGCGGATTGGGATGATTCAATGTTGACACGCAGAAACAATTCCTTATGAGTGGATTCTTCAAGGATAAATTCAGCATGCTACCCTAGCAAATGAAAGTTGCAGATGCCAGCAAAGAATGGCCCTTGAAGAAGACCTTTTCTACGAGTCGGAAAAATCTGAAGACATGCGATCCAATTGCAGATCGAAGCTGTACACATCGCTCTTGGCGATGCCAATTTCTTCCATCATTTCTATAAAATAAAAATAGTTCATCTCTTTTTTTAAAATATCAATGATACGAAGAACATCTTCCTTTGCGAGAGTATCGGGAATCAGTTGGGCGCAATAGTCCGATGGCAATAAATTCGGACCCCGGGGCGGTGCCAACTGGACCGAAACGGATGGGAGATCGGGCGAATGGGATCGCAATTGCGAATTGGATCGTTCTTTTTCCAGGTATTTCGCACAGTTGAAACGCAAAAGCACCCCCTTTTCCATAGGGCTGGCTCGTTCCCAAAAAACTTGCGCGGTTTTGAATTCCCTTTCAGTCCTCAAGTTTTCCAAAACATCAGCTTTGTTCTGATGAATTTCAGCCCGGGCCTCTTTCGTTTTAGCCCTCAACACCAGCTCTTTCTCCCATTCCTCAATACGAAACTTTTTGTCAGCCTGCCTTTTCTTGTTTAATTTCCTGTAACGCAGGTCTAAAACTTCCTCATAAGACATGGCGTCAATTTCTTCGTACAAAGCCTTAGCCTTTTCAAAATGAAAAGCACCCAGCTCCTCCGCCATCACAGCGTGCTTGTCAGGGTCTTTCTCCTTAATCTCTTCCCATTTTTTTGTCAAAACGGGTTCGTAATGAAGCCAGGCAAAGTATCCCCCCGCCAGAGACAGCACCAACCCAAACACCATAAATTTGATGATTTTTCCCAGCATGACCGCGTCTCAAAGTAAGTAATACAAAATCAATCCTTCCTTATCGGCCAAAAATTGCCCCACCTCAAGCCCTTCACAGCAAGTCAGGAAAGCGTTGCGAAAGTAATGTTTCAAACACAAAGACATTGTTCATGAGGAACCGCCGATTATTGCGGTTTCTTGAGTTGGCATGGCGTGACAACTTTTCTATGAAAATTCAGAAAAGTCACAATCCTGTCACAATCCTGCATTATCCCAATATGGGTATTGTTAAATAGTTGAGTCTTGTTACAATTGGATAATTTTTATCTTAAAATACACAAATATCCTTCGCAGTTAAACGGCTTTAAATGAATGGGGAGTTTTATGACGTTACCTGGAAAATCATTACCTGTATGGAGTTTTGTTTTTCTATTTTTATTTGTTCAATTAGCGAGTGGTGTTGTAACGAACCATTCATTGATGGCCAATCAAGCATTTGCTAAGGGTGAAAAAGACAACGACAAGGATAGTGATAAAGGACTGAGACAAGCAGTAACCGATTTACAAGAACAAAATGCTAATTTAGCAGCTCTCATAGCCGATCTTCAAAATCAAATCAATACCATTGAATTGACCCCGGGTCCACAAGGTCCCGTTGGTCCCATCGGCTTGACTGGTGTGCAGGGTCCCGCAGGCAATGACGGTGCCAATGGCGCAACAGGTGCTATCGGACCCATCGGTCTGACAGGTCCGCAAGGTCCTATCGGTCCCGTTGGTCCCATCGGCTTGACTGGTGTGCAGGGTCCCGCAGGCAATGACGGTGCCAATGGTGCAACAGGTGCTATCGGACCCATCGGTCTGACAGGTCCGCAAGGTCCTATCGGTCCCGTTGGTCCCATCGGCTTGACTGGTGTGCAGGGTCCCGCAGGCAATGACGGTGCCAATGGTGCAACAGGTGCTATCGGACCCATCGGTCCCATCGGTCTGACAGGTCCACAAGGTCCTATCGGTCCCGTTGGTCCTATAGGTTTGACTGGTGTGCAGGGTCCCGCAGGCAATGACGGTGCCAATGGCGCAACAGGTGCTATCGGACCCATCGGTCCCATCGGTTTAACAGGTCCGCAAGGTCCTATCGGTCCACAGGGTCCGGCGGGTGCGGATGGAACTACCGATCTCACTCAAGTGAATGCGGATATCTCCGAACTGCAAACCCGTTTCAACGGTGTCACAAGAACGGGAACTGATCTCAAGTTCACGGGTATGAACCTCCAGCTATTAGATGGTTCCGGTGATACAGATGGTGTCGTCAACGGACTGGGCAACCTGATCGTCGGTTACAACGAGATCAATAGCTATTATACTGACAACAAGACAGGTTCGCATAATCTGATCGTCGGCAGAGGGTCCAACTATTCCAGCTATGGAGCCATTATCGCCGGCTTGGACAATGAATCCAGCAGTGCTTATGCTTCCGTCACTGGTGGAAGACAAAATGCGGCAATAGCACTTTATTCCAGCGTCAGCGGCGGATTTTACAATGAGGCCTCGGGTATCTACAGTAGCGTCAGCGGCGGAAATAGCAATTCTGCCTCAAATGACCACAGTAGTATCAGCGGCGGAGAGTTCAATATTGCTTCGGGCTCGGGCAGTAGCGTCAGCGGCGGATATTCTAATAGTGCCGTAGGTTACTACAGTAGCGTTAGTGGAGGATTTAGCAATTCTGCTACGTATTCCAACAGTAGCGTCAGCGGAGGAAATAACAATACTGCCTCGGGTTACGACAGTAGCATCAGCGGTGGATCTCACAATACTACCTTGAATACCAACAGTAGTGTCAGCGGTGGATATTATAATACTGCCTCGGGTTTCTCCAGTAGTGTCAGCGGCGGAGAGAATAATACTGCCTCGGGTGACTTCAGTGGTGTTGGCGGCGGAAATGGCAATACGGCCTCAAGTAACGACAGCTTTCTGCCTTAATACGTTAATACGTTGCAAAGTTGTCAGCTTTCATGAAAGCATAGCCGGGTGGGGGATGTTCCCCTCACCCGGTTTTTTTCTATCCATTCTTGAATACGTCAGGTGTTCTGCTATGAAGCTCAAAATTTTATTGTCTCTTTGTGTTATCGGGTTCGTGCTTGCGCCGCCTTTGTGGGCGAGTGATTTCGAGCTGACCCAACAACCGGACGGTATTCATTTTAAATCGGCGAACCAGCCTC
>Ga0210009_1000275_pt1:0-12500 | contig 62998 bp, 51 predicted proteins | sample CryGeyCG2114_065_FD_185457 | JGI IMG/M metagenome (GOLD analysis project Ga0210009, IMG submission 185457) | Groundwater microbial communities from aquifer - Crystal Geyser CG12_big_fil_rev_8/21/14_0.65 (SPAdes) (version 2) | ecosystem: Environmental > Aquatic > Deep subsurface >...
CGACGTGGTCCCGGTCGAGCCGGAACGCGGCGGGGTCCGTGACGGTGGGCGGTACGTACGGCGACGTGCCACCACCCGCCAGCTCACCGGTAATTCGCACAAACGGACCTTCCAGCCTTATATTTCCCTGGTTATCCACGTCCAAATCGCGCAGAACCACCTCCTGCAATTCGGCCGTGAGAGCGGGATTCGCCGCATCGGAGCCGTCCACGTAGGGAGCCCCATACGCCGCACCTGCCGTCATGAGCGGACTGGGATCAAACACAAGGCCCTGCCCATCGACCGGTCGACCCGCCCGATGCCGAAACGCCATGTCCTTCTTTTCGAGCACGCGACCTGTCTCGGCATCGACAAGGACGCGCCACTCGGCGGGCTCGGCGTGTGGCCAGACGGTGAGCTGCCAGACCAGGCGCAATGCTTCCCCGTCAAGCACGGCCAGCCCTGGCTCGGACGCCCGACCCGATCCATTCGGTTCCACATCCTTCACGGCCAACCGTGCGGCATCGGAAGGCGGTATGCGCGGGGTGAGTGTCATCATCCCGGCCTCATCGACACGCCTGTACGTGCTCATGACGGAAGACACTAATTCCCTGTCGCGCCCCGCTGCTGCTCGCCCGGGACCCTTTACCATTGCAATTGACACGCGCACGTACGCATCCACAAGGGGAAGCCCCTTCACGTGCTGCTGCCACGTTTCATGGCGGACTGCTCCGTATTGGACAACACGGATTTTTTCGAGCTCGGACGCCGCCGGTGACCATCCGAACGCACCGGCCGTTTCTCGCCACATTGTGGGACCTGGAGGGATCTCCTTCTCCCGGATGGAAAAATCGGCGCGCACAAGGCCGGATTCCGGATCTACGCGGAGCCGTTTCTCCGGCACTCCCGGTGTCCGGTCCTGGGACTGCGCCACTCCCACCATGGCCGGAGCGAGTATCAGCGCCAGCGTTGCCAGGACAGACCGGAGCCCGGTTCGCTTCCCGGGCCCTATGACTCGATACGCCCCCACTATGCCATCCGCGATGCTGCCTGTTGGATTGACTCTACCATGTTTTCCGCTTCCCACGGGAATTCAGAGCGACCAAAATGCCCGTAGGCGGCGGTCTGTTGATATCTGGGGACCAGCAGGTCCAGCCGCTCAATGATGCCCTGGGGACGCAGGTCGAATACCTCCCGAACGACATCAACCAGCACCTGGTCAGGCACCCGGGCCGTGTCATAGGAATTCACGAAAATCGACACCGGCTCACTGACGCCAATGGCGTAGGCCACCTGGACGAGCACCTCCTCACAGACGTCGGCGGCTACCAGGTTCCGGGCCACATGACGCGCGGCGTACGCCGCCGAGCGATCCACCTTGGACGGATCCTTTCCCGAAAACGCGCCGCCCCCATGGGCCCCCTTTCCGCCGTAGGTATCCACTATGATCTTGCGCCCGGTCAAACCTGTATCTCCGTGTGGCCCACCAATTTCAAACTTTCCAGTCGGATTCACGTGCAGAATCAGGTCATCATCGAGCAGATCGGACGGTACAACACGAGGCAGCACGTGCCGCCTCACATCCTCCTTGATCTGTGCCAACGATACGTCCGGTCCATGCTGGGTCGACAGCACAATCGTGTGGATACGACGTACGGTTTTCCCATCAGGCTCGTATTCAACAGTGACCTGGCTCTTCGAATCCGGACGGAGATACGGCATCAGGACACCCTCCTTCCGGAGCCGTGCCAGTTCCCGTACCAGCGCATGTGAATAGGACAATGCCATGGGCATGCGTTCTGGCGTTTCCTGGCACGCATACCCGAACATCATGCCCTGGTCACCCGCACCCAGGCTGCCTCCTGCCCTGTCCACACCCTGTGCAATATCCGCACTCTGGTCATGGATGGCGCTGAGAACACCGCACGAGTCGGCGTCAAAACGCAGTTTGGGGTCCGTGTAACCAATTTCCCGGATCACCTGCCGGGCCACCTCCTGTACGTCGATATAGGATTCCGTCCTGACTTCACCGGATAGTACCACGAGGCCGGTCGTTACCAATGTTTCTACAGCAACACGGCTGTGTGGGTCTTCGGCCAACATGGCGTCCAGAATGGCATCAGATATCTGGTCTGATACCTTGTCTGGATGTCCCTCAGAGACAGACTCGGACGTAAATAGATGGGCCATATGCTCAGTAGATCAAGTAATGGAAATGGTCAGGTCAGCACAGAGGAACGAACGTGATTATCGAATGTTTTCTCCCGGCTCAGAGTCCCGGTTCCGTCAAACATCCGTGCAGAATTTGATTCAGCCTGCAAATCGACGTAATTTGGCGTTTCACCTTATCAATATTCCCCATAGGAACCATTATGTCCGATCTCGCAGCCAAGGTAAAATCCATCATCGTCGAGAAACTCGGTGTAGACGAAAGCGACATTTCTGACGACGCATCGTTTACGAACGACCTGGGTGCCGACTCCCTCGACACGGTGGAGCTCATCATGGAGTTCGAGAAAGAGTTCGACCTCACCATCCCCGACGAGGATGCCGAGCAGATTGCCACAGTTGGCGATGCCGTGAAATATCTCTCTGAAAACGCAGGTTGATCTGCATCGAATGAAGAGCACTGGACGCAGAGTAGTTGTTACTGGGATGGGCGCACTGACGCCCATCGGCCTGACCCCCGATTCGTTATGGGAGGGGATGATGCGTGGCGAGAGCGGCGCGGCTCCCATTACCTATTTCGATGTGGAACCGTACGCCACCAAGTTCGCGTGCGAGCTCAAGGGGTTCGATGTCCACGACTACCTGGACCGCAAGGAGGCCCGGCGCATGGATCCGTTCTGCCAGTACGCCGTCGTCGTGGCAGAGCAGGCACTGCGCGATGCGGGTATCGACCCGGAGGGGCTCTCGACCGAAGAGCAGGAGCGGATCGGTGTCGTCTACGGCAGCGGGATAGGTGGTATGCAGGAATTCCACAAGCAGACGGAGAACCTTGTCGGGCATGGTCCGAGGCGTATATCCCCGTTTTTCATTCCCATGCTGATTCCGGATATTGCCGCTGGCCAGATCTCGATCCGTTACGGCCTCAGAGGTCCGAATTACTCTGTTGTATCTGCGTGTGCGACGGGTAACAACAACATCGGCGACGCCTTCATGCTCATCAAACTCGGACATATGGAGGCGGCCGTGACCGGTGGCTCCGAGGCCAGTGTGACCGAGCTTGGTATTGGTGGCTTCAATGCCCTGAAGGCTCTGTCCACGCGCAATGACGAGCCCGCAACGGCCTCCCGACCGTTTGACAAGACGCGTGACGGATTCGTGCTCGGCGAAGGGGCCGGTGCACTCTACGTGGAAGAGCTTGAACACGCCAAAGCCCGGGGAGCACGTATCTATGCTGAAATCCTCGGCATTGGCATGAGTGGAGATGCCCACCATATCACAGCCCCCGATCCGGACGGTCTGGGCGCGCGAAATGCCATGAAAGCGTCCCTCGGAGATGCCGGCCTGCGACCGGAAGATGTCGACTACCTCAACATGCATGGCACTTCTACACCGCTGGGTGATATTGCTGAGACCAATGCCATCAAGCGGGTGTTCGGTGACCACGCGAAGGCCATGAATGTGTCATCCACGAAAAGCATGACGGGGCACCTCCTGGGAGCTGCGGGTGCCGTCGAGGCCATTGCATCCATCCTGGCCATTGTACACCAGCGTGTACCCCCCACCATCAACTTCGAACACCCGGACGAGCAGTGTGACCTGAACTACACGTTCAATGCGCCAGCCGATCGTGAGGTAAAGGTGGCCATGAGCAACGCATTCGGATTTGGAGGCCACAACACGAGTGTGGTATTCGGCGCTTACGAGGAATAGGACCCGGAAATGATTCTGGACCCCGACCGGCTCAACAGCCCACTGGGACACTGTCCGGTCTGAGCCACCTCCTCTCATCCGCATTCACCGGAAAACGATCTCACGCACGGCGCGGCGTCCCAACTCGTTGTTCAGGCGCTCGCACCATTCTTTTCGCTGCGCGTGTAACTCGTGCCGCCAAGCCGCAGACGACACCTGGACAAAGAGTCTGTCCTTCTCGAGTCTTGTGGAAACCACTTGGGTGCGCATGGGCGGACTCATCAAGTCCTCCCACGTGGCAATGACCCTCCCTTTCTCCAGGTGCGAGTCCAGCCCTATCTCAGCGCTGACCTGTCGGAGGATGTCCCCCAGCTTCTGCGGCCTCGAGTGTCGCATGTGACGTGAAGCGAGTTGGAATGAGTGGTGGCACGAAAATGAATGATTGCACGGACCTGCCGTGCCTGCTACCTTTCTTCATGCACATCGACTCCATACTGGCCCACGCCGGATGTGATCCGGACCACGATCAGGAAGACGCGACGCCGCCCATCCATCTGGCCACCACTTTCCGACGCGACGCTGAAGGCAACTGGCCTTCCGGGCACAAATATGCGCGTACCAGCAACCCGACGCGGGCGCGTCTCGAATACGTACTTGCGGAAATTGAATCGGCCAGCCGGGCGCTTGCCTTCTCTTCGGGTATGGCCGCCGCTGCCGCTCTTCTCAACAGCTTGGATGCCGGTGCCACGGTCATGCTGGCCCGGGACGTCTACTTCGGCGTTCGTGTACTGGCCACCGACATGGCCGTGCGTGACCTCATTCGGCTGCATCTGTTCGATGCACACGTCGGCCTGAATTCTGAAGACCTTGAGGCCCTCGCGGCCGCGCAGCTTGTATGGATCGAAACGCCATCGAATCCCCTTTTGCAGATATCGGACATCTCGCTGCTCGCCGATGCCTGTCGCAGGCACGGCCCGCATGCCCGTCTGGTTGTGGATGGCACGTGGACGACACCACTCATTCAACAGCCCCTCACACTTGGAGCTGATATCGTTGTGCACTCCCTCACGAAGTACATGGCCGGGCACTCAGACGTACTGGGAGGGGCCCTGCTCTTCGCCCGGGAAGATGACCTCCATGACCGCGTGCGCCGGACCCAAGAAACCGGGGGTGCGGTACTGGATCCGTTTTCCTGCTGGTTGACACTGCGCGGTCTGCGGACTTTGTCTGCCCGGCTTCGCATCCAGCAGGAATCGGCCCTGACAGTTGCCCGCTTCCTGGACCAACATCCTCGTGTTACACACGTCCACTTTCCGGGGCTGGGCAGTCATCCCGGCCATGCCGTGGCGGTGCGTCAGATGCGCGGCTTCGGCGCGATGTGTTCATTCCAGACCGGCCTCTCCGCCGAGAGAACACTCCAAATTACGGCACGCGCGCAGGTGTTTCTCCAGGCTACCAGTCTCGGTGGCACCGAGAGCCTGATCGAGCACCGCCGCTCTGCGGAAGGTGAAGCCTCCCGCACGCCTGAAGACCTTGTGCGGCTTTCCATGGGACTTGAACATGTGGATGACCTCATCGGAGACCTCACTCGAATACTGAATTATTGACGCAGCGGCTTGCGGCCGGAACCACGCTGTTGCAGGGCCTGTTATCGCGTGGTCCAAAAGGCTGGTGATCCGGCCCTTCAACTCCAGAGCATGCAGTTACCATTTTTCATTGCCAAACGCTTTGTCGCTGCCCAAGACGTGGAGGGCACGCTTCCCATCGCGGCCGATCTGAAACGCCAGGGACTGGCTACAACACTCGACCTGTTGGGAGAATATGTCAGGGAACGGTCCGTAGTTGACCAGGCCAAGGCATCGTACCTCGATCTGGTTCGGGCCCTTCATGAAACGAACGCTCCGATTGACCGCAACATCTCGATCAAGCTCTCCATGTTGGGCCTGAATATTGACCCATCCCTGTGCCTGGACAACATGCGGGAATTGCTGGATACGGCACGTTCCACCGACACGTTTGTCCGCATCGATATGGAAGGGTCCGATGCAACGGAGGCCACGCTGGCCATTTTCGAAAAGGTCCACGCTGAATACGACCAACATGTGGGTGTGGTGTTGCAGGCCTACCTGAAGCGGACGCGGGAAGACGTCGAGAGAATGTGTACACTCGGCGCCCGCGTCCGCCTGTGCAAAGGTGCCTACAAAGAACCGGCTGCTGTTGCCTTCCAGCACATGCCCGAGATCCGGGAGCGGTACCTGGAATACATGGAATTACTGCTCACCCGGGGTCATTTTCCGGCCATCGCAACGCATGATGACCAGCTCCTGGACGCCACGAAGTCCGTTGCCGGTTCGCGTGGCATTACGCCGGACAGCTTCGAATTCCAGATGCTGTATGGCATTCGTCCGGAGACCCAGCTCCAGATCCGACAGGAAGGGCATGGAATGCGGGTCTACGTTCCTTTTGGTACAGCGTGGCTGCCGTACTTTTCACGCCGACTCAGGGAGCGCAAGGAAAACGTGTGGTTCATTCTGAAAAACCTGTTTCGACGCTGAGATCAATCCTGTTCGACGAGCCACCGCTCAGCATCGATCGCCGCCATGCATCCCGTGCCGGCGGCCGTCACAGCCTGCCGGTACACGTGATCCTGGGCGTCACCACAGGCGAATACACCCTCCACACTGGTGTATGTGGAATCTGGTTTCGTAATGATATAGCCCGTTTCATTTTTCTTCAGCTGATCACCGAAGACATCCGTATTCGGTTTATGACCAATGGCTACGAAGAAGCCCTGGACGGGAAGGGTGCGAACGTCGCCTGTTTCCACATTTTCAATGATCAGCCCGTCCACATCCTTGTCACCCAGTACGTCCTTCACGACCGTATTCCAGATCACCTCAACCTTGTCGTGACCCAGTACGCGGTCCTGCATGATCTGCGAGGCACGAAACGCGTCCCGTCGATGGATCAAGTATACCCGGGAAGCGAAACGCGTCAGAAACAGCGCCTCTTCCATGGCCGTATCGCCGCCGCCGACAATGGCCACTTCCTGGTCGCGGAAGAACGCACCGTCACATGTAGCACATGCGGAGACGCCATGCCCCAACAACCGGCGCTCATTATCAAGGCCCAGGTATTTTGCTGATGCTCCCGTTGAGATGATAACCACGTCAGCAAGCACGGGCATCTCCTCATCGATGACCAGGCGAAACGGTCTCTCGGTGAAATCCACGGACGTAACCGATCCATAGCGCAGGTCGGCACCGAAACGGGCCGCCTGCTTCTCGAATTTGTCCATCATCTCCGGCCCCATGATGCCGTCGGGAAAGCCAGGGTAGTTCTCCACGTCCGTAGTCGTGATGAGCTGTCCACCTGGCTCGGGGCCCTGGAATACCACGGGTGCCAGGTTGGCCCGTGCGGCATAGAGCGCGGCCGTCAGTCCCGCAGGACCGGTACCGACAATTACCACCTTGTGGTGCTCGGCACCGGAAAAGTCAACGGCTTCCATGAATTCAGGCCGGTTGATTGGCAAGATTCTCCAGGCGCTCGGAGAGCACCTTCTTGGGAGCCGTGCCTACAAGTTGATCAACGACCTGCCCATCCTTGAAGAACAGCAACGTGGGGATGGAGCGGATACCGTATGACATGGGTGTCTGCGGGTTGTGGTCCACATCCATTTTGGCCACCTTGGCCCGATCACCGAATTCCGCCGCCATCTCCTCGATGACAGGTGCAATGATACGGCATGGACCACACCAGGCGGCCCAGAAGTCTACGAGAACAGGTACGTCAGAGTCCAATACCTCGCTTTTGAAGTTGGCATCTGTGAGTGTGATGTACTTGGCGTTGTCTGCCATTACGGTTTCCTGATAGTTGTTTCAACAAGTAGTAGGTTCTGGCGCTTGAGTACGCCAGGCAGGGCGTGCGTTACACACCCATCATCTGCGGTATGGTATTTTCGTAGGCACTGGCCATGGCCTGTCGGCCAAGCCGGATTATTTCCTTTCCGTGGCGCTTAACAACGAGATCGGCACCTGCAACGTTTCCTATTCGCAACAATTGCACACCGTGCTCGCCGGCAATGGACCGGAGTTCCTCTTCACTGGCCTCGTTGCATGATATCACAATCCGTGACTGTGCTTCTCCAAAGAGCAACCCATCGAGTCGGCCCGAGTCCAGCATGGTGACATCCACCTCGGCTCCCGGCCCATCCGACTGAAGTACCGACTCTGCCAGATTCACGGCGAGGCCCCCATCGGAGACATCGTGGGCACTGCTGACGCCGCCAGTCCTGATCATGTCAATACATGCCGCCTGGACCCGGCGTTCACTGTCCAGATCGAATGCCGGAACGTCGCCAGCCACGACGCCGTGAATGTGCGACAGGTACTCACTCGCTTCCACGCCATGCGACATCTGATCCGCGGGTTGCAGCAGGCAGATTACATCTCCCACGCTTTTGAACTCGGCAGACGTCGCGTGCGCCTCCACGTCATCCACAATGCCCAGCATTCCGATGGTCGGCGTCGGAAAGACTGCACCTTCAGGGTTCTCGTTGTAGAACGACACATTTCCACCGGTGACGGGCGTATTCAGCGCACGGCACGCATCTCCCATACCGGCAACGGCTTCCCTGAATATCCAGTACTGTTCCGGTTTGTATGGATTTCCGAAATTCAGGCAATTGGTAACAGCTACCGGACGCCCTCCCGAGCAGACGACATTTCGGGCAGCCTCGGCCACGGCGATCTGTGCGCCTTTCCTGGGATTCAGATATACATAACGGCTGTTGCAATCCGTCTTGACTGCAAGACCTCTCCTCGTGCCTTTGATGCGCACGACGGCGGCATCGGACCGGCCTGGACCCTGTACGGTGTTCGTCCTTACCATGGTGTCATACTGTTCGTATACCCACCGTTTGGATGCAATGTTGGGTGCAGCCAGTATGCTCAGCAGTATCTGTGCGGCGTCGGTATCCGGCAAGTCATCCAGATCGGTATCGGTCCAGGACTGCGTAGAATCAAGATAGGCAGGTCGCACCGTTTCGCGGATGTATACCGGTGCGCCTCCACCAAGTACCAGGTGATGTGCCGGTACCTCCGCTACGCGTCCGCCGTGCCAGAACACTTCAACGTTGCCGGTCGAAGTAACTTCGCCAATGTCAACAGCGTGCAGGTCCCACTTCTCAAAAATCGACTCCAGGTCGCTTTCCCGGCCGGGCTTGCATACAATGAGCATGCGCTCCTGACTCTCCGAGAGGAGGACTTCATACGGCGTCATTCCTTCCTCCCGCATGGGCACCCGGTCGGCGTGGATGCGCATTCCGGCATTCCCCTTGGCACTCATTTCGCACGTCGAGCACGTAATACCGGCCGCACCCATGTCCTGGATGCCCACTACCGCACCGCTGGCGATTACTTCGAGGGAGGCTTCGAGTAGCAGCTTCTCCGTAAACGGATCACCCACCTGGACACTCGGGCGCTTTGCTTCACTGGCTTCCGATATCTCCTCCGATGCGAACGTTGCTCCATGAATACCATCTCGTCCCGTGGCCGAACCAACGATGTACACCCGGTTGCCCTCCCCCTCCGCAATGGCCGAGGCAGTCTCACCCACTCGGACAATTCCCACGCTCATGGCATTGACCAGCGGATTGCCTTCGTAGGAGGGATCGAAATAAACCTCGCCTGCAACCGTCGGTACGCCGAATGAATTGCCGTAATCACCAATACCCCGCACAACCCCGTCGAACAGATAACGCACACGGGGACTCTCGAGAGAGCCAAAGCGCAATGAGTTGAGCGAGCAGATGGGGCGCGCGCCCATGGTGAAAATGTCCCTCTGTATGCCCCCAACACCGGTAGCCGCTCCCTGATAAGGCTCAACCGCAGACGGGTGATTGTGCGACTCTATCTTGAAGGCAACCGCCAGGCCTTCACCTATGTCCACGAGGCCTGCGTTTTCATCACCAGCCCCCACAAGCAAAGCTTCACCGTCCCGCGGCAACTTTTTCAACTCCGCGATTGAATTCTTGTACGAGCAGTGCTCGCTCCACATCACGGAATAGATCCCCAGCTCGACAAAGGACGGTGTCCGACCCAACCTTTCAAGAATCCAGTCGTATTCTTCGTCCGTCAATCCGTGTTCGCGGGCCAGCTCGGGCGTCACTTGTGGCTCGTGCTTCACTGCCTGGTTCCTGGTTGATTGAAAGGACTTCCAATATACGGTCGGAGTTGCTCCGGCTTGCGTAAAGAATCAACTCATCTTACCATGATCAGAACTTCCATTGCACTCCTCCTTCTCGTTCTGTCCGTCTCGCTCGTAGCTTGCGACAGCGGCGGCTCTGATAGCGACGATTCGCCCGGGGTAGCGCAACTCGTTGGCAGTTACGACCTCGTTTCGCTCAAGGACAAGACCGGCGACATTACGACGCAGCCGGACAGGACGCTCTTCGCCGGTGTTCCGAATCCGGTTACGTTGGATCTCGGTGGTGGCCAGACGTTCTCGGTCACATTCATCATGAACGGACGACTCACGCTGAGTTCGACGACGTTCACCTCCACGTTTACCATCAGTACCCAGGTAGACGGCCAGAGCCAGACTGAAACGGACTCGAGTACCGGAACCTGGTCCATTGATGGCCAGACCATGACACTTGTCGATGCCAGCGAAACGGACATCCTGACCTGGTCGCTTGTACAGGGCCGCCTGACGCTGTCGGATTCGGAGACCGAGCTTGTTTTCCAGCGCCGCTGAGCAGGAACGTTGTTTCTCTGGCGGGCATGGTCTCGCAACCGGAGCATCGTTGCCTGGACGCGCGCCGAACAGGTCTCGCGTATCCCTTCCGTGCGTGGTACCGGCAGACATGAAAAAGGCGCCGCATTCCATAACGGAATGCGGCGCCTTTCAGTTAAAAGACCTCGGCAACGTCCTACTCTTCCACCGGTTAGGCAGTACCATCGGCGCAACAGGGCTTAACTTCTCTGTTCGGAATGGGAAGAGGTGGACCCCCTGTGCTATAGTCACCGAGATCAATATGTCGACGGACGAATCCGTCGTGATGCAATGTTTGTTCCGTAGCGCAGCGCTGATGCTAGGCGTATCGTGCCGCCAGAGCGCCTCTGGCACGAGGCGTTTCATGTAAAAAAGCGGAAATCAAGCCTGAAGGGTAATTAGTACGGCTCGGCTGAACATGTTACCATGCGTACACCTACCGCCTATCAACGTCCTATTCTCGAACGACCCTTAAGGGAAACCTAATCTTGCAATGGGCTTCGTGCTTAGATGCTTTCAGCGCTTATCCCTTCCGAACATAGCTACCCTGCAATGCAGCTGGCGCCACAACAGGTACACCAGAGGTTCGTCCATTCCGGTCCTCTCGTACTAGGAATAGATTTGCTCAAGTTTCCAACGCCCGCAGCAGATAGGGACCGAACTGTCTCACGACGTTCTGAACCCAGCTCGCGTGCCGCTTTAATGGGCGAACAGCCCAACCCTTGGGACCTTCTCCAGCCCCAGGATGCGACGAGCCGACATCGAGGTGCCAAACCTCCCCGTCGATGTGAACTCTTGGGGGAGATCAGCCTGTTATCCCCGGCGTACCTTTTATCCTTTGAGCGACGGCCCTTCCATTCGGAACCGCCGGATCACTAAGCCCTGCTTTCGCACCTGCTCGACCTGTATGTCTCGCAGTCAAGCGTCCTTATGCCTTTACGCTCTACGCATGATTACCGACCATGCTGAGGACACCTTTGGGAGCCTCCGTTACTCTTTAGGAGGCGACCGCCCCAGTCAAACTACCCACCTGTCACTGTTCCTCTACCGGATTACGGTAGAAGGTTAGGCTCCAACCAAGAAGAGGGCGGTATTTCAAGGGTGACTCCACACCGACTGGCGCCGGCGCTTCGCAGTCTCCCGCCTATCCTACACACTTCTTGGACGAAGTCAATGACAAGCTGCAGTAAAGGTGCACGGGGTCTTTCCGTCCCGCTGCGGGTAACCGGCGTCTTCACCGGTACCACAATTTCACCGAGCTCGCGGTTGAGACAGTACTCAAATCGTTACACCATTCGTGCAGGTCGGAACTTACCCGACAAGGAATTTCGCTACCTTAGGACCGTTATAGTTACGGCCGCCGTTTACTGGGGCTTCAGTCGCGAGCTTCGTCCGAAGACTAACAAGCTTCCTTAACCTTCCAGCACCGGGCAGGTGTCACTCCCTATACTTCATCTTACGATTTGGCAGAGAGCTGTGTTTTTGCTAAACAGTCGTTTGAGTCTTTTCACTGCGGCCATCCTTCGCTTTTAAATGAAGGACGGCGCCCCTTCTCCCGAAGTTACGGGGCGATTTTGCCTAGTTCCTTAACCGCGAATCACTCGAGCGCCTGAGGATACTCTCCTCGCCCACCTGTGTTGGTTTACGGTACGGGCTCCCTCGACAACGTACGACGCTTTTCTCGGCAGCATGTTTGGGGCCACTATGGGTTCGCCTGACGGTTCCCCCTACTGTCGTCTTTCGGCCTTCACGAGTGGCGGATTTGCCTACCACTCAGCCTACGGACTTCAACGCACATCCGTCTGTGCGCGGACCTTACACTTCTGCGTCACGCCTTACGTTAACGCCTTTGGGAGGTACGGGAATATTGACCCGTTTGCCATCGCCTA
>Ga0210009_1000275_pt1:17500-62998 | contig 62998 bp, 51 predicted proteins | sample CryGeyCG2114_065_FD_185457 | JGI IMG/M metagenome (GOLD analysis project Ga0210009, IMG submission 185457) | Groundwater microbial communities from aquifer - Crystal Geyser CG12_big_fil_rev_8/21/14_0.65 (SPAdes) (version 2) | ecosystem: Environmental > Aquatic > Deep subsurface >...
GGAAGGGTTTCAATGGTCCGGATTTCTGCAGCCAGGCGCTCGACCACGGCGGCGCCACTTTGCAGTATGCCTACAAGCATGACGTTCTGGGCACCACGATTGCGTTCCAGGATTTCACAGGCCAGACGATTGAGGGTGCGGTCGACCTGCCGGGCCGTCATGAGACGGGTACGAGCAGCAGACACCCTACTGGAACATGGCTTTGAGACTTCCCCACGTGCGCCGGACGGCGGTCGAGGTGAAGTTCATCGACTCGTCCCGAATGGCCTCACGTACACCATTTTCATAGACCACGTCGAGGCGGTAGTCGAGCCTGTCAGAGCTGGACTTGAATACCTGGGAATCGCGGTAGCTGTATGACTGACCCGGACCCTGACCCGAAATGGTGTGGATTTTGACGAACTGGTCGTTACTGCTCGTCGTGCGACGCTGGATTTCGAATGCGCGTACGTCCTCTTCGATTTCCGTGGACCAGGTGATGATGAAGTCCGATCCCTCGTTGCGAATTTCAAACGCAGCGAGACGCACCTGGCCGAATGACCACATGGCACCGGTCAGGACGACCAGGAGACAGCCATATATGAGGAGTCGTTTCACGGATTCGGAATATACAAGAGGATGTGGTGCAAAGAAAGGGGATTACAATCTGATTATACACCGGACTGGTTATACACCGGAGGCTGACGGGTTACCCATCATCCGTCGCCCCGGTAGGCACACGACTCCTTCTGGCAGTGTCCATACAGCTGGAGCGAGTGCCGCGTGATCTCAAAGTCAAAAATCTCACCCATCATGTCACGCACTCCCTGGATGCGCGGATCGCAGAATTCGTGGATGTGGTCGCAATCGAGGCAGATCAGATGATCGTGCTGCCAGAAGCTGAATGAGCGCTCGAACGTAGCCTGCTTCGTGCCGAACTGGTGTCGCACCACGAGGTTGCACTCCACCAGCAGGTCGAGTGTGTTGTAGACCGTTGCACGGCTGACCGCGACGCCGTCTGCCAAAAGCTTCTTCAGCAACTCATCGGCGTCAAAGTGGGCGTCGATGGCGTAGATCTGGTCGAAAATGGCCAGTCGTTCCGACGTCTGGCGCAGATTGCGCTCCTTCAGGTAGGCGATGAAGCGTTCCTTTACGTCGGTCAGCTGTTGGGTAGACAAGTTGGGCATGCCACCGGTACCATGGAGTCAGTTGGTCAGTTCCTTTGCATCGGACCAGATGGCGCGCGCTATGTCATCTACGGGACGGGTGCCGTCGACAACGCGGTAGCGTTGGGCCGCTCTTTCGGCGAGCCGGTCGTACGCCTCTGACGTGCGCACCCAGAAGTCCCGGTCGGCGTGCTCCATGCGGTCGCGGCCGGTGGCGGCGATGCGCCCGGAAAGGCGCGTCGCCGCCACGTCGACGGGCACCCGCACCAGATAGGTCCTGTCGGGCTCAACGCCCGCCGTCACGCGCCGCTGGAAGTCGTACAGCCAGGCTACGTCGGCCACGCGGCGTCCCCCTCCCTGGTAGGCCACGGTCGAATCGAAGAACCGGTCGCACACCACGACGCCACCCGATTGCACGTGCGGCACGATACGCTCGGTTACGAGCTGTGCGCGGGCCGCCGAGAACAACAGCATTTCGGCCATGTCGTGTATGTCCCGACGCGTATCGAGAAGCAGGTCACGGACGGCTTCACCCAGATCCGTTCCTCCGGGCTCGCGGACCCGCAGTACGTCGTATCCAGCGTCTTCAAGCCGCTCCGCCAGCCGGGCGACCTGGGTCGTCTTGCCACAGCCATCAATACCTTCGAAACTGAAAATCATGGTTTCCGCCCTCAGCGGTCCGGGTCGCAATATCCGTTGTTTCTGACGTAATATATACGTGTCTTGCTTTTGAAAAATCGTACTGCTATCATCGATGGCAGTTGCGCCTGAGCGTGAACCTTTCAGGCACTCGCGCTTTCGCAAGGCTTGTATTTGCCAGGATACCTGCACACGCCCATGTTCCACTTCGGATTCGATGATTTCGAAGACCAACCAGACCAGACCAGACTCGCTGAGTTGGCATCACGCTACGAAGAGGCGGACGACACCACGTGGTTTGACTCGGACACACTGGAGGAGATAGCCGCCTGGTACTTTGAACAGGGCCGCTTCGACGAGGCGCTGGATGTCCTGGACAGGATCCTTGCCGTGCAGCCCTATTCCTCCGACGCCTGGATGCGCAGGGGAATCGTGCTCAACAACATGGGAGACCACGAGCAGGCGCTCGCGGCCTACGATGAGGCGCTCGGACTCAATCCGACCGACGTGGAAACGCTCGTCAACCGAGGCATCACGCTCGATGCCCTGGACCGCATCGACGAGGCGGAAGTCTCCTTCGGCAAGGCCCTCGAACTGGACCCACGTAACGACGAGACACTCTTCAATTTCGGGATCACGCTGGAGCGCATGGACCGTATTGAAGACGCCATCGGTCTTTTTGAGCGGTGTACAGAGGCCAATCCGGAACATCCCGAAGTCTGGTACGAACTCGGATACTGCTTCGATCGGCAGGAGCAACTCAGCTCAAGCATAACCTGTTACGACCGGCACCTCGACCTGGACCCCTACTCGCACGATGCCTGGTACAACAGGGGTATTGTCCTCAACAAGGCCAACCGATTCGAGGAAGCGGTCGACTCCTACGATATGGCACTCGTCATAAACGAGGCATTTGCATCGGCCCACTACAACAAGGGAAATGCCATGGCGAACCTCGGAGACCTCCGGGGGGCCATTGAAGCCTACAAGCGGGTCCTGGAAATAGAAGGTCGGGATGCAGCCACCTGCTACAATATTGCGCTGGCATACGACGAACTCGGCCTGTCGGAAAGTGCCATCCGGTATTTCGAAATGGCCATTGAGGCCGACGAAACCTACGCCGAGGCCTGGTACGGGCTGGGATGCTGCTATGATGGACTGGAGCGCTTCGAGGAGGCGCTGACCTTTTTCAACCGCGCGGTGATCCTGAATCCCGATACGGCGGACTTCTGGTATGCCAAGGCCGACTGTGCCTACAATCTGGGAAGGCTTCCGGAAGCCGTGAACGCGTATCGTACGGTGGTGGGTATCACACCGGAAAACGGAGACGCCTGGATGGATTTTGCCGAGACCCTGTTCGAGACCGGACACATCGAGGAGGCGCTGTCAGCCTACCGACGGGCATTGGATCTCAAACCCGACAACGCGGAAACCTATTTCTCGCAGGCACGGGCACTGTTCGCCCTCGGTCAGCCCGAGGAGAGCATCCGCTCGCTGAAAATGGCCTTCCGGCTCGATCCAGATCAGCGGGATGAGTTTCCGCACGCGTGGCCTGAACTCTTCCGGGATTCGAATATCCGACTCCTGCTCGGATTTGAACAATAGGCCCATACCGTGATGTGGAGATGGGCGGGGCACGTCCTGGAAGGGATAGCCATTGGTGCTGCGAACGTGATTCCGGGCGTCAGCGGTGGGACGATGGCCCTTCTTTTCGGAATCTACGACAGATTGATTGGCGTACTGGGCGACCTGTTCCGCGCCGGACTGGACCTGGTCCGTCTCGATACCGGATCATTCCGGGAACGCCTGACCTCCATTCCTTGGGGCTTTGTGAGCGCCATCGGTGCAGGCGTGTTGATAGCCCCGGTTGCCGGCGCCCAACTCATACCCGATGCGCTCGACAGATGGCCCGAGCTCAGCCGAAGTCTCTTTTTCGGCCTGATCCTGGGCTCACTTCCCATACCGCTTCTGCGCATCGCGGATCGCCGCAGCATGCTGCTGGCCTGGGTTGTTGCGGGCGCGATTCTGGCCTGGTACCTGGTCGGACTGCAACCTCTCGAGCTTGAAAACCCGTCACTGGTTGCCTACTTCCTGGCCGGTGCCGTGGCCATCTGCGCCATGATCCTGCCCGGTGTGTCGGGCGCGTTCCTGCTGCTCGTACTGGGTATGTATAAACCGCTGTTTGAAGCAATCGAAGCTACGAATCTGCCCGTCATTGCTGTTTTCGGCCTGGGGGCGGGCCTGGGACTTGGATCGTTTGCCATTCTGCTGAAATGGCTCCTGGCCCGCTACCATGACGCTACCATGAGCCTGCTGGTCGGTCTCATGGCCGGCTCACTCCGCTCGCTCTGGCCCTGGCTGGCCGACGAGGGCTCGGTCCTGTTCCCGGCATGGACGGCGGATATCTGGCCTGTGATCCTGTGGGGACTCGTCGGCCTGGTCATTGCCGGCGGAATGACCGTATGGGAAATCCGGCGCTCGCCATAAGTGCGGCACCAACGCCCCCCGGGAAACCACCTCAGCGAATAACGGTCAGCTCCTTCGTGGTTTCCACGCCACCGGCCTCGGCGCGTATGAAATAGGTCCCCCCGGCGAGCGGGGAGGTATCGATGGTCACCGTGCGCACGGTGAAAGCGCGCACGACCGCATCCATCAGGAAGTGTACCTCCCGGCCAGCGGCATTGTACAACCGCAGGCGCACACGCGCGTCTTCCCCGGCCACCACGCGAATCGTGCTCGTCGTGCGTGCAGGATTCGGAAACGGGCCCTGGAGCACGATTTTTTCGGGCAGAATGAATACCTCTTCACTGGCCACCTCGAGCTCCGTCCCGTCAGTCTCCACCACGACGAGCCGCAGGACATGACGTCCCGGCTCCAGGCCCGACAGCGTAAAAGCCTCGGACTGACCGACAACGGCTGAAAAACTGGCTTCCGTCGAGAAGGAGCCGTCGGGCAACAGCCGCTGAACGGCAACACGCACCGATCCACTGACGCTCGATACGTTCCAGCGCGCCTCCACCTGCCCGGACGATCGGCTTTCGAACGAGATATTGGTGACCGTCGTCAGACGGCCATCTGTCGGCTCGAGCACAAAGAGTCCGTTGTCCCGGTCGGAGACGAGCACGAGGCCACTTGAAAGAAAGGGCCACGCCGACCAGGCGCCGTTGAAATTCGTAGCGTCGTCCTGCGGAAACGTATCGAAAAAGCCCTTCAGCACGGGGTTCTCGGGGTCCGATATGTCCAAGATGCGCAGTCCAGAGGTATAATTGGCCTGGAAGACGAGCGAACCCCGCACGTACAGGTTGTGATCAATACTCGTGAGCGGACTTTCAAATGTCGCGGCAAGCACGGGATCGTCGAGGTCCGTCACATCCCAGATCCGCGTGATTGTCCCGTGCTGGAAGGCCGATTCGTCAAGCTCGTCATCCTGCACCAGGTACCTGTGATCGTCCGTGAACCAGCCCTGGTGCACGTATCCCGACTGCGGGTACGTGGCGGCGCTCACCTGCTGTGGCCTCTGCGGATTGGTGATATCCGAAAGCACAATCGCATCCTCGTTGTATCCCACGCAGATGTCACGCCCCGTCCAGACCTGGTCCGGGCCGGCATAGGTCACGCACTGGGCATCGTGGGAATAGCCGCGGCGCGACGATCCGTCATTGAAACACCCCAGGAACGCGGGCCGCGTGGGCTCGGACACATCGATCATGTGGAGTCCCCCGCCACACGTTTCGCCGCTTCGGTTCGCGCCGACCACGATGGCCAGATTGCGTTCGGGGTGCACCACTACATTGTGCGCCGCGCCAAAACCGGCATACCTCGCCGTTTCGGTAAAGGAACGCACCTCTCCCTCCGGAACGTCCAGCAGTTGCGTGAGATCGAATACCTGCATGCCGTGTTCGGCCGATCCTCCGCCATCGGCCACCACGAAGGCCATGTCGCCAATCACCTTGATATCCCGCCAGGTGGTCGGAGAGGTCTGTACCGGACGCTGGAGGTTGCCGACAACCACTGGCCCATCCGGATCGGTTACGTCCACGAACACCACGTTGCCCATGGACCCCACGAGCGCGAACGCGCGTCCGGACGCCGCATGCTCCCATCCCCAGATGTCATTCAGGCGCCAATTGTCCGGTAGACCGAGTTCGGTGCGCGTAAGGTGCCCCCGGAGGTCCACATTCCGGCACGCGAACACGCCCGCCTGGCCGTTCTCACATCGGGTCGATGCGCCGCCCTTCGCAGTGCCACCCCCTGTGGCCGTGGCAGCCTGGTGCGCCACTCCGGCACCGGCACCGGCAGAATGACCCTTTCCGTCCTCAATGCCGGATGCTGTGCCCACCTCACCAACGACCTGTGCCGACGCCATCGGAGACGCTGCAAGCAGCAGGATGACGACGGCCAATACAGCCTGGAGCTTTCGCTCGCCACAAAACAGCTCGGTATGGGAAATGTCTGGCATGACGCGAAGTCAAAGGATGGGCTCCTTATTTCAACAAAATTACCGACTCCGTGGCCGACACGCCCTCACCTTCCAGGCGGACGAAGTAGGCTCCACCGGAGAGCTGCGCCGACGGAATGCGGAAATGCTGCGTGCCGGGCTGCAACTCTCCGGAATGGATGTCGAGTACCTCCCGGCCGGATACATCGATCAGGAAGATGCGCACATGAACCAGCCTGTCGGCGTCCACCTGAATGGTTGTAGCATCCTGGAACGGATTCGGGTACACACTGGCCAGACGGATCGCCTGGGGCAGCTGGGCAGCTTCGGCCACATCGGTTACGAGTGCCCGGTCGCTTTCCTGGACCATGAACAGACCGTCGTGACTGCTCGAGACGGCAATGGCGCCGCTCCTGAAGAACGGATAATTGCTCCAGGACCCCGTCCACGTACCGGGTGCCGCCTGCGTGTCAAAAAAGCCGATCTGGACCGGATTTTCAGGATCGGAAATATCAAGCACCTGCAGGCCGTCCACATAGTTTGATTGATAGAGCCGCGTGCCGACCACATACATGTTGTGATCAATGGACGTCCCCGGTGCAAAATACTCTGCGGCCAGAACAGGATCGTCCAGGTCGGAGACATCCCAGATGAGCGTTCTGCGGCTTGGTGTGATGCCCTGCTGCTCATCCAGTTCGTCGCCCTGAAAAAAGTAGCGTTGGTCTTCCGAGAGCCAACCCTGGTGTACATAGGCTACGTTCGGGTACGAGGTGCGGGCCAGTGGAATGGACGCGTTCTTGTCGGTCACGTCAACAATCGATACGTGCGTTTCATTCAGGCCGAAACAGATCTCCCGGCCCGTGTGGTCCGAGTCAGGCCCTGAATAGATGACACACTGCGCATCGTGCACATATCCCGTTCCGGCCCGACCCGTACCCGGATCGGCGAAACACCCGGCGAAGACCGGATTGGTCGGCTCCGAAATATCGACCATGTGGAGTCCCCCTCCGCAGGAGTTGCTTCCACCCGAGCCCACTACATAGAGGAAGCCCGTGTCTTCATTGATGGCCACGTTATGCGAGCGGCTGATGCCGTCGTAGACAGCCGTCTCCGTGAACGTGCGCCCTCCCGGGGCAAGCCCCTTGAGCTGACGGAGGTCGAAAATCTGCACACCCGAACCCGAAGCGTTGTCGGCCACGATATAGGCATGATCCGCATGCACTTTGATGTCGCGCCACGCGCTCGCCGTGGTGCCCGCGCGCAGGGGCAGGTTTCCGAGATAGCCGGGGTTTGCGGGGTCGGTAACATCCACGAAGGACGTACCGTTCGTGCGGCCGACAATGGCGACTTCCATGCCGGTCTCCGCGTCCGTCCATCCCCAGATATCATTGAGCGCGGCCTGGAAACCGCCGCTTACGGCACCCATGTCGGCAGGAGCCAGACGAGAGAGCAGATCCACGCCGTCACAGGCATAACCGTCAGCCACACCGGACAGGCATTTGGTGCGCCCGCCTGCCGTGTCCTGGCGGGCATGGGCGCTGTCCGTCGGGAGAAACAGGAGGCCGAAGAGCAGAAGTCCCATCGGGACAACGCCCCGTCCCGGAACAATGAATGAATGCATGGCTGAAATGAAGTATGTTGAGGCGGAAAGATATCAGAAACCAGTGTACGTAAACTTCATGAACAGGCTGAATGATTCCATCGTGTGCGTGACCGGTGCATCTGCCGGGATAGGCCGCGCCGCCGCCGAGGCATTTGCCCGTCAAGGGGCCCGCGTCATCATGATGGCGCGGCGGGAAGGAAAATTGGAGGCGGCGGCGCGGGAGGTAGCCGACGCGACTGGCGCAGATGTTCTGGTGCGCGTGCTCGACGTAACAGACCGCGAAGCGGTCGCCAACGTATTCGGCGCCCTGCCCGGAGCATGGAAGCAGATCGATGTACTCATCAACAATGCGGGCAAAGCGCTCGGCCTCGCGCCAGGCTATGCCACAACGCCGGAGCACCTGGATGGAATGCTCGATACAAACGTGAAGGGATTGGTGTACGTAACGGGAGCCGTCCTGCCCGGCATGCTGGAGCGCAATCGAGGTCATATCATCAATGTGGGTTCCACCGCGGGCCACTGGGTGTATCCGGGTGGCACGGTCTACTGCGCCACGAAGCATGCCGTGGGTGCGCTGAACGAAGGTCTCAAAATGGATGTGCACGGCTCGGCCGTACGCGTAACGGCCGTGAGTCCCGGCCTGGTGGAGACCGAATTTTCCCTCGTCCGCTTCGAAGGGGACGAGGAGAAGGCGGACAGCGTTTACGCCAATATGACGCCCCTCCAGGCCGAAGATGTGGCCGATGCCATGCTCTGGGCTGCCACACGGCCGCCTCACGTGAACATCAGCGAAATCCTGATGATGTGTACGGATCAGTCGCATGCCACCATGGTGCACCGGCATGCGTAACCTGTGTCTTTTTTTCGTAGTCGCTGTGGGGCTCTCGGCGTGCGCATCTCCCGATCATGATATCATTATCCGGGGTGGAACGGTCTACGACGGGTCGGGAATGGAACCTTACGTGGCGGATGTGGCGATTGACGCCGATTCCATTTCTGTCGTCTCAATGCTGCCGGATGCAACGGCGCGCACGGAGATCGATGCCACAGGAAAGGCGGTATCTCCAGGGTTCATCAATATGCTGTCGTGGGCGGCCGGGCGCCTGGTACGTGACGGACGCTCCATGAGCGATATCATGCAGGGCATTACGGTCGAGGTGTTCGGGGAGGGCACGAGCGAAGGACCGCTCAGCGAGGCCATGAAAGCAGAGGAGTTCGGGCCGGATGACGATTTCACGTGGACGACGCTGCGCGAATTCCTGGATGGTCTTGAGGCGCGGGGAATTTCAACGAATGTGGCCAGCTTCGTGGGCGCAACCACCGTGCGCGTGCACGAACTCGGACACGAGGACCGCGCGCCATCGGACGCGGAACTCCGGCGCATGCGGGGCCTTGTGCGGCGTGCCATGGAGGACGGTGCGCTCGGTCTTGGCACGTCGCTGATCTATGCCCCGGCTTTCTATGCGGATACAGAAGAATTGATTGCGCTCAGTGACGTGGTCGCCGAATATGATGGCCTGTATGTATCGCACATGCGCTCTGAAGGCAATCGGCTGCTCGAGGCGCTTGAGGAACTGCTCACGATAGGGCGAGAGGCCGGCGTGCGGACGGAAATTTTCCACCTCAAAGCCGCTGGCGCCGATAACTGGCACAAATTGGACAGCGTGATAGTCCGCGTTGAGAAAGCGCAGGCGGCAGGTCAGGTGGTAGGTGCAAATATGTACACCTATACGGCGGGATCAACGGGGCTCGATGCCGCCATGCCGCCCTGGGTCCAGGAAGGAGGTTTCGGGGCCTGGCGGGAGCGCCTCATGGACGGCGGGACGCGTCGGCGCGTGGAGGTGGAAATAAGTACACCTACCGATTCCTGGGAAAACCTTTATCTCGCAGCCGGCGCCGAAGGGACCATGATCGCGGGACTGAGGCAGGATTCCCTGCGGCATCTGATTGGCCGGCGGTTGTCCGACATCGCGATGGAGCGCGGACAGCGCCCGGAGGACACGATCGTGGACCTCGTCATCCAGGATTCCAGCCGCGTGGAGGTCGTGTATTTCCTGATGTCGGAGGACAATGTCCGGCGACAGATTGCGCTGCCATGGATGGCGTTCGGGTCCGATGCGGGATCCATGGCCCCGGAGGGTCGCGTGCTGGAGCAGAGCCAGCATCCCCGCGCCTACGGTAATGTGGCGCGCCTTTTGGGACGCTACGTCCGGGATGAGGGCGTTATTTCGCTCGAAGAGGCTGTCAGGCGGCTGACATCGCTGCCCGCCGGGCGCCTCCGCCTCGAGGGACGTGGCAGGCTCGAGCCCGGCTATCTTGCCGATATCGTGGTCTTTGACCCGGACAGCATCCGGGACCACGCCACGTTCGAGGACCCACACCGGCTGGCTACAGGCGTGGAGCACGTGCTGGTGAACGGCGTTCCGGTGGTCCGGAATGGCGCGCATACGGGTGCCATGCCGGGCCGCGCCCTGCGCCGCGGCATTCGTCGCGATTCGGACATGACCGTGATCATTGAAGGAGCGGCGCTCTACGGCGCGCCCGGCATGGCACCCGGGACCGTGGCCGACGTAGGTCTCCGCAACGATCAGATCGCGGCCATCGGTGATCTGTCGGGAGCCTGGGCTTCGAGCCGGATCAATGCCCGCGGACTTGCCATTGCTCCCGGCTTCATCGACATCCACAGTCACGCTACGGGTACATCCATCGAAGGAAGTGCCATCGTTCGGCGACCCATGGCCGAGAATTATCTGCGTCAGGGAGTGACTACTGCCATGGGCGGGCAGGACGGATCGTCGACCCTGGATGTGGGTGCGCTGCTGGCCTGGCTGGACAATGAACCCGGCGCCATCAACATCGGACAGTTCGTGGGACATGGTTCCGTGCGCGCCGCCGTGCTGGGCGAGGGCGATCGTGACCCGGACGCGGACGAACTCCGTGAAATGACCGCCCTTGTCAAGCGCGCGATGGACGAGGGCGCGTTCGGCCTCTCATCCGGCCTGGAGTACACGCCCGGGGCGTTTGCTGAAACCGATGAGATTGCAGCCGTGGCTGCGCCCGCAGCAGATGCAGGAGGGCTTTACATAAGCCATATCCGGGATGAGGGGGGCCGCCTCCTGGAAAGTGTCCAGGAGGTCATCGACGTCGCGCGTCAGGCCGGTATCCGGGCGCAGGTCACGCATCACAAAGTCATCGGAAAAGGCCGCTGGGGTCGAAGCAGCGAATCGCTGGCCCTGATCGATGCCGCCCGCAGCGAAGGAATTGACGTCTCGAGCGATGTGTATCCATACACGGCTTCCAGTACAGGCATGACCATCCTCTTCCCGGACTGGGCCAAGGACGGAGGCAGCAGCGCCCTCAGAGCGCGTCTGTCCAATCCAGAAACCCGCGCCAGCATCCGGGCAGACGTGGCAGAGCACATCAGGGTCGAGCGGGGTGCCGATCCGTCCACGATCGTTGCAGCCGTCTGCGCACACGACCCGTCCCTGAATGGCATGAGCCTGGCCGACATGCTCCAGGCGCGTGGGCTGCCGGTAACGGTGGAAGGTGCTGCCGATATGGCCATGGAACTGGTCGCTGCCGGAGGATGCTCGGGCGTTTTCCACTCCATGTCCCCGCAGGATGTGGCACGCATCATGCAGCACGAGTGGACGAGTATTTCATCGGATGGAGGCATTCCGGCCTTCGGTGAAGGTGTCCCGCACCCGCGTAATTATGGTGCATTCGCACGTGTCCTGGGGCGCTACGTCCGGGAAGAGGGTGTGCTGGACCTGCCTGTGGCCATTGACAAAATGACGAGACTTCCTGCAGAGCGACTTGGGCTGAAGGACCGCGGCGTACTTGCCCCGGGCTACAAGGCCGACATTGTGGTGTTCGACCCGGAAAGCATCCGGGATACGGCTGAATTCGGAGCGCCTCATGCCTATGCAGAGGGGGTGCACCACGTATTCGTGAACGGCCGGGCCGCGCTCCTGGATGGCGAACTGACGGGCGCCCGGCCCGGCCGGGCATTGCGCATGTCGCGCGAGGGCAACGAGCTCTGAGGCCCAAGTTGGAATTTTCAGTAAGAACTGTGGAAACGGGAGCACGGGAGAATGAAAGTATTTAGATTCAATCTAAATAGAATCCATGTCGCGCACCCGCCACGATCAATCACATGTCATGAAGAAGCTTCCGCTCCCACTCCTTGCATTGATTCTCCTTGTTTCCGCAACGGGTTGCTCGGAACCCGAATCGTCGTCGGTTACACTCTACTCGGGCCGGAGTCAGTCGCTGGTCCAGCCGCTGCTGGACCGCTTTACGGAGGAGACGGGTATCCAGGTAAACGTCCGATACGGTGATACAGCCCAACTCGCGGTGGCACTCATTGAGGAAGGCGACGAGTCGCCTGCAGATGTCTATTGGGCGCAGGATGCCGGGGCGCTCGGTGCCGTCCAGAAAGCCGGTCTCTTCACTCCCCTGCCCGAGGCCGTGACGTCTCGTGTTCTGCCCGGATTTGCCGCTGGTGGCGGGGCCTGGGTAGCCACGAGCGGTCGCGCCCGTGTCCTGGCCTGGTCTCCTGAACGCCTTTCGCCTGAGGACCTGCCGGAACGGATTGAAGAGCTGGCCCGGCCGGAATTCGCTTCCCGCCTGGGCTGGGCTCCGACAAACGGATCGTTCCAGGCCGCGGTTACCGCCATGCGCATGGCCCTTGGAGATGCGTCCACCCGCGACTGGCTCCTGGCTGTCAAGGAAGGCGGGGCGACCTCGTACCCCAACAACCGAAGCATTCTGGAAGGCATTGCCAACGCCGAAATCGATCTGGGTATTCCAAACCACTACTACCTCTACCGTTACAAGGCGGACAATCCCGACTACCCGGTCGAACAGTCCTTTTTCGCGCCCGGGAATAGCGGCAACCTGATCAATGTGGCGGGGATCGGTCACCTGGCCTCGAGCAATAAAACAGCCGAGTCGCAGGCCCTGATCGCGTTCCTGCTCGAAAACACGGCGCAAAATTACTTTGCCACGGAAACATTTGAATATCCCGTGACGCGCGAGGCCACCCCCGGGACGCAGCTTGCCGACTTCGACAAACTGAGCGAACTGAAGCCTGATGTTGCGCTCGAAGGCATGGATGACCTGGAAGCAACCCTCGTCATGCTGCGAGAAGTCGGGCTCCTGTGAGGGACACACCAGCACGTCTCGTCCGGCACTGGCCCGTCTGGATTGCAGCCGCCTTTGTCGCCGTTGGTGTCTTTCTGCCCATCGCGTACCTGGTGCTCTGCGCTGCAGGTGCAGACATGGCCACCCTCGGCAGTGTCGTCTTCCGCACACGCAACCTGCATCTGCTGGCGAACACATTGTCGCTCGCAGCGGGAGTGCTTCTTGTAGCCACACTGATTGCACTCCCGCTGGCATGGCTCACAACACGCTCGGATGTCCCGGGCCGCCGCCTCGTGACGCTGCTCGGAGTTCTCCCGCTGGCCATCCCGGGTTACGTGATGGCTTATGTGCTCCTGGCCGTTTCGGGGAGATACGGCGCGCTGTCGCTCGCCCTGGGCGTTGACATTCCTCGACCCGGAGGATACGTGGGTGCCCTCCTGGCACTCAGTCTGTATACGTTTCCCTACATGTTTCTGAATCTGCGCGCGGCACTGCTCGGACTGGACGTTTCCATCGAAGAGTCCGCCCAGGCACTGGGACTGACGCGCCGCCAGGTATTTTTTCGCATTGTACTTCCCCAACTGAAGCCCGCCTGGATGGCCGGAGGGCTGCTCATTGTCCTTCATGTTCTCGGAGACTTCGGTGTGGTCTCCCTGATGCGCTTCAAAACGTTCTCCTATGCCATTTTCCTGCAGTATACCGGAGCCTTCGACCGTCTCTATGCCGCCTGGCTCGCTCTCATGCTCCTCGCCGTCACGGCTACGCTTCTGTTGGCCGAGGCGAAATCGCTACGCACGACATTCCTGGCCCGTCGCGGCCCAGGATCGGCCCTGCCTCCGGCCCGGACCCGACTTGGGCCGTGGCGCATTCCCGTCCTTTCTGGTCTGGCACTCGTCGCCCTGTGGTCGGTGGTGCTCCCGCTCGGTACGCTCGTCTACTGGTCGCTGCGTGGCCTGTCATCACCCGGAGTCAGCGTCGCGGGGGCCCTTCTGGGGTCCGTTTCCGCTTCCGCACCGGCCGCCGTACTGACGGTTGTCCTGGCGCTTCCCGTTGCCTACGCCAGCGCCCGACTCCGAATCCGATCCGTACAGTGGCTGGAGCGGGTTGCCTGGATGGGGTATGCCATTCCCCCACTGGCCCTGGCCCTGGCCGTGATCTTCATGGCGCTGTCACTGGCGCCCGGCCTCTATCAGACCATGTTCCTGCTCGTTGCTGTCTATGCCGTGCATTTTCTGGCTGAAGCCCTTGGCCCCCTGCGAACCGCCTTCTACCAGGCGAACCCATCGGTTGAGGAGTCGGCTCGCACGCTGGGTCGTTCACGAATTGCGGCCTTTCTGGCGAGTGTTCTTCCGAGCATCCGACCTGGTCTCGTGACAGCCACTGCCTTCATCTTCCTCTCGGTCATGAAGGAACTTCCCCTTACGTATCTGCTTTCCCCGATCGGCTTCCAGTCTCTTGCGGTAAACGTATGGAGCCTGACCAATGAAGCACAGTACGCATTGGCTGCCCCGCATGCCCTCATGATTGTCGCCGTTTCTTCCCTTTTCGTGGGGCTGCTCCTTCACCGTGAATCCAACCGGAACTCTGACAGCAATCCGGACGTGCCCGCATGAAGACTTCCTCCGCTCCCATACTGGACGTTGTCGGCATCACACGGCGCCATGGGGCCGCACTGCCCCCTGTGGTGCGGGATGTCACGTTCCAGGTCGAGCCTGGTGAAATGTTTGCGCTGCTGGGACCCTCCGGGTGCGGAAAAACATCATTTCTGAGGGTTCTGGCGGGCTTCGACACCCCCGAATCGGGCTCCATCCGGTACGAGGGCCGTCTTCTGAACAAGCCGGGTGCACAGCCCGTCCCGCCTGAGAACAGGGGTATCGGGATTGTCTTCCAGGATTACGCACTCTTTCCGCACCTGACAGCGGAACAGAATATCGGGTTTGGACTCAAGGGTCGCCGCGACCGGAAAAAGAAAGTCGCTGAGTTGCTGGCATCGGTCGGCCTGGAAGGACTCGGGCACCGTTATCCACATGAGCTCTCGGGCGGACAACAGCAACGGGTAGCCATTGCCCGCTCCATGGCCCCCCGTCCATCCCTCATCCTTCTCGATGAGCCCTTTTCGAATCTGGATGCCAAGTTGCGCCAATCGACGCGCTCCGAAATCAGATCCATGCTGGCCGCATTCGGTATCACGGCCATCATGGTCACACATGACCAGGAGGAAGCCCTCTCGTTCGCCGACCGGATCGCGGTCATGCGCGACGGCCGCATCCAACAGACTGGAACGCCCGAGGATATCTACTTCAGACCGCGGACACCATTTGTTGCCCAGTTCCTGGGTCTTACGAACCTTGTTCTTGCTCATGCCGATGGGCGGACTGCGCAGACGGGATTTGGTCCTGTTGCACTGGACAGGCCAGCGACCGGTCCGACATGGGTTTCACTGAGGCCCGAGCACCTGACGCTCGCTGCTCCCGGCACAGACGGGACGACGCGCGGCGTCATCATGCGGCGGGAATTCAAGGGGCACGACGTCACCTGGACCGTGAAAACGGCTGATACCGAGGTGCTCGTACACACGGACAATCGGCTCACATTTTCCTGTCGGGATGTGGTCGAAATCGTTCCGTTGGAGGCTGCCATCGTACTCGAAGACGAACCCCCCGGCGTGTGTGATTGACCAAGAAAAGAGTGAGATGATCCCGTGGGTATCCTCTTTCTGGAATGTTTTTGTATAATTGCCCTCACACAATTCACGGCCCATTCACCCACCATTTATTCCCATGAACGGTTGTTACGCCAAAAAAGGGCTTTTAAGCCTGATCACAGCGCTTGCATTCCTGAGCATGACCGAAAGCGCTTCCGCACAGAACGGTACCATCTCCGGCCGCGTCACAGACGCTGAAGATGGACTTGCGCTTTCCGGCGCCAATATCGTTGCCATGGCCGCGGACGGAGCCATGCTCGGTGGTTCGGCTACCGACGCCGATGGAAGGTATTCCTTTTCCGTCCCCGCCGGATTCGTCACGGTCCGCGCCCGTTTCGTTGGCTTCCAGGAACAGGAATCGAGTATCACGGTCACGTCCGGTGGCTCGCATACCGTCGACTTCGTCCTCGGTCAGCAGGGACTCGAACTCAATACGGTAGTCGTGGCCGCCTCCCGCCGGGAGGAAAAAGCGCTCGATGCCCCGGCTTCGATTTCCATCCTGAACACGGAAGAGATTGCGCGGGACGTGAGCGCATCGTCCGTGGAAGTGCTGCGCTCGACTCCCGGGGTTGACATGCAACAGACTGGTGTGGACAGGCGCGAGCTTGTGATCCGGGGCTTCAACAATGCATTCTCCGGCGCGACCCACGTACTTACCGACTACCGGCAGGCCGCGGTACCGTCGCTGGCGGTGAACCTTTACAGCATCATGCCCAACATGAACGTGGATCTGGACCGGATTGAAGTGGTCCGGGGGCCAGGCTCGGCCCTCTATGGAGCGGGTGTGGATGCTGGTGTGGTGCATTTCACCACGAAAGACCCCTTCAGCCACCCCGGCACGACCATTTCCGTCCAGGGCGGTGAGCGCTCACTGTTCGCCACACAGTTCCGTCATGCTGGTGTTGCCCCGAACGGCAAACTCGGCTACAAGATAACGGGTATGTATTCCCAGGCCGATGACTGGGAACTGGACCCCAACAGCCCTGACGATGCCCCGTGGGTACCGCCCTTCGGTCCCCGAAACAATGATTTCGACAAGCTGAATATCAACGGTTCGCTGGAATACCGTTTCTCGGAGGAAGGGGCTGTTATTGCCAACGGCGGTTTTTCCCAGCTGAACTCGACCGTACTGTCAGGTATCGGCACGCTGCAGGCCGACGATTTCGGGTATCAGTACTACCAGCTCCGCTTCCTGCTGAAGGACTTTTTCGCCCAGGTTTACTACAACAAGAATGACGCAGGGGACTCGTTCGTATATGGTCAGGATTTTGACCAGGACGGCGTATCCGATGCGGTAGTGGACAAAGGCGGCCAGTTCGTGGCGCAGGCCCAGTACGATTTCAGTCTCGCCAACGGTCGCCACAATGTAATCGTGGGTGGCGACATGGAGTTTACCCGGCCCGACACGGAGGGCACCATCCTGGGCCGCAATGAGAATGACGACGATATCAACGAGTACGGCGGGTATATCCAGTCGACATCACGCGTAACGAACAAGCTCGACCTCACGGTTGCCCTGCGCACCGATTACCACAGCGTGGTAGACGAAGTGCAGCTTTCGCCACGCGCGGCACTGGTCTTCAAGCCCACCACGAACCACTCCTTCCGCGCGACCTACAACCGGGCGTTTTCGTCGCCGGGCACGAACTCCAGTTTTCTTGACATCGTGGCTGGTCAGTTCAAAGGACTCATCACGGTCCGCGGCCTGGGTGCCGCCGACGGATTCACATGGGAACGCAATGCCGCATTTGAGCCCATTGCCGGTACGAACCTGGTGGCATCCAGCCTGAACCCGGCCTCACGTGGTGCACCGACACCAGTGGGGCTTCCACTCGACGCCACGTACGCGTCGGTCTACAATGGCCTCTCGGCGCTGGGAACACCAACCATTGCAGCCATTCTGGCGCAGAACGGCCTGGCGCTTCCCGAGCCTGTTGTGGCGCAGCTGGTTGCGCTCCTGTCCCCCCAGGCCGGCACGGACGTGCAAGGGTTTTCACGCGGCGCAATGGGGATTGTGAACCCCAACACCGGTCAGACCAATTTTGTCAACGACCTGGTGGATATTGCCCCGCTTAAGCAGACCATTACGCAGACCTTCGAGGTCGGCTACAAGGGCGTCATCAACAACAAACTGCTGATCACGGTCGATGGATACTACACGAACCGGGAAGACTTCGTCGGACCGCTGTTCATGGAGACGCCACTCGTATTCGTGCCGACACTGAATGCGGACCTGCAAGCCGCACTCACCGACGGTATTTCCGGCAACGCCCAGCTCGCGGGGGCACTCAGTCAGTTCGGCCTGACCCCGCAGGCCGTTTCTTCGCTTCTCATGAATATTGCGGGCGGAAGCCTTCCGGATGCATCCACGCCCGTTGCCATCGTGCAGGCGGCCGAGAACAACCAGGGACCCGGGGCCGTGCCGGAGCTCATGCTCTCGTACCGCAACTTCGGTAATGTGGATTTCTTCGGCGCCGATATCGCGTTCCAATACCTCGCATCCGATGCACTGAGCCTGTTCGGAAACGTGTCGCTCGTGTCGGATGACTTTTTCGACGCCGAAGAACTCGACGAGGACGGTACGCAACTCAGCCTGGCGCTGAACGCACCGACCTTCAAAGGTCGTGGTGGCGCACAGTACACGTTCAGGAACGGTCTTTCCGTGAACGTGGCCGGGCGCTATACCGAGGAGTTTCCAATCCGCTCGGGTCCATTCGAGGGTACGATCGACTCCTACTTCCTGCTGGACCTGGGAGCCGGCTATGACCTGTCGGACTTTACTCCCGGCCTGCGCCTGGACGTGAATGTGACCAACGTGACCGACAACGAGCACTACGAGTTCATCGGGGCGCCGCAGTTGGGTCGCATGGCCATGGCACGCCTGACCTACTCATTCTGAGGCCGGCCCGGTCACACCTGAGACCGGCCCCAGGCGGCGCAAACAACAGGCTCTGAAAGAACGCAAAGGCGGGGCGCCACCGGCGCCCCGCCTTTGAACTATTCTTCAACGCGATTCACGTTGACTGTGGGCCTCTGTCTGCGCTACTTTGGTACGTCTATAAACGCGCGCGTCATGCTTTCCGACTTTTTTCCCCTGTTCCTGCAACTGGCCATCGCTGCCGGTCTGTCCTTTACGCTGCTCAAGGCGGCCGCTCTGATTGGACCCAAACGCCACAATATCGTCAAGCGGAAGGCGTACGAGAGTGGAATGGACCCTATTGGAACGGCCCGTGAGCGTTATTCCGTGAAGTTCTATCTCGTCGCGATGATTTTCATCGTATTCGATGTAGAAGTGGTCTTCCTCTACCCCTGGGCCGTCAGTTTCAGGGAGTTCCTGGCAGCAGGTGCTGGAGGAGGTGTCATGGCCGTCGTCCTGGTGTTTGTCGTTGTACTGGCCATAGGCCTGCTCTATGACATAAAGAAGGGCGGCCTCGAATTCGATTGATTCCCGCGCAGAAGACGAAAACGTACAAACAGCGATTCTATGGCCTCCGATTCCTCACTCAGTGAAGGCTTCCTTACGACCCGCGTCGACGCGGTGGTGAACTGGGCACGTTCGAACTCCCTCATGCCGCTTCCCATGGGACTTTCCTGCTGCGCCATTGAAATGATGGCGTTCGCAGCCCCAAAATATGACGTGGCACGCTTCGGCAGTGAAGCCATGCGTTTCTCTCCCCGCCAGGCGGATCTCATGATTGTTGCCGGTTGGGTGAGCTACAAGATGGCCCACACCATTCGTCGCGTGTGGGACCAGATGGCCGATCCCAAGTGGTGTATCGCCATGGGAGCCTGTGCCTCGACCGGTGGTATGCACCGGTGCTATGGTGTGGTACAGGGATGTGACAATTTTCTTCCGGTCGATGTCTACATTCCGGGTTGTCCCCCACGGCCGGAAGCATTGATCCATGCCCTCATGGATATCCAGGAGAAGGTGCGCAATGAATATTCCGTGGCCCAGGACGGACATTTTGGACAGGAAATGACGCCTGCCCCCCCGGCGCGCCCCCGGGTCCTGTCCTCCGGCGGCGGCGACGCCGTCAATCCGGACGGTCTCTACCATCAGCAATAGCGTAGCATGTCCAAGAAACAGCCGACAACGCTCTCCTTCCTCTTCACTCCCGCCGACAGTGCCGCAGGGGAGGACAGCAACCCGCACGCGAAAACGTCCACAAACGTTGCCGGGACGCTTGACGCCCTGTCGTCCCGTTTCGGTGATGCCATCGAAGAAGTTACCGCATATGCCGGTGAAAGAACCGTACGTGTTGACCGCGCCCGGATCATAGAGTTATTGACGTTCCTCAAGGAGGACCAGGGATACACGTACCTTGCAGACCTGGGCGGTATTGACCGCTTTACGGAGGATGACCGCTACGAGATCATGTACAACCTGGTCAACATGGACAAGGGCAAACGCATCCGTATTGTAATCCGAGTGGATGAGGATCAGATGGTCGTGCCGTCAGCTACAGGTGTATACAAGGCCGCGAACTGGAACGAGCGGGAAGTATGGGACATGTTCGGTATCCGCTTCGACGGCCACAATGACCTGCGCCGCATGTTCATGCCGGACGATTTCGAATATCACCCACTTCGCAAGGAGTTTCCGCTCCTCGGCGTACCGGGATCCCTCCCATTGCCTCCGCAGACCCCGTCCGGGGGGCTCACACTCGACCCATTCGCCCGGGCCCACGGGAGCGTTCCACCCAAGAGTTACGATGAACCGGCAGGCGAAGACGACTGACAGGAGCAAATTGCAATGAGCATCATCGAGAAAACCGATTTCAAAGAAGCGCTCACGTTCTGGCCGCGCCACAACGAAGCCCTGTACCGTCGCCTGGAGTCCAAACACGCCTGGCTGGAGGATCGTCATCAGGGTGATGGTGCACCACCCGACGCGCTTGACAACGAGATGGTGCTCAACATCGGCCCGCAGCACCCGGCAACACACGGTGTACTGCGTTGCGCCGTCGAGCTCGATGGCGAATGCATAGAAAAATGCGTCCTCGACATCGGGTATCTGCACCGAGGCGTCGAAAAACTTGCCGAGTCCAAGACCTACCAGGAGTTCATGCCCTATACGGACCGCATGGACTACCTCTCGCCCTACTCCAACAACGTCGCGTGGTGCCTGGCCGTAGAGAAAGTAGCCGGCATCGACGTACCCGAGCGGGCCCAGTGGATCCGCATGATGATGAGCGAACTGGCCCGCATATCGGCCCACCTGCTCTGGATGGGCGTAGGCCTCATGGACGCCGGTGCCGTATCGGTCTTTCTCTGGTCATTCCAGATGCGCGAAGACCTGTATTCCATCTTCGACCACGTGACCGGCGCACGCCTCACCGTCTCGCACAGCCGAATTGGCGGCGTGGTCTCCGACCTCGATGACACGGGCATGGACATGATCCGTGATTTCGTGGAACGTTTCCCGGAAGTGCACGCCGGCTGGGTGAAACTGCTCAACCGCAACCGGATCTGGATAGATCGCAATGTGGATATCGGCATCCTTTCGAAGGAAGATGCGATTGAACTGGGTATGACCGGCCCCAACCTCCGTGGATCGGGCATTGCGCACGATATCCGCCGCTTCGAGCCCTACCTGAAGTATGACGAGGTCGATTTCACTATTCCCATCCGGGAAGAAGGGGACGCGCTCGCACGGTATTTCGTGCGCATGGAAGAGATGATGGAAAGCATCAAGATCATCCGCCAGTGCCTGGACAAGCTGGAAACACTCAAAGGCCCCATCCGGACGGACAATGCGAAACGGGCGTATCCATCGAAAAATGAAGTCTACTATTCGATGGAAGGACTCATACATGATTTCATGTATACCGATACCGGTGTGACTCCTCCCAAGGGAGGTGCGACCTACCACGCCATAGAAGCTCCGAAAGGCGAGCTCGGATTCTATGTGCAGTCTGACGGTACCGGCAAGCCGTTCCGCGTCAAAATGAATACACCCAGTTTTACGAACCTGCAGGGCCTCGAACACATGCTCGAAGGAGGACTCATGGGCGACATGGTCATCCTCATCGGAACCGTGGATCCTGTACTTGGAGAAGCCGACAAATAGGGCCTGACACCATTATGACCGATTTCATCAAGAACCCGGTAGTACCGCTTCCCGACCGAATGCCGGACCCCGTCGTTGCGAAGGACGATTTGTTCTTCACGGAGGACGAGAAAAAGCAGATTGCCACGTGGGTCTCGCGTTATCCGACCGCCGACGGCGCCGTCATGCGCGTGCTCTGGCTGGCCCAGGAAAAGTTCGGCTTCCTGCCGCCCGAGGCCGTCCAGCTCGTGGCCGATACCCTCGACATGCCCTACGCCAAGGTGTATGGTGTGGCTACGTTCTATACACAGTATTTCAAGGAGAAGAAAGGCACGTACGTCTTTGACGTGTGTACCTGCTTCTCATGCCAGATGTGCGGCGGCTACGATATGCTGCACTACCTGGAGGACAAACTCAGCATCCACGCCGGCGACACGACAGAGGACGGCCTTTTCACCGTTCAGGAAGCGGAGTGCCTCGGCGCCTGCGGGTCGGCCCCCATGCTACAGGTCACAAACGGCCCCTACGTGCATAATCTGACCCGTGAAAAAATCGATGCCCTGATCGATGCCCTGCGCGAAGGCAACATGCCTCAATTCGAATCGGTCACGCTGCCCCAGGACGAGAATGAACTCGGAGGCAACCGGCGAACCGATGTAGCCAGGACGACCACGTACACCACACCTCCCGTCTCAGAAACAGTCAAATAGATCCGGATATGGCCTCAAAAGCAGGAGACTGGCGAAACTACGAGCGGGTACTGCTCCCTCCCGTGAAAGACCTCCACAGGTTGGATGTCTTTGAAAATCACGGGGGATACGACGCACTCCGCCAGGCGCTTACGACGGAGAAATGGAACCCGTCTTCCGTCACGGAAGAAGTCAAGAAAAGCGGGTTGCGAGGCCGTGGTGGAGCGGGCTTCCCGACGGGACTCAAGTGGACCTTCATGCCCCCTGCGAATCCCGACATCCCCCGTTTCATCTGCTGTAATGCCGATGAGTCGGAGCCGGGTACGTTCAAGGACCGGCAGGTGATGGAATACAACCCGCACCGGATCTTCGAGGGAATGATCCTCGCAGGCTACGCCATGACCATCAAGACGGCGTACCTGTACGTCCGGGGAGAGTACGCCGACTGGATCACGCACATGGAGCGTGAACTCGAAAAAGCCTATGCCAAGGGGTATGTCGGAAAGAATATCATGGGCAGCGATTTCTCCATGGACATCGTGATCCACAAGGGTGCAGGCGCCTATATCTGTGGTGAAGAGTCCTCGCTCATGAACTCGCTCGAAGGGAAGCGGGCCTATCCACGGATCAAGCCCCCATTTCCGGCACAGAAGGGTATCTGGAATTACCCGACGACCATCAACAACGTCGAAACATTTGCCCACGTCCCGCTCATTTTGTCAAGGGGTGCCGACTGGTTCTCGTCCATCGGGGCCCCGTCCTCACCCGGGCCGGTACTCTACGGCATTTCGGGACACGTCAATCGGCCCGGTGTCTACGAATACCCGAGTGGCATGCTGATCAGCGACCTGATTGACCACGTCGCCGGTGGTATGCGGGGAGGCAAGAAACTGAAGGCTGTAGTGCCCGGAGGAAGCTCGGTTCCGGTTCTGCGTGCAGACATGATTGACGGTGTCGCCATGGACCCGGACAGCCTCCGGGAGGCCGGCTCCATGCTTGGAACAGCCGGAATGCTGGTCATGGACGAGGACACGGACATGGTTTCCTTCCTGCGCCGCATTACCCGTTTTTACCACCATGAAAGCTGTGGCCAGTGCACTCCCTGCCGCGAAGGCACCGGCTGGCTCGAAAACATTGTAACCCGTATTGACGAGGGAGAGGGTAATATGAAAGACCTCGACCTGCTCATTGACCTGTGTTCGCAGATGGAGGGCCGCACGGTCTGTGCACTGGCCGATGCCGCTGCATGGCCCGTCAGGCACACTATTACCCGTTTCCGGGAGGAATTTGAAGCCAAGTGCCGTCCGTCTCTTGTTGCTACGCACGTAGAATCGGCTGCAGTCTGATACCATGCCAAAAATTACGATAGACAACAGGACCATCGAAGTGGAAGACGGCGTGACGCTGCTCCAGTCATGCCTCGATGAGGACCTTGAAATTCCACATTTCTGCTACCATCCGGCCATGACGGCTCCAGCCAACTGCCGCCAGTGTCTGGTCGAAGTCGGCATGCCGCGCGTCGACCGGGAAACCCGGGAGCGTGTAATGGATGAGGATGGCAACCCGGTCATAGACTTCATGCCGAAACTGCAGACCAGCTGTTCCATGAAAGTGGCCGATGGCATGGTCGTGCGCTCGCACAGGACGAGTGAACTGGTAAAACGTGCCCAGAAGGACAACCTGGAGTTCCTGCTCATCAACCACCCCCTGGACTGCCCCATCTGCGACCAGGCGGGTAATTGTCCGCTCCAGAACCAGACCTACAAATATGGTCCCGAAGGATCACGGTTTGAGTTCAGGAAGGTGGCCAAACCAAAGAATATCGAACTCGGACCGCGTGTCGTGCTCGATGGCGAGCGGTGTATCAACTGTACGCGGTGCACGCGCTTCACCCAGGAAATCTCCGGAAGCCACCAACTCACCATCATTGAGCGTGGCGTCCGGAATTACCCGATGACTCCGCCCGGTGTGGTGTTCGACGAGCCCTACTCCATGAACGTGATCGATATCTGCCCGGTGGGAGCCCTGACGTCGAAAGATCACCGTTTCAAGGCCAGGATCTGGGAAATGAGTCAAACGCCCTCCATTTCGACGACCAATGCGAAGGGTTCAAACTGCGTCTACCACGTCAAGGACAACCTGGTCCTGAATATTACGACCAGGACCAACATGGGCGTGAATGAATTCTGGCTGGCCGACGAGGACCGGCTCGACTACAAAAAATTCAACGAGAACCGGCCCGATGGCCCGACGGTCCGGGGGCAGGCGCGGGACTGGGATGCCGCATGGACCGAAGCAGCCACCTTGCTCAGCGGGGTTGACGGCGCGCGTATCCAGTTCCTCGGTTCGGCCCATGCCACAACCGAAGACAATTACCTGTTGTCACGACTTGCGGCGCATGTGGGTGCCGACACCCCGTCCTACATTCCACACATCGAGGAGGGACACGGCGATGGCTGGCTTCGAACAGACGATCGCGCACCAAACTCCCAGGGATGTGAGCGCCTCGGATTTTTTCCAGTCGATGCGGACGTACTGAAATCCCGGCTCTCTGCCGGAGAGATCGATGTACTCTATGTCATGGAGGACGACCCCGTAGGTACGGGCGTATGTGCCCTGTCCGATCTGGAAGGCGTAAAAATCATACTCCACCATTATCACAGCACGAACGCCACACTGCCCGCCGCGTCCGTGGCCCTTCCGGCGGCCATGGCGGTCGAAACCGTGGGTACATTTGTCAACTGTGATGGCCATGCACAACGCCTGCGTCCCGCGAAGGCCATCCGGGGCGTGAACCGGACGCTCGCCATGGAGGTGGGCAAGAGCCGCGCAGACCTGCACGGCACACCCTTTGACCGGTGGTATACAGAGTCGAACATGGTAGACTGTGAGCCAGGCTGGGTATCCATTCCCGCCATCGCAGAACGAGTTGGTCTGAATCTGTCCTACAAGGGCCCCCGTGCCATCATGGCTGAACTGTCAGACAGCAATCCGGCGTTTCAGGGCGCGACCTACGATGCCATGGGCGAGTGGGGTTTTCGCCTGGATGTAGTTGGTCAGTCCGAGCCCCACCCTCAAACTGCGTGAGAACATGGAATTAGCCTGGTATTGGACGGCCCTCATCGCATTTGCGATTGTCAACTTTTTGCTGGTATCGGCCTCCGTATTGGTGTACGCTGAGCGCAAGGTATCCGGATACATGCAAAACCGGCCGGGACCCAACCGGGTCGGCCCGTTTGGCTTCCTGCAGCCATTTGCCGATGTGTTGAAGCTTGTCTTCAAGGAAAATATCGTTCCTGTTCTGGCCAACCCATTCGTGCATTCGCTGGCACCGATGCTCATGGTGGTCATTGCAATGGGAGCCGGCGCCCTTATTCCATTTGCCCACAACGTGGTCATTGCCGACATGGATGTGAGCGTACTGGTACTGCTGGCGCTGACGTCCATCAGTGTCTACGGCGTTACACTCGCCGGCTGGAGTTCCAACAGCAAATATTCGCTGCTCGGTGGACTGCGTTCGTCGGCCCAGATGATCTCCTACGAACTGTCCATGGGACTGGCCGTGCTGTCCGTCGTTCTGATTGCCGGTTCGCTCAGTCTGACGGAAATCGTTGAAGACCAGGCCGGTGGATGGGGGCTCTTGGGCTGGAACGTATTCCGAAACCCCATTGGGGCCATTCTGTTCATAGTAACGGCTTTTGCTGAAACGAACCGGGCTCCCTTCGACCTGCCGGAGGCTGAGCAGGAGCTCGTAGGCGGCTACCACACCGAATATTCCGGCATGAAGTTCGGGATGTTTTTCCTGGCCGAGTACGTCAACTTCTTCATTGCATCGTTCATCATCGTAACACTCTTTTTCGGCGGTTACATGCTGCCGTTCGAGGCACTCATCCTGGGTGCATTTCCGGTCCTCGTAGACTCTGCATGGTTGACCGTGCTGCAACTGGGCTCCGTACTGGTGAAGGCGGGCTTTTTCGCCTTCGTATTCATCTGGGTCCGTTGGACGTTGCCGCGTTTCAAATACACGCAGCTCATGACGCTCGGCTGGAAGTACCTCCTGCCCATTGCACTCGCCAACATGTTGCTCGTCGCCCTGGGTGTGGCGCTGTTCTCGTGAGCAGGACCCGCTCGCGCCGCGCACCGCTGCTCGCACCCAGCATCCTGAGTGCTGATTTTTCGCGTCTTGGTGCCCACTGCGAGGAAGCGCTCACAGCTGGAGCAGACTGGCTGCATATCGATGTCATGGACGGGCACTTCGTGCCGAATATCACGATCGGGCCGCTAGTTGTAAATGCACTCCGGCCGCTGGCCAGGACGCATGGTGCTCTCCTCGACGTGCATCTCATGATTGAGAAACCGGAAGTATATGTCGATGCGTTCGTCAAGGCGGGTGCCGACATCGTGACCGTCCATGTCGAAACGTGCCCGCATCTGCATCGCGTAATTCAGCAGATCCGGTCCGCCGGAGCCCGCCCGGGCATCACGTTGAATCCGGCCACACCACTGGCGGCCCTCGAAGAGGTCATCACGGACGTGGACCTTGTACTCGTCATGTCGGTCAATCCCGGCTTCGGGGGGCAGTCGTTCATTGATGGCGCCATGCGTCGTATCTCCCGGATACGTGGTATGCTTGACGATGCCAGGTCGGAAGCGTTCCTGGAGGTCGATGGCGGCGTCAATCCCGACAATGCGGCCTCAGTCCTGCAGGCGGGGGCCGATGTCCTTGTCGCGGGAAGTGCGGTTTTCGGCGGGAACGAATCGGTAGTTCGGAATATTGGAAAGCTGAAGTCGGCTTTTTGAATCCACGGAGTCTGTCTGCAGGCTCTGCTCCCCGGTCCACATGCTGTTTACCGTTCTCCTTCTCCTTCTGGTCACGCAGCCGGTTATTACCGACAACGACGAGGAGTGTTTTGAAGACACCTTCTGCATCATTACGCAGGAGTCTGATGAAGGCGTGGTGCTCACCATGCGCCCCCTGATTGTCTGGGACATCACGCTCCGCGTCGACATGGAACTCACCAATCTCACGCCTTCCCGGCCGCTCCCACTCGTTCTGGGTCTCGGAGGGCGTCTACCGCAGCCCTTGGTCGATCTCAGGATCAAGGAACCCGGTAAACCCTGGTCGTTTTCCTTTACGTTCGAATGGGTAACCGGACGTCTCCATGCGCAGCATGCACGCAGCGTAACCTACGCGCTACCCTACAGCGTGGGCTCACGCTACATGGTCGGTCAGTCTTTCCATGGCAACGTATCGCACCAGGGTAAGTATGCCATTGACTGGAACATGCCGACCGGAACGCCCGTACTGGCGGCGCGCTCCGGTCTGGTTGTGGCCACCGAGGACTCGTACAGGCAAGGCGGGAACGATCCGGCACTGAAAACCAGGGCCAACTACGTCCGCATTCGGCACGATGACGGCACGATCGGCAATTACGTGCACCTGAGCCCGGAAGGTGTAAGAGTGCATGTGGGCGAGCGGGTACGTGAGGGGGAGTTGATCGGCCTCTCAGGCAATACCGGCTTTTCCACCGGTCCCCACCTGCATTTTGAGGTCTACGCGATTACCGAAAACCTCGAGCGAAAGACCATACCGGTGGAGTTCCGGACCCGTGGCCGGTCCGCACAGATCCTGCAGGCGGGAACCAGCTACGGGCACTGACTGCGGGCCTTGACCGGTACCTACCTGTTGGACCCGACAGGCAGTTTCAGTGCCACATCCCTTCCCTCACGCAGCACCCCCACATCCATCACGTCACCGGGACGGTATTCGTAGAGTCGGGCCACAAACTCCTCCCGTGTACCAATGGCTTCACCGCCAATGGAGTGGATCACGTCATAGGGTTCAAACCCGGCGTCCTCGGCTGGTGAGCCACTCTCCACTTCCTCCACGAGTACACCCCCTGCCGTGTCAAGTCCAAGGGCCTGGGCAATCTGTGCGTTTACCGTACGGCCGTTGAGCCCAATGTAGTAGGACCGATCTACTGAACCATTTTCACGCAACTCTTCAAGCACGCGAAGCGCGCGGGCCGTCGGCACGGCAAATCCGATGCCTACTGAACCGCCCGACTGGGAGTAGATGGCCGTATTGACTCCAATAACGCGTCCTTCCGCATTGAGAAGGGGCCCTCCGGAGTTTCCCCGGTTAATAGCCGCATCGGTCTGGATCATGTCCAGGTAAAACCTGTTGTCCTGCGGCTTGAGGTCGCGGCCCGTCGCGCTTACAACGCCAACGGTCACCGAAGGCGCTGACGCCTCGAACAGACCGAAGGGGTTTCCGAGGGCGATGGCCCACTCCCCGACCATGGGTTCGGTTGCTTCATCGAATTCCAGGTAGGGCAATGGGACATCGGCGTTGACCTTCAGCAATGCCAGATCGGTTGCCCGGTCGCTGCCGACAAGCTCGGCCCCGTACGTGTCACCGTTGGGCATGGCAATCATGATCTGTGTCGCACCACCCACGACATGATCGTTCGATACAATGTATCCGTCTGGAGAGATCACAAATCCGGAACCAGCCGACTGTACTTCCCTCTGGAAAATTCGCGTTCGCTGCCGTCCATGCAGGAACTCCATCCATGGATCCCAGAACGGGTCGCGAGCCTGCACATTCTGGACCTGGGTTACATTCACACTCACCACAGCCGGCGACGCTACTTCCACGGCCCTCGTGATGGCTGTCCGGCGGCTGGCATACAGGCTGTCCTGGACGGCAGCCAACCGGCTCTCGTCAGAACCCGCCGGTGACGATACCGCTGCGTCCTGGCTCTGGACGGGTTGCTTGCAACCAGCGACCAGCAGCATCAACACACAGATATAAACGAAGCGAATTGACATGCTACCTCTCGGAATCGATCTATCAGCGATTCGTACGGAGGTTGTTTTGCAGAGTTTCTGCGGCCATGGCCACGAGTGGATCATGTGCGACCTCCCTCGCCGCAAGGGCTTCGCCTTCCAGCAGGTAGGACATGATGCTGGCCTCGATCGCTTCGAGCAGGCGTCGGGAATGACGCTCCAGGTCCCGCTCCTTTTCACGCTGCAATTCCGATTGGAGTGACGCCGCCCGGCCCAGGGCTTCAGGCCAGGAGGCCTCCTCCAACCGAGCCAGGAGCATATCCACATCCAGTTCCACGGATGTGGTATAGGAAAAGCCCTGTACCTCCAGAAAACCGGAGAACGCTGCAAGGACCTCCTGTTCGTCTGCCATACAGGCCTCCACCGTCAAAGGCGTTTGCCGTACGCCGCATCCGGCGTCCACCCGGGAACCAGCAAACAGGAAGAACGCACCTTCAGCCCGAAGTGCGGCTTCCAGCTCGGACTCCTCGGCCGACGCGGTTTCCACGTCAGGAACAATACCTTCTCCGGTCGGGACCGTCCGTCCGGACGGTAATGTATAGTGGGCGATGGTCATCTTCATGGCCGTGTCGTGTGGCAGGCGCCGTACAACCTGCACAAGCCCTTTTCCGAAGGTCGTTTCCCCCATGACCAGCGCCGCATCAAGATCCTGTAGCGCGCCTGCCACAATTTCTGACGCCGACGCTGAGAACCGGTTCACTAGTACAATCACCTCTGCTTCCGGAAACAAGGCATCCATGTCGGTGCGGTATACCTGATCAGAGGATCCGTTTCTGGTGGCTATACGCACCACAGATGTTTCCTTCGGCACGAACAGTTCCACCACGTCGACAGCCTCCGACACAATCCCACCGGGGTTGTCCCTCAGATCAAGTACAACGCCACGGAGAGGCTCGCCATCGGCCAGATTGCGAAGGGCACGCCGGGTCTCACGCCCGGAGCGTTCCCCGAACTGGTCAAGTCGGACGTATGCGATCCGCTCTGACGGATCCGGTCCCAACCAGCCGGCGTAGCTCACGTTCTTCGTCCGGGGCGGTAGGCGCCTGAGGTTGAATACCTGGCTCGGCGCATCGGCCGAGTGCTGTACCAGAACGCGCACCACCGAGCCCGGCTCGCCCTGGAGAAGGGTATAGGCCTCCGACAGACTGAGCCCCGCCGCATCTACCCCGTCTATCTCCAGAAGAATGTCCCCGATCCGTATGCCCGACCGATACGCCTCGGCGTGCGTATCCGGGGGAAGAACGCGGATACGTCCGCCCCTCTCGCCCAGATTGAGCCCGACTGTGCCTGCCGCCGGATTCTGACGTGCATTCATGTCTACGAGGTCGGCCTCGTCATAGAACACCGTGTACGGATCCAGCTCGGCCAGCATGGCATCCAGTCCCGCTTTCATGAAGGGTTGGGGGCGGATATCGTCCACGTAGCTGGTCACGAGCTCTTCATAGGCGGCTCCGAATATTTCGAAATTGCGCCTGAGCTCGAACAGGTCGTCATCCTGCGACCAGGTCCAACCGGCGAGTACAACCGCGCCCACGACCGTCGCAGCAACGACCGCAAGCACCACCACGTGGCGGAGAAAATGGGGAAAAGTTTTCATATCGGATCGATGATACGTGGATCAGGCAGCCTGTAGCGCCTTCTTGCGACGTTTCTCAACGACCACCGCAATCCAGATCGACATTTCATAGAGCAGCATGAGCGGCATGGCCACCAGGATCTGCGAGACCGGATCCGGTGGCGTGAAGAACGCCGACAGGATGAGGGCCACCAGAAGCGCATACTTCCGGGCCACCCTGAGTGCCTGCGGTGTGGCAATTCCCAGCTTGGCCAGAAAGTAGACCACCACGGGCAACTGGAAGAGCAAACCCGTACCGAATGACCAGAAGGTGATCATTTCGAAGTACTTCGTGATATCGAATTCGTTCTGTATTTCGGGTGAGATCTGGTAGGCTGCAAAAAACTGGAGTGCCAGCGGCGTGATCACGAAATACCCGAACGAAATGCCCAGAATGAAGAAGAACGTCGCGAACACGGCCGAAAATCTTAGACCCTGCTTCTCGTTCGAATACAGCCCGGGTTCAATGAAGCGCCACATCTGGTAAATGAAGAGAGGCGACCCCACGATGGCCCCCACCACCAGCGCCGTTCCCCAGTCGGTAAAGAATTGCCCGGTAATGGTTCTGTTCTGGATGACGAAGGGCGTTGTTTCGACACCAAAAATGCGGTAGCTGATGAAGTCCGGGTTCTTGGGCGCCAGAACCACGTTCTGGATGATCCAACGACGGAAAACGCTGGCAACGGCCGTGCAGGCCAGAATTCCACCGAATCCTTTGATGAGCGACCACCGGAGTTCCTCCAGATGGTCCAGAAACCCCATTTCCACTTCGGTATCGACGGAGTTCGCTGCTTTTTTCTTCAGTATGCGTGAAATCATTCGTGTCTCAGCTTCAGGTCCAGAATTGCATCGACCCAGAGACCCTCCTGTTCCAGGCGGGTCTTGCCCGCACTCCATGTGAACTGAAACAGGCACATCATGCCTGCGACCTGGAAACCGTCCTGTCGCAGCAGATGAATGCCCCGCAGGGCGCTCTTTCCGCTGTTCAGGATATCATCCAGGAAAACAACCGGTCGACTCCTGTCAAGGGGCCCTTCGACGAGGCGTTGTCGGCCGTGTGGTTTCCGTTTGTCGCGAATGAGCCCACCCATGAAAGGTTCAGCAGCCGGTGTGGCCACGACCGATCCCACAAGCGCGAATGCCCCGAACCCGAAGCCCGCCACCTGATGGATGGAACGCGCCTCAAGTCGCGTCGCAAGTACGCGCCCCACCTCGCGCATTACATCTCCGCGGAGCATCGGGATGCGCGTGTCAAGCAGCCAGCCGATGGGTTGACCCTGCGGATCGGTAATGTGTTCATGATCGCGCTTGACCAGTGCCAGGTCATAGAGTCGCTGTCCGAGATTGACCAGCTCGGCATGGGCCGGTGTCGAGGATACTGCCATCAGACCGTCACGAAATCATACAGTGGATGCGACGCTGTCATCTCGTGTATACGATCCCGCACCCGGGAGGCCACCTGCTCATGGCCCGGTGACTGCAGTACTTCATCCATGAGGGCCACTACCTCTTCGAACTCCTGTTCATCGAAGCCACGGGTCGTCATGGCGGGCGTCCCGATGCGGATGCCGCTCGTTACGAAGGGGCTTTCGGTGTCGAACGGAACCATATTCTTGTTGACCGTGATATCGGCCCCCTCGAGTGCCGCCTCGGCCACTTTTCCTGTCAGTCCCTTGCTGCGCAGGTCAAGCAGCAGAAGGTGATTGTCGGTGCCTCCGGAAATCACGTCGTAACCACGCTCGGAGAAGCACCGGGCCATCGTCTGCGCGTTACGCACGACCCGACGGGCATAGTCCTTGAACGATGGCTTGAGGGCCTCCTTGAAGGCGACCGCCTTGGCCGCTATCACGTGCATGAGGGGTCCACCCTGCATGCCCGGAAACACCGCCGAGTCCAACAGCTCGGACATCATCTTCACGCGACCCGACTTGGGTGCTACTTTGCCGAACGGATTCTCATAATCCTTTCCGACAAGGATCATTCCGGCCCGCGGACCGCGAAGTGTCTTGTGCGTAGTGGTCGTCACCACATGGCAATGGGGCATGGGATCGTTCAGGACACCTGCCGCAATGAGGCCAGCCGTGTGGGCCATGTCCATCCAAAGGTGGGCTCCCACCTCGTCCGCGATGGACCGGAATGCGGCATAGTCGAAGTCCCGACTGTATGCAGATGCACCAATCGAGATCATTTTCGGTTGCACGGCACGCGCTTTTTCACGGACGCGATCCATGTCGATACGGCCGGCCAGCGGGCCGTCGGGCTCCACACCATAATATTTGGCGCGGTAGAGTATGCCCGAAAAGTTGACGGGAGAGCCGTGCGTGAGATGACCGCCGTGGGCCAGATCCAATCCCAGGAATGTATCGCCCGGTTTCATGAACGCCAGATACACGGCCGCATTGGCCGAGGCTCCGGAATGGGGTTGCACGTTGACCCAGTCACATCCGAACAGCTTCCTGGCCCGTTCCCTGGCCAGCTCCTCGGCAACATCCACGTACTGGCACCCCCCGTAATACCTCTTGCCCGGAAGTCCTTCCGCGTACTTGTTTGTGAGGGTCGATCCCATCGCCTCCAGTACGGGTCGGGATACGAAGTTCTCCGATGCAATCAGTTCCAGTCCTTCATTCTGTCGTCGGGCCTCATTCTCAAGGGCCGCATACAACTCCGGATCATTTTCCTGTAGCTCGCTCATTCGTTTCTCAGTGTGTCATGGCATAGACAAGGAGGTTCGTCCCCATCTGCAGTGCCTGTAATCGTTTTTCGGGTGGATCGTTATGGACGTCCGGGGGATCCCATCCGTCGCCAATATCCGATTCATAGCTGTAGAAAATCATAACCCGACCGGCATCATCCAGAATTGCGAATCCGCGGGGGGCTTCGTTGTCGTGTTCGTGGATCTTCGGAAGGCCGTTCGGAAACTCGTAATGCGCGTGGTAGATCGGATGGGAAAAAGGCAGCTCGACAAACTCCCGCTCCGGAAAGACCTTCACCATTTCCCGCCGGACGTGGGGGTCGAGGCCGTAGTCGTCATTGATGTGCATGAATCCGCCGCTTTCCAGATAGCGGCGAAGCGCGCTCGCCTCTGCAGACGAGAACCGCACATTTCCGTGCCCCGTCATGTAGATGTACGGGTAGGAGAAGAGCAGGTCACTGCCTGGTTCCACGACGTCTTCCTGGGGGGCCACATCGAGCAGTGTATTCTCGCGCACAAAGGCAAGCAGGTTGGGAACGGACTGTGGACCATTGTACCAGTCACCACCGCCGTCATACTTGAGGCGGGCTATGGTGATGCTGCCCGATCCGGGTGCTGCGAGCGATGATGCCGACTGACCTGTGGCCATGCGGGGGGACATGGCCCCGGCCAGCAGCAGCGCGCCCACCGCGGGCAGCATTGCCGCCGACGACATCACGACCTTCGCCTCTGCAGAACGCACCGGTCCGCCCGGTTGAGCCGGAAAAAAAACGTTCAGGATACGCAGGAGTATATTCGGCATGGGCTCAAAAGGCTCTGAATGTCCGTCATACGGCTGCCCGCGCGCTTGGTTTGCTCCTCCCGCCATATTTTCGCGTGACCGGGGCTGAAGTCCGTGCCTGCCCATGCATGCGGCGGATCTGCCTCCGGGATCCGGAGTAGACCAGCGCCCACATTACCGGAATGACCATGCACGATACGCTCACCCGACAACTTCTTGCAGCCCTCGATGCGCTTGGAGGTGCCCCTGACGGATTCAGACCTGAATTCGAGATACCGGCCAACCCGGAGCACGGCGACCTTTCGACGAATGCGGCCATGCAGCTCGCCCGACATTTCCGCCGCTCCCCCCGGCACATCGCCGACAGCATTGCCGAACATATGAAAACCGACCCGGACCTGGTGGCGGGTGTGGAAGTGGCCGGTGCCGGATTCATCAACTTCCGATTTGCCGACCGCTGGCTGCATACCCGTCTCGGGCATCTGCTCTCAGAAGGCAGCACCTATGGCCGCACCCGCCATGGTGCCGGCAAGCGCGCACTCGTGGAGTTCGTAAGTGCCAACCCGACAGGGCCATTGACGGTCGGCCACGGACGGAACGCTGTCCTCGGAGATACGGTCGCCACGCTGCTTGAGTGGACGGGATACGACGTTACGAGGGAGTACTACTTCAACGATGCGGGGAGGCAGATGCGTGTTCTGGGCGAGTCTGTCCGGGCGCGCTACGAAGCATGCGCCCGGCCCGACATGCCGACAAAAACCATCGATGGCGTTACGGTCCCCGGATCTTTCCCGGACGACGGCTACCTGGGTCATTACATCGCAGACATAGCGGAAAAGCTGTTCGAAGAGCACGGAGCGCGGCTCCTGGACGAGAAATCGTCCGACATCTTCAAGCAAGCAGCCGAGAAAGCCATTTTCGCCGGGATCGAAGCCACACTCAATCGTCTGGGCATCCGGATGGACAGCTATTTCAACGAACGCACACTATACGACTCGGGAGCCATCTGGGACATTGTCGACGCGCTTCGCCAAAAAAACCTGGCCTATGACAAAGATGGTGCGGTATGGTTCAGGACCACAGAGTTCGGCAAAGAGCAGGATACCGTGCTGGTCAAGTCAAGCGGGGAGCCGACCTATCGACTTCCCGATATCGGATATCACGTCAACAAGATCGAACGTGGTTTTGACCGGATAGTCGACATATTCGGTGCCGATCACATTGCCACGTTTCCGGATGTGCTGAGCGGCGTCGAAGCCCTCGGCCATGACACATCGAAAATTTCGGTCCTGATCTATCAGTTCGTGACGCTTGTTCGCAGCGGCGAACCCGTAAAAATGAGCACGCGAAAGGCCACGTACGTCACACTTGACGAACTCATGGACGAGGTCGGAGAAGATGTGACCCGCTTTTTCTTCCTCATGCGCTCGGCCAATACACACCTTGAATTCGATCTGGACCTCGCGCGCGAGGCCTCGGAAAAAAATCCGGTCTTCTACCTGCAATATGCCCACGCCCGGATCGCATCCATTCTCAGGAAAGCGGACGAAACCGGCCTGCGAAGTGACGGCCAGGCTGAACTGTCACTCCTCACGCACCCCGCCGAAACCTCGCTCATCAAGCAGCTTCTCGGGTTTCCGGAGGCGGTCCATATGGCCGCCGAGTTGACCGAGCCTCAGAAACTGGCCACCTGGTTGCGTGACACGGCCACCTCTTTTTCGAAGTTCTACGGTGAATGCCGCATTATCGGACAGGAGGAGGCGCTGGCTACGGCCCGATTGCAGCTTGCCTCTGCGACACGTATTGTACTGCACAACGGGCTGACGGTACTGGGCATATCCGCGCCCGATTCCATGTAACGCGCTTCCGTCCACGAAATCGAGCTGCCATGCGTATAGCCTTCCAGGGTGAAACAGGTGCCTACAGCGAAGAGGCAGCCGCCGCCTTCTATCCGGATGCCGACATGGTGCCGTATCCGGAGTTTGATCATGTTTTCGAAGCCTTGTCCTCAGGAGAGTGCGATCGTGCCGTGGTGCCCATCGAAAACTCTCTTCACGGTAGTGTTCACCGCAATTACGACCTCCTCCGTGAGCACGATGTCACCATTGTTGCCGAAGGAAAACTTCGCATCCGGCATCAACTGCTCGGTCTTGCCCGTGCATCGCTGAGCGACATCACGACGGTCTACTCGCATCCACAGGCCCTTGGCCAGTGTCGTGACTTCCTGAAAAAATCGCTGCCCCAAGCCCGGGTCACTCCCGCGTACGACACCGCGGGTGCAGCCCGGGACGTATCGCGGGAAGGCAATCCGGCACACGCTGCCATTGCCAGCAGACGCGCCGCGCATGAGTATGCGCTCACCGTGCTGGCAGAAAACATCGAAAGCAACACGCTGAATTTCACTCGTTTTCTGGCCCTTTCCGGCCGGGATGAACCGTCCCTCCTTGGCCTGGCCCCCGATACGACAACCGGACCACCCAAAACCAGTCTTCTTTTCGCTCAGAGCGAAAATGTGCCCGGAAGCCTGTTCAAAAGCCTGGCCGTGTTCGCATTGAGGGACATTGACCTGCTGAAAATCGAAAGTCGACCGCTCGTAGGCAGTCCGGGGAAGTACATTTTCCACCTGGATCTGGCCGGACATGCGGAGACGGAAGCCGTGATGAACGCACTCCGCCATCTCGAAGAAATCGCGGCCTATGTCACCGTCCTCGGGTCGTACGTGGAAGGCCCTACGTGGGACAGCAGACCGGGCGGTTGAGTCGTATGGAGTTCAGCAGTGCACTCGTGCAGCGGGCCAAAGAGGGAGACGATGCCGCCGTCGATGCCGTCCTGCGGGGGCTTGAACCCATCATGCGCGGCTACTTCACGCGCCGCATTGGCCACCGGACAGAAATCGATGACCTCGTCCAGAACAGTCTGATCCGGGTGCATCGCAGCATTTCAGATCTGAACAATGTCTCGCGCCTGCAAGCCTTTGCCATGAAAGGTGCCCTCTACGAACTCCAGGACTTTTACCGGGGTCGTTATTCCGCACGTGAGTTGCTGCACGAAATCCTGGAGCCGTTCGGTCCCGTCACCGAACCGGATCGCCCGGAAGACCGGCTTGACCTGGACCGGGCACTTTCAAGCCTGACACCGCTTGCCAGGCGCATTATCGAACTGCGCCAACTCGGATTCAAATACACGGAAATTGCCGCCGAGGTGGACTCCTCCGAAGCCGCTGTCAAAATGCAGGTCAAACGCGCTTTCGAAAAATTGCGCAATCTGCTCGGCGTCCTTCTCCTGTTACTTTCCCAGGCATGGTAACGGCTTTCTGTGTGATGGATCCCACAACCCGCATACCCCTGCAGCAGGAAGCGCTTTCGAAACAGGCGCGCTCGGCCCTGCGAAGTGCCCTTTCGAGCGATCCCGTGCTGCGTGACCAGACACGCCTCTGGGTTCAACTCTGTGAACAGGTCACGCGATCGGTCACGGACCGCCTCCCCCCTTCCGATGACCTGATCGTCGTTGCCCTGTATGAGGCCGGCCTCCTGGGAGATGCGACCGCCGAGACCGTCTCCCACGTCCATGGCGTACAGACAGCGCTCGAACCGGTCCGCCGGGAGCATCTGTCCGTGGATGCCCTGCTCCGCCGTATTGCTGCAGATGCGAGGGTGTTCCAGGAGGTCTGGGCCGAACAAACCATGACGCAGAGAGGTGCCCACCCATCGCGACCGAGCCGCCCATGGCGACGTGTCGCACCACCCACGGCATGGTGGACGGCAGCCGCCGCCGTAGTTGTCCTGGCCGTTGCGGCCGTCTTTCTGCTGCGGGCTCCAGAGGCACACCACATGACCGTGCCGGAAGGGTTCTCGAAAGCGGTTCAACTGGCCGACGGCTCGTCCGTGCTTCTCCGTGGTCCTGCGGGGTTGTCCTGGCAAGACGACCGTGCGCGACAGGTTTTCCTGAGCGGCAGTGGCTTTTTTGACGTGACGTCCAACACGGAACCGTTCTCGGTTACAACGGATCACGCAGTCACCACCGTGGAAGGCACGGAATTCGGTGTCGAATCGGGCAGCGAGTCCACGCGCATCACCGTTGTTTCGGGACGCGTTCGTGTGCATGCCGTGCAGAACCGGTCCGATGTGGTACTGGGAGCAGGTGAGACGACCCTCATTGCAGCCACATCCGACACAGCGCCGGACGTCCGCTTTGCAGGACCCGATCCGCTGACCTGGACCGGCCTCTTTATTTTCCGGGACACCCCGGTCGATTCGGTCGCGCTCGCACTCGAGCGTGCCTATGACGTGGATATAGACGTCGACCCGTCCCTGCAGAGTGAAACGCTGACCGGTACATTTGATCGCGACCAGTCCGTCCTCGACATACTTTCCATCGTCGCTGCCGCTCTCGGTGCCGAATTGGAACAGCAGGGTGACCAGACCACCTATCGCCTGATTCGCAGGGGTTCTGCCACAGGGTAGCCGAATCGGCACGATCTGCAAGGGCCACCCGGAACGCGTGTCCGGGCGGAGTCTATAAGGCTTCGTGTACCGCGTCGCCACCATCTTTTTCGTGCTCTGCTCAGCCGGCTCCGCTGTCGCGCTGGCGCAGCCGTTCCGTGTCCAGGAGCAGGAAACGGTCCTTACGATCGCCCTCTCCCGGTTCACAATCCAGTCGGGCATCGATGTTGTTTTCAGTCGTACCCAGGCAGAGAAGTGGAAAACGACCTGCACCTACAACGGACCGAGTGCCCGGGATGCGCTGGTCTGCCTGGTCACGGATCTGCCTTTCCGGGTCCAGGAGATTTCACGCAACCAGTACGTTCTCATTCCGCTGTTGACAGACTCGAGGCGCGTGAGAAGTCATGTGTTGAGTGGATTCGTGGTCGATGCCACGACCGGGGAAACACTGGTGGGGGCGCACGTCCGGTTGCCTGACATGGGAGCGGGAGCCGTTACGAACGAGGCCGGGTATTTTGCACTGCCGGGCGTTACATCCGGAAGGCGGCGCCTTCTGGCCTCCTACATCGGCTTCGAAACCGTCGATTCCCTGATCACGGTAGATGGACGCGCGCTGTCATTGGCACTGACACCGCAGTCCGTCACGGTCGAGGGAGTGACGGTCGAATCGTCACCTTCCCTGCGGGCCGACCTGGCAACGACACCGGGACTCGTTTCCATGCCGCCAGCCCACCTCCGTGAGTTGCCGGGAGCTCTCGGTTCGAATGACGTGCTGGAAACGCTTCGTTGGCTGCCCGGAATTGAACGGGCCGGCGAGGCGACGGGTGGCCTCATGATCCGGGGCTCCGGACCGGACCAGAATCTGTATCTGATTGATGGCGTGCCCATTTATCATCCTTGGCACGCATTCAGCCTCGTATCCACGTTCCAGACCGGAACATTCAAGGACATCAACCTTTACCGGGGCGCCTTTCCTGCTGAGTACGGTGGACGACTCTCCGGCGTACTCGACGCCGAATTGCGCGACGGAGGACGCTCGGAGCCGCACGTGCAGGCCGGAATCAATGCGCTGCACGGCCGCTTCCTGATAGAAACGCCGGTCACGCCACGTTCTTCGTTCATGCTCTCGGGACGGCGGTCCTACATCGATCAACTGATCGGCAACCGCCACCCCGTGTCCGATGATGCCGGGCGCCGGGACACGCTCCGCACCGGCTACTATTTCTATGACTGGAGCGCGAAGTTTTCCTACCGGCCAGATGAAAAGTCCTCGCTGTCCATTTCCTGGTATTCGGGGCGGGACGTGCTCGACCTCCGACTCCCATTCGATGTATCCCTCGACTTTTCGTCTTTCCTCCGGCCAGCCGATCTCTTTTTTGAAGTGGGTCAGTCCTGGGGAAACCGACTCGCGAGCGCCCGCTACCAGCGCCTGTTGTCACAACGCCTTTTCCTGACGACAATCCTGTACGAGTCCCGATACGATGCCGAGGAAAATACATTCATCCAACCCACGCAGACGGCATCCGTGGCGTCGTCCTACAGTGTGAGTGTTCAGGATCTCGGACTGCGTAGTGATATGGACTGGTACCTCTCACTGCGCCATCACGTGCGGTTCGGCATACAGTGGGTCGATCGGCGGTTTGATTCCGACGTAGAGGCCTTATTGACCTACTCGCCCGGATTTGATGAGGACATCGATGAGCACCTCGCCGTAGACAGCGCCGAGTTGGCCGCGTACATTCAGGACCTGTGGCGCCCCACACCCCGATGGCGCATTCTCCCCGGTATTCGAGTCAGTTATTTCGGAGGGGGACGCTATCTACGGGCAGCACCGCGCATGAATGCCCAGTTCGTCGTCCACCCTGACCGCTTGTCCCTGCGGGCTGCCGCAACGACGCAGGTCCAATACCTGCAGCGGATCCAGGACCGCCAGGCTCGCCTGTACGATCTGGTTTCCAGTCGGTGGGTCCCGGCCGATGACATGGTGCCTCCCTCCCGGTCAGGTCAATTGACGACGGGACTCGAATACCAGCCTGTCCGGGGCCTTACGCTCACTGCAGACGTCTACCTGCGGCGAAGTCGCAACGTGCTGTTGCCGGACAACGGATTCCAGGCCAGGGACCAATTGCTCGGATCGGGCATCGAGGTATCGGGACTCCTCGCGCAATACGTTTCTGGCGAAGAGCGCTCCCAGGGACTTGAACTGGGATTGGACTACCAGCACGCCCGGTGGCGCATCGTAACCTCATTCACCCGATCACGGACACAGGACAAGCCGGAAGGTCCCGGCGAACCGCCATGGCGTGCAGCCCGATTCGACACACCCCGGAATGCATCTGTCGTCGCGCAATGGGCATCGGGTACCTGGCTCTGGGGCGTATCGGCACTGTGGCGCTCGGGCTACCCCGTGACCGAGCCGACCGGTCGCTTTGCATCGACCCATCCCGCCACAGGGGAAACCACGTTGATCCTGCATGTTCCGGAAGAGAACAACGGTCGGCTTCCGAACTATTTCCGCACGGATGTCCATGCATCGTACCGGTTCCGCGCGTGGAACGCCGACTGGAAAGCAGGTATCGATATTTTCAATACAACCATTCGTCGAAATACGGTGGCCCAGTCCTTCGATGCGTCCGATCCGGTAATTGCGCCACGAAGCCGCAAGGGACTACCCCTGATTCCGCTGTTCGAAATCGAAATGAGCCTGCGATGAGTTCACATGGATATGCCGGAGCCCGACCTCTGGCCGCAGCACTCATTCCCGTGATGGTGCTCAGCCTGGTTTGGAGCGCATGCGATGCAACCGATGCCGGGTCGCGGTCGTCGCTGATCGTGGAGGCATTCGTTCAGGCTGGTCCCATACTGCCGGAAGTGCGCGTCCGTCAGACATCCGGACGGGAATCGGGTCGGGAGGCGGCGGTAGTCGGATTGGCAGATGCCGTGGTTGCGGTCCGCGTCGGAGACACTTCATATGCCTACCGTCATATCGGCGCTGGACGATACGCTTCGATCCTGCCCGCGAAGTCGCCCGTCGTCGAAGGAGATCCGTTCCAGGTGGACGTGGAACGGGACGGCGTCCGCGCAACGGGAAGCGGTACGGTCCCACCGGACATCGTGATTTCCGGCGTTGAGCCCATCCCCGCCCGCACTGCCGTGGAGGCCATTCTGGTCGATTCGCTCGGCCTCAGCATTGACTCGCTCGACGTGGGCCTTGGAGCTCGGCTCGGATTCATCGTGCCTGTAGAAGTCCAGATCACGTGGGACGCACTGGAGGACACCTATTGGGTAGCCACCAGCCTGGACCCGGAAGAATCGTTTTCGTCTTCCGTACTGGATTTTTTCCTGTTGCCCTCCGAGGTGATCCCGGAAGGTGGCAGGGGTACAGCCTCCTGGAAAGGGGTCTATGCCGTTCCGGTGGAAGACAGCACTTCCTCGCTCCCCCGACACAGCCTCCTGGTGTCCATCACGCGGGGAGATGCGGCGTTCGCTGCCTGGATGAATACGCAGAGCTCCGGAATGGCATCGGCCAATGCCGGCAACGTTGAGGGAGCTATCGGGTTTGTAGGAGGTGTCGCCATTGATACCGTGCAGCTGCGCGTCGGAAATTGAAACGAAATGAGGCTGTTGCCATGGGCGTTTCTCAGATAAAACCCATTATCGTACCCGAACCTCCGGAAAACGGCGGTACTGTGACCCGCCTCTCATGGCAGAAAAAAGACCCGCACCGGTGTTCAGTTTTCCTGGATGATTCCTTCGCTTTTGGACTGCACGTTGATGTTGTATCGGCACACGGCCTTCGAAAGGGTGTCGTACTCTCCCTGGATGATTGCTTGGCCTTGTTGCAGGAAGATGTCTACTACAGGGCACTCAAGCGTATTCTCAGCCATCTCGCCTACAAGCCGCGCACGGAAAAAGAATTGCAGGACCGCCTCGACCGACTGCATGTCGACGCATCTACCCGGAAACAGGTCATGGAAAAGGTACGGTCCATGCACCTCGTCCACGATGAGCGCTATGCGGAGGAGTTCGCCCGTGGCCGGCTGAGAGCGTATGGTCCCCGGCGAGTGGTACGGGAATTGATACAGAAGGGCATTCCGGAGACACTGGCAGAAAAAACCGTGGTCGCGTGCAACCCGCACGACGATCCGGACGAACACATGGCACACGTCACAGAGAAGGCCTGGAATCGATATCGAACCGAGAGCGACCCGCGGACACGAAGCCGGAAGACCATCGGATATCTTGTACGGCGCGGGTACGACGTGGAAGAGATCAAGGTCGCACTGTCCCTGATTGCGCCATAAAACCGTATAATCTGTCGTCACCAAGCGCACTACGCATGTCAACAGGTAATCATAGGGCATTCTTCCGATTCTCCGGAATCGACGCATTGCTTGTTGTTCTGGGCCTGGTGGGATATCTGTGCTTCGCATTGTTGATTGCGCCACTTCATCCTGACAGCACAGCGGAGTACGTGCTGACCGACCGGGAAGCCATTGAGATCGCGGACACGTTTCTTCGCGGTAACGGATTTGATTCGGACAACCTGATCGTGACGGCGCGCCTCCAGCGCGACGTGGACGCGCTGACGGACATTCAACATATGCTTGGCCGGCGCGAGGCCGTGAAGTTTCTGGGCTCGCCCGTGTCCGAACCCATGGCCGCCTACCACTGGAGGATCCGATTCGCGGAAACGGAGGCTGACGATGACAACAGCTCCCGGTTTGCGGCGTCCAGTCCGGTCTTTACAATCCGCCTGTCACAGTCGGGTAACGTACTCGGTTTCGAGACAGAGGATCGATCGCGGGATGCGGCGGCTGGTGCTGCATCCAGTAGGGGTGTGATTGTGCGGCAGGCCGTGGCACATGCCCTGTCCTCGGAAAGCGTACCGGCCGACAGCGTTCAGCCATTGCTTGGAACGGTTCCCGATTCCACGCTGCGAAACCGGCTTTTCTTTGATTATGGATACGGAGGGGTCTCACGCGGTGTAAGCGCGCTGCAGTCCTCCGACGACGTGGTACGTATTGACTCGGCCGGTATGGTTGCCCTGGCACGGTATCATCTCTCGCGCACGGCATTGTCGACGCTTTCCTGGTCGCTGACGCCGAGCCAGGCTTCACGTCCGGAGGGTACCCGGCACACAAGGGTCCGGATGGAGGCAGACACTCCATTGGCCGGTCAGCGGATTTCGGCAGAACTGGGCATGGGCGTAACCGGCACCATAACGCACCTCTCTGTTTCCTATGAGCCCCAGGTTGTCCGAAATACGGCGATGCAGACCACGCTTTCTTTCGTGCGGGCAGGTGTCTACGCTGTGCTTGTCATTGTTTTCATCGTGCTCTTTTTCCGGCGGATGGTGGCGCGGCTCATTGACTTTCGGAGTGCCGGCATAGACGCGCTCGTCATGGGTATTGCGTTCGGGTCCATCTTCCTTCTGAGTCGTCAGGGCATGTTCGAGGGGTTGGACTGGCCTGTCTGGGCCATGATACTGTTGCGCGTTGCCGTGTTTTCGTTTGTAGGCATATTCACGTCTCTCTTTGTTTTCGTGCTCTCGGGCGTCACGGACTCGTTCGCCCGTGATCGTTTCCCGACAAAAATCCGGACGCTCATGTTGCTGCGCCACGGGCAACTGCACAATGCATCGACTGGATCGGGCCTGCTCCGGGGCATTCTGACGGGTGGCGTACTGCTCGGAGTCATGACGTTGATGTTCTGGCTCATGGACGGCAGCCTTCCGAAGGTAACCGACTTCATGCTGTCCGACGCCCTTTACCGGCCGATTGTGGGCGATGTGGCAGGGGGCTTCGCGGCGACGTACATGAATACGTTCCTGCTCTGTATGAGCTTCGGCATGGTGGCCTATGGCACATCCGGAAAGGGTTGGATCGTGATCCCCGTCGTTGCACTTGGAACTGTTCTCCTGCAATTGGCACCTGCGAGCGTGGTGATGACCTGGGAAGGGGTGCTCATCCAGGCGGCGGCCGGCGTACTGCTTGGGCTCGCATTCCTGAAATGGGATCTGTTCACGGTGTTGATGGCCTTGTTCTCTTCGACCCTGCTCTGGAGCCAGAAGCAGGGTCTGTTGGTAGCTGGTGCCGACTCCTGGATTGACAGTCTGATCGCCATTCTGCTGCTTATTTCCCTCTTGATTTTTGCCATACTGGGAATTGTGGCTGGAGAGGAAGAGCGCAGTGTCAAGGAGTACGTTCCGGAATATGTGGCTGAAATGGCCAGCCAGGAGCGCCTGAAAAGCGAGCTTGAAATTGCGTACCAGGTCCAGGCCTCGTTCCTGCCCCGCTCCATGCCACGTATCAAGTCATTGGACCTGGCCGGAATGTGTCTACCAGCCAACGAAGTCGGTGGCGACTATTACGATTTCATTGACTTGGACGAGCAACATCTGGCTGTCGTGATCGGTGATGTGAGCGGGAAAGGCATCCACGCATCGTTCTTCATGACACTTGTCAAAGGCATTCTTCAGTCGGCCTCGCAGATGAGCAGTTCGCCGGCCGAGGTCCTGCGTCACTTGAATCACCTTTTTTACATCAACGTGCCGTCGGGGACTTTCATTACACTCATATATGGCGTGCTGGACATCCAGACCGGGAAATTCACGTTCGTTCGGGCCGGACACAACCCGGCTATCCTGCTGCGTGCCGAAAGTTCGGAATTCGCGTTTCTCCAGCCGGCAGGGATGGCGG
>Ga0210009_1000281_pt1 | contig 62507 bp, 76 predicted proteins | sample CryGeyCG2114_065_FD_185457 | JGI IMG/M metagenome (GOLD analysis project Ga0210009, IMG submission 185457) | Groundwater microbial communities from aquifer - Crystal Geyser CG12_big_fil_rev_8/21/14_0.65 (SPAdes) (version 2) | ecosystem: Environmental > Aquatic > Deep subsurface > Groundwater ...
TTCTGATGAAAGGAGTAATCTTCGTTAGGCTGTGCATACTGGAAAAGGATTATGAAGTTAAAATTCGCGACTGGACTTGCGTATTTTACTCGTAATTCTTTTCTACACAACCTGATTAAGTTTTACACATAATGATATTCCTCATCGTCTCATTGCATAGATTTCTTGATAGCAAAGAAATTGATAATGGAAACGAAAAAATCGAGAAGAGAATCGATAGAACTCGAAATTACTGTCAGACTTCCCGTCATAATTCCTCCGACAAACTTGATAATAGCAAGAAGAAAAGCAGCGAAACTCGCTATGATAACGGCTTTTTTCGGGGATTGAAACATGAAAACGTGAGAATTGTATAAAAATCAACGTTTTGATTTTAAAACAAAAAACAAGAAATACAAAAAGAAAATATTATTTTAACATTTCTCCGTCGAGAATATTTTCCTTTCCTTTCGTAATCACTTTCTGTCCGACCCGAAGTCCACTAATCGCGGTTTTGCTTCCATCGGTTGCAATAACAGTAATAAGTGTATATCGCACTTGTCCGTTTTCCAGAATATACACTCCCGTTTCTCCGTATTTCGTGATAATAGCAGTACTGGGAATAATAATATCCTCTTTCTTGGAAATACTTTTCTTCTTGAAAAGAATTTCTACTCTTTCGCCGACACTGAGTCCTGTTCCAGTAAATTCGAGTTCCGTATATCCTTTGTTATGCAATGCGTCAGGTTCGGTACGTAAAACAGAAACTTTCGTTTCAAAAACAATTCCGTCAGAGAGACGAGAAATAGAAACTTTCTGTCCGAGTGTAAGCGGAGTTTCTACTAGATCGACATTCGTCTTAATAAGCATTCCGTCCGTACTTGTCATGGAAAATACGAGAGAAGCGGGCGATACAGTCGAACCTATGTCAAAGTTCCGGGTAAGTACTATTCCGTCAAATGGAGCACGAATAATCCCTGATTCAATAGTATTATCTGCCAGATTATGATTCATACGGGTTTCGGAGATCTTCGCACCTGTTTCCTGGAGTCTGGAATCTCGTTCAGATTCCAAGATTTTTCGGTTTTTTTCCACTTCCGATACGGCGACTTTTGCGAGAGCGAGAGCATCTTCCTTGAGACTCACATTGGTTGTGAGAATATCCATATTCTTTTTTACATCGCTCGAAGAAGTGTCTTTTCCTGTTTTCGCGAGATTCAAACCCTCTTCTGCAAGATTCACGGCATCTTGCAACTGCTGAATATTTAGGATATAACTCGAATCAAATGCGTCAATAGCGGCGATGCTTCCTTTTACTCCGTTTCCGAAATTATCGATTATAGTCAGTTCCAGATTGGAAAGAAAGGTTGTTGTTTTATTTTTAAGAGCATTCAAATCACTGTCTGGTAAATTTGACGATACGATGGAATTCTCGAAAACCGTTGAAAGCGCGTGAAGTAAATCTCGAAGATGTTCGAGGATAGTAAGCGATTTCGTAAGTGCCTCGGCAAGAGTTTCTTTCGATATTTCTGTTTTTCCGACGATATTTCCATAGTACCATGCGTACATCGTTTCGTATTCGGTATTAAAAGTATTAAAAGCTTTTTCTGCCTGTGTTTTTGTTGTCAGATTTTTCGCACCGAGATATGTTTCATATACATCGTTTTTTGTCTTGTTCGTATCGGTTACTCCGAGAGTTTCATCTACGAAATCCCGAGCATTCCGTGCGATAATAAAAGCATTCGACATGCTGTTCAGGGCATTTCTCCGAAGAGATTCCCCTTGAATGTCGAGAAGTTTCTTGGAATTCGTGAGATTATTTTGTGCGTATTCAAGACCTCTCTGGGCTTGGCTCACTTTTTCCACATCAGAAAGAGAAGAACCAGAGAAAATAGCGGTCGAATTTAGTAGAGTTGATTTCGCTATCGCCAAATCTTTCTCGGCGATTTGCACTCCAATCTGGGCTTTCGCAGCGTCATTTGTGAGATTATCAAGACGAGAAGAATACAACGAATCGGTACTTCCGAGAATTCCAGAAAGATTTGAAAGTACCATCGAGAGTCCCGCTGAAGTTATAGAACCTTCCTCGTTTCCGAGCGTCGCAAGTATCTGTCATTTTTTTACTTTATCCCCCGGTTTCACTGCGATATCCGCAATCCGCCCAGAAGTCTTAAATGAGAGATCTGCACTCGTTTTTCCTTCCAAAGTCGAAATCGCCCGGTCAGTCGCGGAAACACTTCCCGTCACAACCGTCGCGGTTTCATAGAACTTTTTTTCCGGGAGTGGTTCCTCGGAACAGGAAGTGAGAAAAAGAGTAGAAATAAGAATAATGGGGAATATTGTTTTCATAGAAATTTGACTTATAAATTAAAGTGGATATATATTTCATACCAAACATAAACAAATGAGGAAAATTATGGAAGCTATTTCAGTCTTTCTATCTCTTCTCTTGCTAGGAATATGTGTTTTTTCTATAGAAATCCTATTCACTCAAGGATGGGAAATCTATATAAAAGAAGTGCAGTTTCCAGCATTTTTACACTTTTTACAATGGTTACCACGTAATTTCAAAAAAGTGGTTGGATCATTGAGAAAGATTCAAGTCCTGCCCGGGTAAATCCCGGGCTTTTTTATGCCCCAAAAAACAATATCCGAATCTCTCCAATCATTTCCTCTTTCTTTTCTCCTTCACAGTTCTCGAGACAAACTTTCTTAGAGAGACTTTCGATAAGTGCGAAGAAGAGTTTGGTACGTGCAGCATTCCAATCGAACCGTTCCTGACAGATTTGTACTTTCTTCGCTTCCAATTCCAGGAACCTTTCCTCGATTTTCTGACGAATTTCATCCATCTGACAGTATCATTTCTGGGAAGCTATCGCGAAGAGATTCTGTGTCTGGAGTGGAAAAAGAATGAGTTTTGCGATCATTTCCCTATTATCCCCTATCCGTAAAGTGCTTTCAAGGAAAGTCCTGTACGATTCGAACGAATGCTCCAAAACCTCCAAAAACATCGCTTCTTTCGAAACAAAATGATAATAGAGCGATGGTTTTTTCATCCCGAGTTTCTGAGCAATCATATCCATCGAAAGATCAGAGAAACTATTCTCCCAGAAAAGGGTTTCGATAGTACGAAGAAGTTCAGATTTTTGCATAAAAAGTTTGACTTACAAAGTAAAATGAATATAAAGACGACCCTGATTTTTTGAAAGGAGAAAATCAGGAATAAAACCTTTTTAAATAAAAACACAAAGTAGAGGAATATATGAAACAAATAGCATCTGCGGTAAGAATGACCGTAACAATGACTCTCGTCTCTGTTGCTGCATCCCCCGTGGTAATTAGTTTGCAAGCCTTGCACGGCTAATTATCACACATCATGTCCCGGAAGTCCTCCAAGCCCTTCCGGGGCTTTTATTTTTCCATTTCTCTTTCATGTTCCACGATATGTTTCAATTGTATTTCTCCAACATCGTGACGATGATATTTTCGTAAATATACGTAGTAAAATACCGGGATAAAGAAGAGTGTCAGAACTGCTGATGCCGAAAGTCACCAAATAATGGACCAGGCAAGTCCGGACCAAACCGGGTCCCCAGTAATAATGAACGAACCTGCGACCGCTGCAACAGAAGTGAGTATAACCGGAATAAATCGTTTCTTCGATCCTTCTATGACTGAGAATTCTAGGCTTTTTCCATCCCGAATAAGCTGATTAATATAATCGAGCAGAATGATAGCATTCCCAACAACGATTCCGCCGAGCGCAATCGCCCCAATCATCGCCGTCGCCGTAAAGTACGTCCCAGAGATAAGATACAGAATGGAGAATCCTGGAAATATCCCAAAGAACGAGAGAAGAAATGTTGTCATAACAATTCCTCCAATCATAAAACTTCTAAATTGTGCAACGATAAGGAAGTAGATTCCAAGAAGCGAGAATATCATCGCCAAACCTAAATCCCGAAACGTATCCATAGTCAATTCCCATTCTCCTCACCATTCTAAACGATATTTCTTTCCGTCTTTTATTCCTACAAAATCTATCCCATACGGGCTCGAATCAACTTTCTTGTATCCGAGAGTTTCGAAATCCTTGTCTCCATACAATCCATAAAGTTTCAATACTGGATACACGACAGAATTTTCTCAAATTTCTGCGTAAATATGAACTGTTTCAGCTCTATTATCGGTATAAATCTCGCGTCCACTCTCTCCGAAATCCACTTGTGCGATATCATCCAGACGGATTTTCTCACCATTCGGATTCGTAAAAGTAAGCGCCTTGAGAGTCGTAATATCCTGTCTTTCACTTCGAGGAAATCCGACAATAACATTTCCTTCTTCTTTGGAAACTTCTGAAAAATTCGTTTCTTGATGGACCATCGAAACAGAACTCGGATTCAAAAACCCCTGAATAGTTGCGGAAACCTGCGGAACGGAAAGTCCTGTTTCTCCTATACGTTCGGTATCAAGTTTCACACGTATTTGTTTATACGTACTTGAATTGGAATCTGTTATATCGACAATCTGCTGTTCAGGAGCGATTTTTACTACAACCGATTTCAGAGCATCTGCGAATCGAGCAAGTTCTCAGGAGGTCAGGTCTTCCTGTCCTTTTGCTTTTATATGAAAAGTTGCCATGGTTGGAGGTCCTGGAGGATCTTCGAGAAGTCGAAGTTTCAGATCTGGATACTTTTGCAAAAGGTACGCCCGAAGAAGCGGTCGAATCGCGATAACATATGCTTCCGATTTCATATCTCGAAATTTACTTTCCTCCAGATTTATTCGCATACTTATCTGATTCTCCTGAGTTCGATTCGTTCCTCCTCGGAAAAGATTCGCAAAATCTCCAAGAAATCGGTCACCGACAGAAGTACTTACACTTTCGGTTAAACAGAATTCTTTCGATACTTTTTCTGTTTTACACAGCAAGAAATTACTGGCATCTTCCCCTATTTTCTTCATATCCTGAGCCGTCATTTCTCGTGGTGCATCAATCCAGAGATACACTTGATTCTTGTCAGCTTTCGGGAGCATACGAGCCTTGAATATATCGAGCATAATCGGTGCTACGAGGATGGCAAAAAGTGCTATCCAAAACCCGAGTTTGAGCATAGTACGTTTTTTGACGGTCGCATCGCTTTCATTTATATATTTCCCGAGAAATCGTCCATACCAAGCAAGGAATTTCCCTTCCTTATGCTCGTGATTTCCTTTTTTCTTATCGTTATGGAGAGAAATGGCAAGAAACGGATTCAAACTAAATGCAACAAAAAGCGAGGCCGTGAGTGCAATGGACGCAAAAACTGGAATTGGTTTCATATAATCCCCCATCATCCCAGTCACTGCAAACATCGCAACGAAAGACATTACACGAGTAATAGTCGAGAAAACAATACTCACTCCTACTTCACGAACAGAATCCAGAATCGCCTCGATTTTCGTTCGTCCGGTTCGCGCCATCATAGCGAGATGACGAGAATTATTCTCCACCATTACGATGGAGTCATCGACGAGGATTCCGAGCGAAAGAATGAGCGCAAAAAGCGTAATACGATTGATATCAAGTCCGAGAACAAGCGCCACGATAAAGACGATTCCAAGAACCATAGGAATACAGAATGCCGCATTGAGCGCATCTTTTATTCCGAGGAATATCACGAGGATAATAAATACGATGGCGATGCTCACAAAAAGATGGAGCATAAGCTCGCTGGTAGCTTCTCGAGCGGTTTCCCCTTCGTTTTGAATCGTGTGAATTATGATATTTTTCGGAAGTGTTTTCTCTATTTCTTCCATTTTTTTGAGGATACTATCCACCACAACTACCGAGTTCGTTCCTTTGAGTTTCGCAACTCCGATAAAAACCGTATTGAGAGAACCAGACAAAGAGGATTCTTTTTCTGCAAAAGAATAATAGGAAGTAATATCCATCGGACCACTTCGAATAGTCGCGATATCACGAAGATATATTTTTCCAAATCCCCCTGCTTCGCCCCCCCCTTTAATAAAGGAGGTTGAGGTGGTTATAAGGAGATTCTTAACCGAGTCGATACTATTAAGTTCCGTATCAAGTGAAACGGATATTTTCCCACTATCTCACGAAATATTCCCGACTGTTCCATGTGCGAAACTGAGAGAAATCTGCTTCATTATTTGCCCCATATCGAGATTTGCTGCTTCTATTTTCTGTCGATCAAGTTCTATCGATATATCACTCTTATATCCGCCGAGGACATCCATAACCGTCGTTCCGGGAACCTGTTTGAGTTCCTCACGAATAGTCACCGCAACACTTCGGAGGTATTTCCCTATCCGAATAGAATCAATATCTGTTCCAGAATAGGTCAGAGCAAATGAAACCTGCGGTAAATCCTCTGGATCGATGGATTTTATTTTCACATCTGAGATTCCAAATGGTCTGAGATCGTAGTTGGAATACATCTTGTCGTAGAGTCGGGTTTTCGCAACCTCTTGGTCGACTCCGACTTTAAATGCCACCATCACAGAAGTGAAACCGTCCATGCTGTATGAATATATTTTATCCACTCATTGGAGTTCCTTAATTTTATTCTCCACTGTTTTTGCGACAAATTGGCTCGCTTCTGAGCTCGTGTACCCAGGAGTCGGAACTTCTACATTGAAAGCTGGAGCGACAATCGAAGGATTATACTGCTTCGGAAGAAGTACATAAGATAGCGCTCAGAAAAGCGCTATTATAACAATAAGAGCGATGGTAATTTTACGATTTTCCAGGAAAAACTCTGTAAATTTTGCAAGCATAATTTCTGTAAAAAGTTATTTATCTACCGATTGGTAGGTAGAATATGAATTTATGGAAAAAAGTCAAGAAAATTCTGACTTTTTTGTCGTCTTTTTTTAAACGAAACTTGAAATCAAAAAAAAAAAAAACGATAATGAATTTGTTTGAAATACTTATTTTCTCAATTACTCTCTATGGAAACAAAAAATAATCCTTCTTGTCATCCCCGTGAAAACGGGAATCCAGCCGAAACTTCCACTATCGAGGCTGAATCCCCGGTCAAGCCGAGGATGACAACATACAAGGGCTTCACCCTTGTCGAGCTCATCGTCGTTATAACCATCCTTACCATCCTTGGAACCATAGGGTTTGTACAGATGGATGGATTTGCAAGTAGTACACGGGATAGTAGAAGAGTATCGGATATGAGTAATATCACTCAGGCAATAGAGCTTGCAGTGATAACTCAGGGAAGTGCTCCAGTACCATCGGGTGCAGTTCCATATACAGGAGGACTTGTCACTATACAGATGGGAAAAGCTGATAATAGTTCCATTCCCAAGATGTCTGGAGACTTCAGTGATCCATTGACTCATGAAGCATACAACTACTCGATATTTGGAAATGGGAACTACTATCAGATTGGGATAGATTTTGAGAATCCATTATCTTTTGAAGTATCTATTCCCTTTATCGGAATAGAGAGAGTCTATGCAGCAGATACTTCTCTCAAGTATAGCAAACTCTCTGGAAACTATACCTTTGACCCCTCTCTTCCATCCCTCTTTTTTCTTACCGGAGGCTATAATACTGCTTCTGGAGGTATATTCTCTCCGGATATTTGTTTTATTATGGAAAATAGTAGCACAAATACATTCAGTTCTAACTCGGAAACGTGTGTACCAAAGAAAGATGTGATTTTAAAGAATTTGGATAGTGGATTGGTGGGGTATTGGGATATGGAGAGTTATTATCAAAGTGGGAGTCTCTATTATCTCAAAGACATATCCTGAAATAATAACGATTGAATCTTTAGTTGATGATTAAATCCTACAGCAATTTGAACTTTGAGCAATTGAATTACTGGGAAAGGTATAAATTTCTGAACAGGGTTTTTTATTCAGGTAGCGAATAGTGATTCACTCAATATCTCATGAACTTGATCTGCTGTAACTATAAGTGTATTATTTAGAATAAATATCTTGGATACTTTTGTTTTTCATAATATTTTCTATAAAGGAACGAATTGAGGAGGGTGTAGTGAGATTTTATGTAGTAATAGACTGTAAAACTTAATCAGGTTGTGTAGAAAAGAATTACGAGTAAAATACGCAAGTCCAGTCGCGAATTTTAACTTCATAATCCTTTTCCAGTATGCACAGCCTGATTAAGTTTTACAGATAATTAATACTTTCTGAAACGGAATTAAAAGTAACTATTTTCCAAGAATACTATGAAAAGGAGCTAATCCATCCTCGGAACAATATGCACTATGGCAAACTTTAACTTGAAGTATAAGTCCTTTTACTTTTAGATTGAATCCAATAAATAAACTTACTGCTCAAGTACAATGATATGAATCATCTCCTATAAATTCCTATGTCAATATAACTGTAACTTACAATTTAAAAGAAACTAAAATTTTTATAAATTGAAAGTTAGATAACTTATCTAGTGATAATTATTCGTGAATAATTATTGATTCTACTAAAAATTTAATAATATGAAATACTTCATGGTCCTCTTGATTAAATAGAGCATTTTATTGAACTATCGATGACATCAAAATATATAACCGAGCCCTTTCCGACTCAGAGATCAAACAGCATGCAAAAGCGGCAGGATTCTAATCTCTCTTATCCTCTCAATCCGAGGGGATATTTTCTTTTGATTTTCTCTCACTTCACCTATAATAAGAAACATTAAATACCCCTTCCATCTCATGTCCAAAAAAATCTACATCATCGACGGATATAATTTCCTCTATCGGGTATTCTATGCCATCCCTCCTTTTTCTCTCAAAGATGGAACTCCTGTGAATGCGGTTTTCGGCATGGCAAAAATCCTTCTCAATCTTCACCGAGAAGATAAACCAGATTATCTTATCTTTACACTCGATTCCAAGAGCAAAGCTCGTATGGAACTCTATCCCGAGTACAAAGGAACTCGCGATCGAATGCCCGATAACCTGAAAATCCAAGAATCCATCATCATGGAGATGCTCAAAATAATGGGAATTAAACATATGAAAGTGGACGGATACGAAGCGGATGATATTATCGGAACGCTGGTAACCGACCTCGGAAAAAACAAGGAAAATAATATCTTCATTCTTTCTGGAGATAAGGATCTCTATCAATTTATCGACGGAAATGTCGCAATCTACGACACGATGAAGCACAAAATTTATCACGAGGCTGAGGCTCGGGAAAAGTTCTCGGTCGACCCGAAACACATCGTGGATTATCTCGCTATCTGTGGAGACTCATCCGATAATATCCCGGGAATCCCCGGGTTCGGACCCAAAAAGGCGGAATCGCTCATAAATGAATATGGAACACTTGAAAGTATCTATGAAAATATAGAAAACATTACTGGAAAAACCAGAGAAACACTGGAAAATAATCGTGAGATTGCTTTCGTGAGTAAACAACTTGCAACGATTGATACCAATGTTCCACTTGATAACTTCTCGCTTACAGATCATATTTTTGCAGGACGAAATTTCCTGACTCCAGAAGTCATCGCTTTTTTTACCGAGTACGATTTTCGTTCTCTTCTTCCGAAGGAACACGTGGAAACAAAAAACTTTTCCACTCTCCGCCTGAAACAGATTCCTATTCTCGGAAATTCCGAAATACATACATGTCTCGAACTTCTAAAAATTAACAAGAAACTCAGTCTTGCAACCTATGGGGAAAGATTCTCGCTTTCTGGCGGAAGTCTCTATTTCGGAGGTGATGAAATCTATGTTTTTGAAACAAATATTGTTGATTTGAAACCTTTTTTTAAGGAAGTCGTATCTCAATCCGATGATTATAAAGTTATCGGCTACGATATCAAGAAAGACCTCGAACGAATCGAGGCCTATTTGGAAGGAACTTCCACTGAAATTAAAACCGGTCAAATGGGGCTGTTTTAATAATTGGAGTTATAAGAGTTGCAATAATTATTCGAAGAATTACAATAATTGTAATAATTAGTATTATAGATAGTATTGCAGTAATTATTACTGGCATTGCAATAGGTATTATAAATACTCTGAGAAGAGTTGTAATTATAATTTACATTAGAATTGTTACAATAATTATTCGAGGAATTACAATAATTGCTACTATTCTGGTAAAAATTGCTAGAGTTATTATAAAAATAATCATTGCACGCAATATCGTCGGGAGGACAAATATTACTTCGGCGGAGATTGGCAGAACCGTTGAAATTATTATTGGAACAATAACCGTTACTGGAATTACAGTAAATATTATTGGGATTATAGACATTCGTATTATTGCAATAATTATTACTAGCATTGCAATAAGTATTATAGATATTCGATGAATTATAATTATTATTGCAGTAATTATTGGAAGTGGTACAGTTTACAGAACTGGAATTGGAATTGTAGTACGTAGGTGTCGGTGCGGGAATAGCGAGAGCTTTCGACGGATAAGAAATATATAATGATCGTGTTATTTTGTTATTACTTATTGTCTTTTCGGTTCTTCCTTTTTTAAGGATTGCTGCTGCAGTAATATTATATGTTCCAGATGTCGTAATTCTTACTCCTTCGATAGAAGTAATCTGATAATTCTGACAATTATTTGCTCTTTCCGCGATAGGAGCGTTTATGGAAATGATTCATCCGCCTGGAATTCAGATTCCAATAGCGAGAGTATTTTCCGTTTCAGTAAGGGTTCCACCGATATTACAAACCGTTGCATAGAGAAACTTTGTTTCCTGATATATATTAGTAACAGCTATATCGGGAAGATATTTGGAGAATATATCAAAAGGAGAATCAGCAAAAACCGAATCAGCAAAAGTACTGATAAGAAAAAGAATCAAGAGACTTTTAGAAGCGATACGCATATATTTGACAATAAACGATAATATATTGAATTATAGAGTTTTTGTAGAAATAGCAAGAGAAAAAGACCTCAAACGAATCGAGGTCTTTTTGAAAGAGAAATTATAATATATTAAACGGATATATATTGTGTCACTTCATAATATTTCGCAGCAGCCATAACATAATCATGGGCAGTTGGATTTTTTGGATCTTGCATACGATCCACAATGGAAGTATTTATTTCCATAGCAGCACGAACGTGCTGATTACTGAAATTCTCTCAAGTATGATAATATACAATGGCTTCTCCCCAACTACAATTTCTGAAATTTTTAATATAGTTAAGGTATTCACACGTAGCAATAATCTGATCCTCTGGATTTTGACGATCCAAACGTCTTCCTATACGATGAGAAATTGATTTCCAAGTACTTTTGATAATCTGTCCGAATCCATATGCGCTCGATTCTGGATTTTTGAGAAATGGATCAAATGAACTATTTTCTTTTTCAAAAAGATTATTTACGAGCAAATCTTTCGGGATTCCATATTTTGAAGTTTCTCGATCGACAACCTCACCAAAAGTTTCAAGAAAATGACTTTTACTTTCTGGATTATAGTTCTTGTACTTTTCACGACGTTTTTTCATCTCTTCAATCTCTTTTCGTACCTCTTCTTCTAATTTCTTATCCTCTGGGAGCTCAGAAAGAGCTTTTCAATTATTATCAATAATATCTTCATATCGTCGTTCATAAAGCCATTTCTCTTCAGCTTCTCCTGATTTTTGATCTGCTTCACCAATTTTCAGAATTTCGATTGCATCCCCATTATAAATGGGAAGATATCTCCCAGTCTTAATATTATAATACCCTGGACGCGGGGTATTTTTCCGCTCCCCTTCAATCCCGTTTATATTGATATGATTTACTGTTGGAGGAAGAATATCACCAGCACCGATAACCATGTTAATATTCTTGCTTTCTCCGAAATTAACAATAAAGCTATCCATTTCTTTCATAGAATCCCGAGAAACAGAACCGGTCGGATCGTTTTTCGGAACGAGCAGAAGATTCGCAAGATCCACTCATTTCTTTTTAAGGAGAAGAATATCGGATGCTTTAACTTTCTCGAGAGTATCTTTTCCTTCGAGAATCATCTTCTGTTCTATTTTTTGTTCTGGGCTTCCGATTCATCTTGTCTGGAGAAAAGCAAAACTCATAGAACGTTTTCTTTTTCGTTCTAAATCAAATATCTGTTTTTCGCGTTCCTGAGTCGGATTCATTGCTTGTAATCCACGAAGTGTCTCAAGTTCAGCACGAACGGAATCAGTAGTTTTCTCAAGAGAATTAGTAATCTCTGATTTTCCATCAGCAAATACCATATGAGTATTGGTACTTTCAGGAGATTTTTGAATTCCCTCAATTTCTTGTTTTTCTTTTTCAGATATTGTCATAAGTGGACATTAAAATAATAATCCTTTTTATCATACCCTATTTTTGGATTAAAAGCAAAAAAAGTATCCGCCACGGCGGATACTTTTTTGAGTTTAATTATTTGAGAGATTTTAAATTTTACCCACCGATGGCAGCGAGCGCCTGTTCCTCCGTATCCGTAATAGCAATTATTGAAGTAATTCCTACAAGTTCAAGAGTATCTTTTACTTCTTCGGTCATATTCGTGATGTACATAACTCCATTTCCATCCTCAATGTTAGAGAAAATATCTGCTATATATCCGATAGATTTACTATTCAAATATTTAAGACCGACAAGATTGAATACAATCTTTTTTCCGGTAAAATCTCCTATAGTATTGTAAATAGCGGTAAAAGTTTTATCTGAATTAGTTTCGTCAAGTTCTCCGTGAAATTCAAATACATCAACGGACCCGACGTTTTTTTTCTTGATATCAATAGGGGTATTCATACAGAAACGTGTATTAAAAAGCTAAATATGTGGTTATTATAGCAGTTTTACTCTTTCTTTGCAAATTTATTGCAAAAAAAACTTTTTTCCATAGGCTAATGGAAAATTCCGTATCGTAAAAACTCTTTTTCTATGCCTATTCCCATCATAAAAAAAATAACCGGCGATTTTCCGAAAAAACTCGTGAAAGATATTGATATTCTCATGTCTTCGCTTGATTATAATCCCATCTGGCAGACCATCGAATGGCAGATGATGCTCAAAAAAACAAAATACGTGCAAGAAAGTTTCTTTATCGGAATATCCAAAGACAAAAATCTGGGTGCATATGCACTCCTCGAGAAACGAAGCATAGGATTCGGAAAATATGGATTTTTCTGTATCGGCGGACCGGTCGGGGAAGATGCAAAATCTCTCGAAATCCTTTCCAGAGAAATCAAGAAACTTTCTATAAAAGAAAAAGTCATATTTACTCAAATAGAACCGCTTGCTCCAATAATTCTTCCAGAATTTTCAGCAGGTTATTACAAGAACTTCATAGAAAAACATACCGCTATCATCGATCTAAAACAAGACAATGAAGCGATTCTCGCACGTATGAAACCGAAATGACGTTACAATATCCGTGTGGCGGAAAAAGCGGAAGTAAAAGTCGAGCAAGTTCCATTTTCAGAAGAAAATCTTGGCATATTCTATAATCTTCTGAGAGAAACATTGGAACGGGATGAATTCGCTGCAAATTCTCCGGAATACTTCCGAGTGTTTCTCCAATATCTCGAGAAACAAGAACTTGGCGGACTTTTTATCGCAAAGCGAGAAGAGAAAGTTATTGCTGCAGGGATTTTCGTTTTCTATAAGGAAACCGCTCTTTATTACTATGGAGCATCAAGTTCTGATAATACTCAGAGAAAATATATGGCGAGCTATCTACTCCAGTGGGAAGCTATACAGAAAGCGCAGAAACGAGGATGCAAAGTATTCGATTTCCTTGGTATCGCAGATCCAAGCGACTCAAAATCCGTTCTCGCGGGAGTAACAGACTTTAAACTCAAACTCACGGATAAGACAAGAGTATGGCCAACCTCGCAGATATTAGTACCAAAAAGATTTGTCTATCTAATTTTTACAATAAAAAAGACTCTCAAAATATGGAAGAGTCGTCTTTTTGGATAGTTCTCTCTAAAAGAGAAGATTGTATTTCAGAGAGGCATATTCCCCTCCTATTTCTGCACTAAATGTACCCGAATCATTCAAAGAGTTGAGATTAATTTCAACTCTGTTTCCTGTATATGAAACACGAGCATCTCCAGAAGGAGAAGAAAGAGAAAGAAAGCCTTCAACTCTCAGTCTTACCTCATTTGCTGATATGCTCGTTTTAGTATTGTTCAATAGCCTATCCATTGAACGAGTCTGTATCTGATTGGAAAAATTTACTAAATTTTCTCATCATTCTTTTTTAAAATTATCATCTCATAATCGAAAAACGAGACTCTCAACTTTACTTACAACAGTAGTTGTTACTCCTTCTATTTCTGGTACGATTCTATCAAATAAACGAGGAGCACCCTGAGTGAGGGCAATAGGGAGTATATGTGTCACTTCAACTCCCGCGGTAATATCTGCTGCAGAGGAATCACTGGACGTAACAAGAGTGGCTCAAGAGAGCATTATAGTTCCAGCAACAAACCCTCGTATACTCATAGATTATATTTTAGTTACATACAGCTGAATATACGGAATCTGCTCGATTTGTAAAAAGATTTTTGTAAAAATTATATACCGAATATCTTTTTTAGTATTTCTCGTCCAGTATTTACAGAAGTAAGTTCTCTATCTCATCCGATTCATGGAGTACTATTGATCTCTAATATAACTCATCCTGTCTCAGAAAGTGGTTTGGAAAAATCGGAAGAAAGAATATCTACTCCACATATTCAGAGCTGAAACTTTTCCGCGATGGAAACACAGATTTTTTTAGTATCCTCATGAAGGATATGAGTAATATCTACTATAGTTCACCCTGTTCAGAGATTCGAATTTCCCCGTAATTGGAGTCTCATGTTCATGGGAATCACATCATCCAAGGAATACCCTTGTTTATCAACATAGTCGATGAGTTCGGAATCTGCTTTTATGAGTGAAAGTGGTGCGGAGTAGTTTTGTTGTCTCAGAGGATTCGTCTTATTTTCATCTTCTATGAGTTCCTGGATAGTAGATTCTCCGTTACCGATAACAAAAGGTGGAACTCTGTGGAGTCCGACAACCACTTCTCCGAGAACCACTAATACCCGACATTCATCGCCCGATATCTGTTCTTGAATAATCATCTTGGTATAATCTACAAATGATGATTCGAGCTTCTTTTGAAGCTCCGATATCGAGACGATATTCATACATACACCATTCCCATGAGCCTCATCGATGGGTTTGATGATGACAGGAAAATGAAACTCCGAGAGCTTACTCCAATCAAATTTCTGAAATTCATGATTGTGGATATAGAGCGTTTTTGCTATTGGTGCATCGTACTTTTCCAAGAGCTTATACGTCAATTCTTTATCGTCAGTAATCTTCTTTCAAAGGGCACTGTTGACTCAGAAATCTGTACTCTTAAAAAGCACTTCTTTATCTTTTCTTTTTATCAAAAAGAGATTTTTCTCGGGAACAAGCACTTCCACTTCGAGTCCGAGTTTTTCCGCCTCTTCTTTGAGGACTTGTGACGATATGGACCAATAGGTCATAGGTTTTGACATATTTTGTGGTTTATGATATAATGGGACGGTAACTTATTTCCAGAGAGTTTATTCTCAAAATGAGAATATCAAAATCTATTTTTCCTTGAGGTAAAAATATTTATAATTTAACTTTTTGAATATGTCTATTAAACAAATGAGTAATAATATGACTCATGCGAGATTTCTCGCATTAACACCGTCTTATGAGGAAATATATCAAGTATTGTCAATCAAGTTACAAGAAGAATATACTATTCTCGCTGAGAGAATAAAAAATATGCCACGATCATATGAATGAGCTGGGGATAACTCAATTGACTGACCATTACTAGATGCTGATCAAGTAACTTGGGATCGATACACTGAAATTTCTACTATAGGAAGAACTCTTCTTGAGGAGCAATAATGGAAGCCTGAAGATCCAGCATCAAAGACTCTATCCGGACGAGTAAAACTCCGTATATTAGAAACATTATGACATTCTCCAAATGATTTCGATGTCTATTAAACCCATATAAAGACCTTCAGCTTACCGAAGGTCTTTATATTTATGTAGAGAGAAATAAACTATTTTCTTCCGAAATTCTCTGAATAAATCAGATTATGTAATAATAAAATATATAAATTTAGTTGGAAATCTGAGTATAAATATGTTCGGCGAGGTGCGTATATGGATTCACACCAAAGGATTCTATGAGACCTTTTGTCCCCATAGCAGTTTCATTTAGTTCCAATATATACCACTCCTGAGTCTTCTCATCGAGGATATAATCAAATCCAAGATAATCTCATCAAAGTTTTTTAGTTATATCAAGCACTTCTTCTTTCATGGACTGTGGAATATCAAAAGATTCCCTCACTCATCACTGTGAAATATTATTTACCAATGATTTTGTATCGACTCTTTTTCTCTTATACGCAAAAACCCAATCTCCAGCTACAAGAACTCGTATATCACCATTATTTTCTATGTATTTCTGAAATACCCAAGCACTTTTTTTATAAGATGATTTCCGAGAGCTTTTTAGAAACATATCCTGATTCAGTACAAATTCTCATCCATATCAATCATTTCATTTCATAAGAAATTTCCACTGTGTTTTTTCAAAGAGCCATTTTAAAACCGATAGATGAAAACTATCGCCATTAAATCAAAAGTAATTAGGAATAATCCTATGTCCGTATCCGATTTCCTTCAGAAGCCTATATCCATTAATTTTTGTGAATTTTCCAAATACTTTTTTATTGAGAACAAAAATTCATTTTTTCTCGAATGCATCAAGCATCGTAAAGATGAAATCATTAAAATCATAAGTTAAAAAAGGAATAACTGCCTGAAAGTTAAAACTTTCGATATCGACGAAATCTTTTCATTGTTTAATGAATATATTTGTGTCATGGGAATTATCCTGAAAAAGGATATCGTTCACATTTACAAGTGTAATGTTAAAATAATCTTTCAGTCATTCATATCAACGTTCTCATTCTTTCGTAAATAGAACACTATCTCTTTCTTCATTGATAATAAGGAGGTTGGATTTTGTAATCATTTGATGTTGTATAGTTAAAAAACTCAAGGAAGTTTTAGGAAAAATACTTAGACTGAAAAAATTTGATAACATCAAGAAAATAAGCGTCATAAAATGCTCGACATTGTTCTGGATCAGATGATCAAAAATACACACCAGGAGAAGAATTAATCTCGAAAACATACCAACGATTCTCATCCAGAACATATCCGAAATCTATAGAGAGAATACTATTGTTTCCCAAATCCAAATCTCTTAAGACATCTTCGGCGAGAGGAAAAAGCATCTCTGGTACTTGTCTTTTTTCGAGATAAAGCTCACTTCATCCGCTTCAAACATTACTCTTGAGACTTCATGCTGCTGGGATTCGCATAGTTGCATGAGAAAATTGTCCTCCGATATATACGAGTCGTATATCACAAATTCCATTCGTAAGTCAGGGAATCCCCTTACTAAAATCTTTAAAGTCTTGGACAATATAGAGACTTCCGAGTCAGAAGTATTTCTCTTTATTATTCAATAATTCTTGTTGCGTATAAAACTCGATACCGTGTCATGAAAAAGACCGAATCGGTTTTAATACGACACGATTTTGTAACCCCTCACGACTTGTCTTACTTTCAAAGAAATCCTTGAGCAAAAGGGCTTTTAGTTGGTATTTTTGAAGGAAAAGAGACATTTCATATTTATCTCCATCGATGGCAAATATTTTTGCTGATGGGAAAACAGGTATTCCTGCTTTCTCCATCAGATCATAGGCATATACGTATCCATCTCATGATCGATTCCAAATAACGTCAGGGTTATATGACTCGTGAAAAATACGAAATTGCCCACTGTCATCCATATCGACATAATCACGAAAAAGTTTTTTTTCAGTATCAAAAGAGTGCATACTCACGCGCCTGAGTTCAATATCATGTTTACGAAACACGTGTGTCAGTTCCTGATATGCAGAAAGAACATCTGAGGAAACTTCAAAAGAATCTTTATAATTACTGAGGATGGCAACTTTTTTCATAGATTCAAAAAGATTAAAACAATAAATTTATTCTTCTTCATCTAATTTCCGCAAGAGTGGAGCAAATCGGAAATATTCAAATACTTGGAGCCCCATGTATCGTCCTACGAGGATATTCAAAAGTACCACGAGTATAATTATATCAGGATAAGAAACGAGAAAATATTGGAGAGTTTTGTATTCAAAAAGCTTATAAATAACAAAAGTTATGATTCCGTATTGGAGCACATCCATAATTCATGATTTTCCGAACATATTTATGTCTTCTTGAAATACTTTATCCGAAAGGATAATAGCAATAAAGAGAGGGAAAATGACAAGTGGATTATCAAAAATCGAGTAATCAATAAATGAAAGTTCAAAAAAGTTATCAACTCAGAGAACCAAAAGAAGAAACAAGATATAGATACTAATAAGGAGTGCTCTCTTGGCATGAAGCAAAAGATGAACTCTCTTACTAAATACATTAATAATAATTATGGAGATAAATCCAATAGAGATGAACATAAATGCGGTAGAAAAACCGAGCGATACAGCCACAAGAGCAAAAAGAACAGGATAGTAAATTCCAAATACATTGAATCCAACTATCTGTTTGAGAAAATTCAATACAAGGACAATAAAAGTAACAGAAAGGAGAATAGCCAAAAGTTGATAAGAAAATCCTGCATAAGCGAGAAATTCTACAAATCCGCTCAAGCTATATACAGTATTTCATTTTTCATATGACAACTCTTCTCCTATAGAAACATCCTCTTTTTCACCTGTGGAAAGACGAGTGATGATGCTATAAAATTGATTTTCCGAGATAAGAAAAACACGAGTCGCACCAATCTGAGAAAGTGATGAAGCAATAACTTTTGAAAGAAAGGGTTTAGAAAAACTTGAAATGATATAAATTTTCTTTTTTGTAAAATTTACCGGTTTTATCTTTTGAAATTTGACGATATTAGAAAAGAATCCCAATATATCTTGACTTCCTATGACCAAAGTATCACTTTGATCAATAGAATTCCATACCGTTTGAGATTCATCATTTTGTAAGAGTATAGTTTTATCAACAGAACTTTCCAAGAGTACATCATTTTTTTTCAAAATATCTGCCATTCCTGTTTTGAGTAATGAAAGATCATCACCTATATACATGAGAGTACTCCCATATACACGAACTTTCTTCGTAATTTTTCCTTCGCACAAAATAGGAGCATTTACAATATTTGCTTCTATAGTAATTTCTCATGGAATAGTGAAATATCGTAAATATTTCTCCCTATCTTTGATGGTTTCTACTGTGATTCCATCTCGTTTCAGTGTATAGATGATATTTTCAGATATATCTTTTCCGCTTCATGTAGCAATAAAGTACTCATGAGAGGATCCTACTTTCACCTGAGAAGGTCAGACAAGCTGATAGAAGTTTGCACAGATTCCTGCATATTGTGGAGCGATAGTTCCAGACTGTGTGGTATTTTCACGAGAAGCGCTATTTCCTATTTCTGCAAAAGCAAATACAGGAAATAAAAGAAAAATACAAGCCAAAATATATGTCCATATAAAATTGATACTACTATTTTTCAGTAGTACTTTATCTACTGGTATTAGCTTGCTCGCCTGATGACGAGCTTCGAACATTTTATTTTTTGTATATTTTGACATAAAAATATGAAGGTTAGAGTTGATTAATTATTTCAATATCTTTTATTTTTATCTTCCCATACAGAAGTTTTTGTTCATCTCCGCCATTCTCTATCCAATCTTTCACTCTCATATAACCATCCAAATATATTTTATCTTTCTGATAGGTGATTCATGAAATTCCTTTTACTCAAGAATGAATAATACCACGTTTCAATCTCACAGCATCTGAGAAAATTGATTCCAGTGATTTCTCTGGATAGAGCGAGATAAGAAGTCCGACAGTATCAGAGAAAGAAAGAACATCAACCGTTGAGAGAAGATAGTATTTTACATACATGGCATTCTTTTCATATCCTTCTGGAAGATGTGAAAAAGATCGATAAATAGCAAGTCCTTCTTCATCGGACAGATAATATCCTGTACCATTTTGAAAAAGTCTGAGTCCCGTTAGTGATCCTGCGAGATATCGTCGAAAATGTGTATCGATTTCATGCGCCAAGATAGCGTTGATTTCATTTTCCCGTATTACTGCATTTTTCGAAATATGGATTTTTACCTCCCGCCCATACGAAACAGACATTCGAGAAAGATTCCCACTTTCTATGGTGATAGGGATTTCTTTAATGTTATGTATTTCAAAATACTTGCGTATATAACCTACTATTTCATCAAGAGAAAGAATTTTTCAAAGAATAATTTCATCATTTTTATTGTCCCCTTTCATTTCAGAGACTTTTTCTCGGGCTATTTTTAAAAACTCTGGATTGGTCTGTCCAAAAAGCTCTGTATTAAAATGTCTTATCTTTTCAAAATTTTCATTTTTATATGCCTCTACGAGTCAGAGCTTGGATTCTATTTCAGTGAGTTTTTCTCTATATAAACGAGCGATGAGCGCTTCTTGTTGTTCAAATTTATAACTTCTCTCAGTAAGTTCTATGAGAGTTTTTCTTATAGATTCAATCTTTTCATTACTCGGAAAATGATAGGAAAATACTGGATTGTATCTATAGGGATTTCGGATAAATGCATCGAGAAGAGAAAAATAATTATCAGGCTTTAAAAGTGATGAGAGATTAATCTTTTTCCCGATTTTATATACAGCGCTATCAAAGTCTCTCAACTCCTGTGACCATTTCTGGGAAGTTTCGATTTTATCTTGTAAGACAAATGAATTCGGATTAATAAGATAATCTTTTACATCATCCATTCAGAGAATAACTTTTCCGCGAGAAGAAGACGATATCTCATATTTTTGAAGAAATATGGAAACATGTGAATTGGTCAATATATTCATATTTCATTTTCACACAAGATCCACTATGTCTTGCGATACGAGACTTTCTTTTCTTGTCATATCTACAAGAATAGTTATTTTCTTTTCTTCGACGAATCACTCTTGTTCTCGATAAAGGATTTTCTTATCTATTAATGAAGAAAGTGTTTCTGTTTGAAATAATGTTTTTGCTATTTCTACTCATTTCTCGGGGGTCAGTATCTTAATACCTTCTATCTTTCTAAGACGCGAAGCAAGTGGTACAAGATTGACGTTTTGAATTTCGAGTCCAGCACGTGCATTGATTTCTAGGAGTTTCGGTCCATTTTTAGTTATGACCCAATCCAGAGCGAGATACCCAAGTTTCGTATATGCCTGAACCTGCGAAGAAAAAAGGAGAATATCATCCCAAAACGGGATAACCCGATCTTTCAGTCATTCATACTTTGGAGGAAAAATATCAGTATAAACTATTTTATTTTGAAATAGGCTAATAATTTTTCCGTTCGTTATATTGATTCCGAGTCAAATTCATCATTGTGCTAAATTTGCCTTACCTCCAGAATGGACTGTTGGCATACGAATCATTGCAGTAATCGGGACATAGTTATATACTATAATACGCATATCTGCTAAGCCAAAATCACAGTATTGGACAAAATCGTTTCAAGGCGAAAGAAGTTCTTCTATAACGACCGTATCCGATGATCCATGGAGAGAGAAGGAGCCATGAAGTATATCTATGAGATGGAGTCGTAGTTCGTCTTCTGTCCATTCTTCATTCTGAATTTCATACGTTTTTTTATTCTTTTTTACGATAAGTATTCCTTTTCATTGACTTCATTTATTCGGTTTGATGACAAATGAATTCGATTTAATTGATCCAAAGGAAAAATCATTGAGTTCTTGTTGACTTCATAGTATTGCATATGTTTCCGCAAAAGGTATTCATCGGATGGAGAGAAAATTTTTTGTTTTCAGCTTACTATCAGCAAGGGAAATAGCATCAGCAGAATTTTTTGTCCGTATGTATCGCAAATTTCGTGCATTCATACCGAGAATACCATGGGAGAGAAATTTCATTAGACAGATTCAGTGTAAAAAATAATTACTATGAGTATATAGAATTATGTCATAAATTGAAATTATTTTTGAATGATGAAAAAATCAAATATATGAACTCTCACCAAATCCTGATCATCAAAATAAACCAAAAAGAAAGCCCTCTTTCGAGGACTTTCTTGTTTATATTTTTTGGTTGCGGAGGTACGAATCGAACGTACGACCTCAAGGTTATGAGCCTTGCGAGCTACCACTGCTCTACTCCGCGATAAACACTTTAAAAGTGATGATTTCTGTGTAAGATAATATCTTCGTATTATGCGTCTTGCGAACTATCCGCCGCGGCGGACTCTACTCCGCGATATATTTCTATAGTAGAAAGTACACGCAGTATATGGATTTCTCGTTTAAAGCAAATTTTTTTTCTTCCATTCCTCGATTTTTTTATGATTCCCAGAAGTAAGTTCCTCGGGAACTCTGAGTCCCTGGAATACTTCCGGACGGGTATAGTGAGGATATTCTTTCTTCCCATCAAGTGCTTTGCTATACGATTCTTCCGCGAGCGATTCTGGACTAATGACTCATGGAATGAGCCGAACCACTCCGTCAATAAACACAAGCGATGAGAGCTCTCCGGATGAAAGCACATATTCCCCTATCGAAATCTCTTCGACATGGAATAAATCGATAATTCGCTGATCAATACCTTCATAGTGTCCACAGATAATAATCATATCTTTCTCTTCTCGACTAGAAAAACTTTCCAATACTTCTTGTGTCAAAAGTTTTCCGCGAGGAGTCAGAAATACTTTATGAAATAATTTTCGTTCTTTCGATTCAATCTCGGTAATGAGATTATAGAGAGGCTCCGGAGCGAGGATAGTTCCAGGAAAACCGCCGTACGGACGATTGTCGGAACGCCGGGTATTCTTGACGGAATAATCTGCAAGATTGTAGAGCTTAAAATTCACAAAACCCCCTTCCTGAGCTCGTCCCATAATACTCGTGGAAAGGTAGGGTTTGAGAACTTCTGGGAAGAGGGTGATGATGTGAAAATTCATATTTTACTTAATAGATTTTATTTCTATATCGAATTTGAGAGTTTTTCCTGCGAGCGGATTAGTATTGGGAATTCCGATAGTAATGTTTTCTGTTTCAATTTTAAGAATCTTCATAGTTCCTCCGTTTGGCATAGTACCTTCCATCCCCTCCTTAATTTTCTTTCCGTAGAATGGATTCGCTTTATTTACCACTTCGATAGTCACTTCCGTATCAGTGAGTTTTTTTACCGTTACGGTATTTCCTTCAAATGTCGTCTTGAGTCCTACTGTCATCTTCTTTCCATAAAATGGATTTTGTGCGTTGTCGATTTCAACCGTTATGTTTTCTCCTTCGATTTTTGTCACTGTCGCTTTTACATTTCCCGCTTCTATGACTTTACCGACCGTGAGATTTGTTCCTTGTTCTCCGAGAGCACTCATCGGAACGATCTGCGTGATGGTATCTTGGAAATTATCACGAGGAACAACTTCTTTAAATACATCTTGGAAATATTTTGCAGGAACTTGTTGTTCGGTATAAGCCTCTCCGTACGCATCAGCAGGAGCAATAGTAAGGGTTTTCTTTTCTCCAAGTTTCATTCCAAGGACTCAGTTGTCGAATCCTTTAATCATCTGACCAGCACCGACTGTAAAAGTAAGTGGTTCGTACGTTCGTCCGGAACTGTAATTCGTTGATTTCTTGGCAAATTCCTCGATGGAAGAATCGAATATTGTACCATCTTCAAGAGTTCCGACATAATCAACTCCGACAGTATCGCCAGTTCCGACCACTTCTTTTTGCACGAGGGAAACATTCGCTATTTTCTCTATTTCCTGAGAAGTTTCACCGGAAGCCGATTCTGTATTTTGAGTCTTTGTATTTTCTGCTTTATAAAAGCAAGATGTGAGAATAAGTGGTGATATAACAATCATTGCAAGCGCTTTTTTCATAAATCGAGAAAAGATAATTTTTAAAGTAACACAATCGTATGGATTTTTAATTTTTTTGCAAACATAAAATCGCTTTTTCCAATCCGAGTCGAAGAGCATCATCCGTATCGCCAATCCCCTCTCCTGTTTTGGTTTGTTTATCGAGAATAACGAATGTGGAGAACAAAGCTTTTATCCTTTCCGAATGTCGCATATTCTTCCGCATCTTCTCGAATGCGTAGGGATGAATCTTCAGAAGGGATTGTACATTGCTCGGTTCATAACTCATAGACAAGAGTTTCGAAGCATAGAGAAAAGTCCGAAGTGTCGACTGAAGAGTTGAAAACACATAATGAATGTTGTGTGTTTCAAGAATAGCAAGCAATTCACGATAAGCAAGTGCGCTGTCGAGGAGGAACAGAGCATCCGTCAAGGAAAATATAGAAGTCTCTATCGTGGGAATCACGGTGGATTTTATATCCTCCTCGGTTATCCATCCATCCTGTTTATAGAGCGCAAGTTTGTCTATCTCGCTTTCAATCCGATTAATATCCGCTCCAGTATATTCAATAAATCTTGAGAGCGCTGTGATATCAATATGGGGAAGTTTTTTCCGTATATATTCACGCAAAGCATTTCACTCCAGATTGGAGTATTCTTTGAGAGTTGCTACTTCTATAAGGCGCTTATAGAGAGATTTTCTCTTGTCTGGTTCGGTAGAAACAAAGAGTACGACGGTCGTTTCTGGAACTTGGTCAAGAGCCGCGAGAATTATAGCTTCTACATCGGGGGTTTTAGAAACAGTTTCTTCGGTTTTTTCTTCTTCATTATCTCATTTAACTGTAGGAAATGGAACATCTTCCAGAACGATAAGTCGTTTCTCTCCGAGAAAAACAGGAGTCAGGAGCTCTGCTTGGATATTGGTTTTCAAAAGGGTTTCCCTGTCGAGTCGGGAAATATTGTATTCTCCGTATTTTTTCGCAAAAATATCTATCCAAGCATCCAAATCGCGCCGGAGGAAAATATGGTTGGAACCAGTGAAAAATACAATATTGGAACGGGACATGAAAAAAAATTGTAGAAAATATGCCGTTATTATATCAATGGAAAAGGAAATGCAAGAAAATCATTTCGATATGATTATAATTCATTATAAACGGTAGTTTGTCAATATGTTCTTTTCTCCGGGGAGATTGTTTTTTTCTGGAATTGCCTATAATGCTCTTTATGAAGCATATATTATAACCCTATAATCATATGAAATTCTCTCTTCTTCCGAGAATCCAATCGGTTTTTTCTCGACTTCGTTCCATTAATGCGAACGAACCGCTTTCCGGACTCTCTCTTGTTATTATTATTTTTCTCGATATATTTGTACTTACTGCTCTTTTCCAGGGGCTTTCCGACCAGACAGCGAGTTTCACGACTCCGAGCGATGTTATTCCCTATAATTGTCAGGCGATTGCGATAGACACCGCTAATTACGACAAGAGCCAAAAGATAGATCAGATACTTTCGCAAGCCAGAAATTATCAATACGATACTTATACGTCTTATAAATACACTCCTTCCGCGGGAAGACATCCCGAATATCTTGATCCTGATTGTTTGAAAATCGAGAATCTTTTCGATAAAATTCGAACCGATACCGGATTTTATCAGCTTCTCGATACACGAGATCAGATAAATAATCGTAGATTTTCGGTTCAATCCACTATCAGTAGTCTCAACGGAAGTTACGATACGGTGCTTCTCGAAAAGATAGCCAATCAACCGAAAACAGATTCCATCAGTCCGACGAGTGCTGGAAGTATCAAACAAGACCTTCAGAAACAAACGGAAGAACTCGGTAGAATCCTCGAGGAGGAAAAAGCGAATATGGCGCTTATCGAACAAAATGTTAATCTGCAAGGAATCGTCGCGTTTCTCACTCCGGAACTTGCAAATAACCTCAGAAGTACACTTGCTCGTCTCGAATTCTATTATCCACTCAAACGTCTCGGTGTCGAACTCTTGTTTCTTGTTCCACTCTTTCTTGTCGTATGGTTCTGGAATAATCACTCCGTAAGAAGAAGAAACGGTGCACAGACTCTCGTTTCTTCCCATTTGCTCGTGGTTATCTTCATCCCGATTTTCTGGAAGATTTGTGAAGGTATTTTCGAGATTATTCCGAAACAACTTTTGCAAGCTCTTATGCAATGGTTGCAAGATCTGCAGATTCTTATGTTCTGGTATTATTTCCTCATATTGCTCGCAATCGGAGTAACTCTTGGAGTTATTTATTTCCTCCAGAAAAAGATATTTTCAAGAGAACGTCTCATAGAGAAACGAATCGAACGAGGGGAATGTCAATTCTGTGGAAAACGTCTGAAGGATGGAGATATTTTTTGTCCATTCTGCGGAGAAAACCAGTTCCGAAAATGTACTAAATGCAAAGAAGAAACGTACCGAGAACTCCCGCTCTGTCGAAAATGTGGAAAGGAATAATCTATTTGTCATCCTCGTGATGACGAGGATCTACCAAATATTTTGAATTATGTGTAAATTTCCCCTACGGGATACAATGTAGATTCCCTCCTTCGAGAGAATGACAATCACTAAAAAATTAAAAACCTTTTCATGACCGATATCTTGAATGACATATCTTTCCCGGGTGAATCCGGAGCATCGCAAACCGTCGATGCTCGGGATTTTTTTCCGAAAATAGAACTCGATGTGGTATCGCACAATGATTCCCAGATGATTCTGGATATGCAATCAGGAAAAGGGAAAACATTGAATGTCACAAAAAAACTCACGCTCACTATCAAAAAACCAAAGAATAAAAGTCTCGAGGATCTTTATAGCGAGAGAAAATACACTACTAATATTCTTTCCATATTTTCAAAGAATAGAATTATCCGAATGAATCCTGTTTCCGTCTTGGAACCACTTCCAAAAACCCGATTCAATTCTCTCGACGTCCGACTCTGCGAACCGATGGTATCGACACGAACATATCCCGATCTCTATGCGTTTTCTGTTCCTCTTTCCAAACGTACGAGAAAGCTTCTTCGTAAACACCGAAAACATATCGCTATCAGCGGTGTGATATTCGCGAGCCTTTCTATTTCCCTCGTACTTCTTTCGCTTGCAGCAAAAACCTATGTAGAACGGGAAACAATCCGCGATTATAACCGCATCGCAGCTCTCAAGGATATGAACGATATAGAAATTCTGTCCAAAGAAGTGACGGAAATCCATGATTCCTTCAAAAAAATCGCTCTTATTTTCAGTCCTTTCCGAGCAGTACTTGATAATCAATTCTATTCTCATCCACAAGTACATCTCGCCGGAAATGTCATTTACGGATGACTTTCCTTATCGGATTCCATGGAGCAAAGCCTCTCGGTCGTTCGCTCCTTTTCGAAAGAACTTCCAAAAAATGGAGAATGTTCCCTATCATCATTCTTTGGTTCTGGTTCTGTGTCCGGGGATAGTTGCGGAGTAAAAATAACCGATTTTCTCAGAAATCACAGAAATACTCTCGAGCAAATCAATGGAAATCTTGAATCAGCCCTTTCCTACTATATTGGTATTGAAACTCTCGGAAATCCTCTTTTCGACGAAAAGCTTCAGAAAAATATACAATCCCTTCTCGGAATAAGAGAGATTCTCACTTTTTCTCTCGCGCACTTCGAAGATGTTATGACTCTGCTCGGAGATACGAAACCGGAGCAGTATATGATCATCAACCAAAATCAGGACGAGCTCCGTGCTAATGGAGGTTTTCCCGGAAGTATTCTCTCGTTTGAACTCTACAAAGGACGTGTGCAGAATTTTGAGAAACACGATGTCTATGATTACGATTGGAAACTCTATCCGTACAAAGAAACTCCTCCGAGCGGGCTCGAAGGTTATAGCGGAAATTTCGGTATTCGCGATGCGAACTACTATCCGGATTTCCGAGACAGTGCGAAGAAAATCGGATTTTTCGTAGAAAAAGCAGGATTCAAAAGCGTCGACACAATGATTGCTATCAATCAGGGAATCATTATCGAACTTCTGAGGAAATACGGTCCAGTGAAAATGGATGCCTACGGACTTACTATCGACGACAAAAACTTCTCCCGAATAGTTTCCACACTCGTGGAAGCGAGAGTATTTCCGTACAAGAAACTCGATACCGGACACACCTACCAATCACCGAAAGAATTCCTCTTTCGATTCATGGAAGTATTTAGTGCGCAGCTCGCAGAGAAACGCGATATTTTCGGATATCTGAAAATACTGGTCGATCATTTCCAGAGACACGAGATTCTTATAGCTTCAAAAAATTCAGACACCGAAGCATTCCTCGAACAGCTCGGAACTCGCGAAGCATGGCAAGCGGATCAAGGGAATTTCATCTATCCTATCTTCACTTCCCTTTCCGCCAATAAATCAGACCGGTATATGGAACGAAAATTAACCATCAAAACAGATTCTCTTTCTGGTTGTACGGTTCATAATAGTGTCAAACTCAATTCCGAACACGATATCACGATCGATGAACTTATGAAAACCAGTAAATTGCTCCATGATTTCGGTATTGATGATCCCGCTGAACAAGCGAGACTTTCCTTCATAGAAGGAAATGGCGTAAATAAACAATATGTCCGATTCCTCGTACCAAAGGATTCCGTTCTCGACCCCGGGGTTGATTTCAAAACCGAAGCAGGAACGGGTAATTACACTATTTTTTCGACATTCCATAGAACCGAACCTATGAAGAACTCCGTGCTGGAATTCGGCTACCAAACAAAAGTTCCAAACTGTGTTCCGACTATCGAGTCGTATACGCAACCATGAATTTTGAATATGAATATCATAAAACAATAATTTTTAAAAAAATCTCTTTGTTCACCCATTCTCTCCTTAATTCCCCCGCTTCTTTCACTCCCCGTCCCGAACTTATCGAGGTTATTTTCCGTGCCATTTCAGAGCAGATAGATATCACTCAGACTGGTACGGTCAATGTCGCATTTCTTTCGGACGAAGAAATCCAAGAGCTCAATAAAACGCATCGGGGAATCGATAAAACCACCGATGTTCTATCATTCCATTATTTCGAGGACTTTACTGGTTTGGAAGATAGTGAAATCGCCGGAGAAATCATAATGTCCGAAGCGAAAATCCTCTCGCAAGCGGAAGAATACGAAAATACGAGCGAGGCTGAGTTCGCGAAACTCCTCATCCATTCCACCCTCCACCTGCTCGGCTACGATCACGAGGACGACGAAGAATACAAGGAAATGCATACGGAAGAGCAAAAAATCGAGAAAATACTTTTGGAGAAAATGGGAGTCCGGATACAGTAGGACTGATTATTATTACACCACACCAAATGCTTAAAAATTCTTGAAATATTAAGACCTCTCAAAAGCGAAGTAATTTGAACGAAAAGTGAGTACCGAAATGAATCGTACGAAGTCAGTACGGAGAATGAGGAACGGAACTTTGAGTTCAAAGAACGAGTTTTTCAGAGGTCTCCAGAATCTGTCTTGTAGGTTGAGGAACCGGTGGTCACATAATGCCCATTCTTTCACTTGTCGCCCATCTTCCTATTTCAAGAGAATCTTTTTTTTGGCTCGGAGGAAATGCGAGTATGGAGGAAACTAAAGCACAAGAAGCAAATATTCGTTTCATACCAATCACCACTTATAAACTCACGAGCACAAAATCGCTCGGAGTTCTTCTCTATCCATTCAAACTCTTGCAAGGAGTACTCGATGCGAGAAAGATTCTAAAACAAGAACAACCAAAACTTGTATTCTCCAAAGGTGGACCCGGTTCTGTCGCGGTCGGAGTCGCTGCTTGGACTCTGAATATTCCGCTCTATATTCATGAATCCGATACGGTTCCCGGGTTTTCCAACAAAGTCCTCGGACATTTTGCGACACAGATTTTCCTCGGATTCGAAGAAGCTCAAAAATGGTTTCCGAAAAATAAAACAACAGTTGTCGGACAGATTCTCCACCCCGATTTTTTCGCGAAAAATCCAGTTGGAAATATCAATTGGAAAACTGAGAAGAAACACATCTTCGTGAGTTGCGGAAGTCAGGGATCGAGAAAAATCTTCCAGACGCTCTTGGAACAAAAAAAGAACTTTCCAGATACCGAATGGATTATCTCCCTCGGAACTCTCAATGGAAACCTGAGAGATAAATTCGAACAATGGGAGAATACCCAAATTTTTGATTGGATTCCTCAATCGGATATTCCTCATATCCTCGATGATACGGATATCGCTATTACTCGAGCAAGTGCCACGACACTTGCAGAACTCGCGACTCGTCCGATTCATCTTATAATTATTCCACTTGCTATTTCTGCGGGAAACCATCAGCTCTATAACGCAAAAGCGTACGAAAAAATGGGGAATACTATGATCCTAGAACAGGATTTAGAGAAAGTGAATTTGTGAGAAATTATATTCTCGAATCATCCCAAAAAGATTTCCTATATGGATGAGAAAATCCTTCCGCTTTTAAAGATATTTCAAAAATAATTTCATTCTAAAGAATGGTGGAATTTATCTACGTTTTGCGAGTATCATACTGTTCGTAAAATCCACTTTATCGTGCACTTCTACCTGAAATCCTACTGTTTTGAGTCTTGTGATAATAGTCCCAAAAAGTTCACCCTTGGTGGTTTTGGTCATCGTATTGAAAATAATGCGACCGGTCGGGGATAGTATGCGAAAAATATTTTCCCAGAAAATATCGTCATAAAACTTCTCTGGAACTGTATTGTTAATGAAAAGATCAATGATAATAAGTCCATGTTTCTTCGGTGTTTCCTGTACAAAATTGTACGCATCCTGACAGATAATCTCAACATCCGCGTACGAATCGAGGGCGAATTCTTGTCTCGCTACTTCGATAATAACCGGATCGATATCAACGGCTCGAATGGTATTTGGCAGATGGAATTCATTTCGGATAAGGTCTATCACAGATCATCCGCCGAGTCAGAGAAGAAGGATATCTTCTCGACTGTCAAACCCTGTTTGTGTGAGTGCAAAACGCATAATCCTATGAAGCGAAGCGAAAGAATAATTCGCATCTTTCGTATTCAGAACTTTTTTTCCGTTTACGAGCATTATTTTTAGATTCCCATTATACTCGGATGCTCTATTTGTGACAAACGGAGAAATATAACTGAGGAAAATTTTGAGTTTTTTGAGCATAAAAAGATTTTAATTTATCTTCCTCCGTAATAGCCTTTCTTTGCTCCACTCCCCTTCGGACCAGATGGGCGATTTCCTGGAGTGGATGGACGAGAATAGGAACCTCCTGGTGCAGGACGGGATGCTGGAGTTTTATCAGCTCCATGAACTCGTTCGCTAGTTCGTGGTTTCTGGTGTGAGTGTCCTTCTCTTTTTGGCTGAGAGAATCGGTCATCTCTGGAAGTTTTCTGGAATCTTGGGTCAGAACTTCCGCGACCACGACCAGCTCAGGCTTTCGCTTCAATCGCTTTTTCCCGATTAGAAGGAATGACATTCATTTTCGGAAATGGATGATCTTCGACAACGGGGATTTTCTTGGAAATAAGTTTCTCGATATCTCGGAGATGTTGTACATCATCATTATCACAAAAAGATATCGCTACACCTTTCGCTCCGGCTCGACCCGTTCGACCGATTCGGTGTACATAGGTTTCAGAAATATTCGGGATATCGTAGTTAATCATATATTCGAGAGCATCTATGTCGATTCCACGAGAAGCGATATCGGTCGCAACCAATACTCGAGTCGTCTGTTCTTTAAAATTGGAAAGTGCCCGCTGTCGATTGTTCTGGGATTTATTTCCATGGATCGCTTCGGCGACGATTCCTCGTCCCACGAGGAATTTCACCACTTTGTCCGCTCCATGTTTTGTTCGGGTAAATACGAGTACATTCTTGATTTTAGGATCCTCAAGAAGATGAACGATAAGACTGTTTTTACTTCCTTTATCGATGTGGTACACAAACTGACTGATAGTCTCGGCAGTCGTTGAAACGGGAGTAATCTCGACTTTCTCGGGATTCCGGAGAATAGTTCCCGCAAGGGTCATAATCTCTGGTGCCATAGTCGCAGAAAAGAACAAAGTCTGACGTTTTACCGGAATAACTTTGAGAAGTTTCTTAATATCGTTGATAAATCCCATATCAAGCATCCGATCTGCTTCATCGAGAACGAATATCTCAATGTCCGCGAGTGAAACATATCCTTGTCCCATAAGGTCGAGAAGTCGTCATGGAGTAGCGATAAGGATATCGACTCCTTGTCGGAGTCGTTCGGTCTGATTTCCTTGTTTTACTCCACCAAATATAACTGTCTGATGTAGTCCGGTATATCGTCCGTACGCTCGAAAACTCTCCTCGATTTGGATAGCGAGTTCTCGGGTCGGAGTAACGATGAGGGTTTTTATTTTACGTTTTAACCCCCCTTTATCCCCCCTTGTCATGGGGGTAGTGTTTTGTCCCCCTGATAAGGGGGAAGGTCGAAGACCAGGGGGTTGGTCTTTTTTTGCATAGAGAAGCTGGAGAATTGGTATAGCGAAAGCGGCAGTTTTACCAGTTCCCGTCTGAGCACATCCGAGAAAATCTCTTCAGGAAAGAATAGTCGGAATAGCAGCTGCTTGAATGGGTGTTGGTGTAGTATATCCTTCGTCGTCGATAGCACGGAGTATAGGTTCTATAATGGGAAGATCAGAAAAAAGCATGAAAAAGTGTTTATTGAATAGAGGGGCATATAATATGATTAAAATGCGAGATAGCAAGTAAAAATAATAGCCAAAATTGGCTATTATTTTCAGATGAGCGATACTTTGTTATAAATTAGATTCTGAACCGTATTTCTTTCGAAGTAATGCCCATTCTCCTGGGTCTTCTGGACAGTTCATCCAGATGTCAAAGTTTCCGCCATGTGCAGAGTCTTTCTCTTCTCATTTTGGATCGAGAATCTTCTCGACCGTAAATTCGAAACTCTTATTCGGTGTAATGATTTTCACAAGATCATGGAGATCGTATCGATTTTTTACTTCGACACGGCACATTTTACGAGTCGCATTGTATTCACGGATGATTCCAATATAGTCTTCTTCTTTGATTTCTCCGTTTTTTTCAAACCAAATTCCCTTTTCTCCGGGGTTTCCCACGAGAAATCCTGGGGTATATCCACGGTTCGATATAGCAAATACTTCTTTTGCAAGCTCGTCGGCATCGTACTTTTCGCCTTTTTCTACTGCGTCAAGAGCCCCACGATAGGCTCGTCCAACTCCAGCAAGATAATTGAGGGTTTTGCTTCGTCCTTCCACTTTAAATGACACGACTCCTGCATCGGCAAGCTCTTGCATATAAGAGAGGAGACAGATGTCCCGTGAATTCATAATATATGTTCCGTATTCATCCTCGTCGATTGCCATAATCTCCCCTGGTCGCTCTCGCTCTTCAAGGTAGAATTCCCCTTTGAGAGGGATATATTCTTCTGGTCGTCCAGTGGAATCGTACAAGTCTGCATCAGTTACATCCCGTTTGAATACTTTATATTCCCATCGACAAGAATGAGAACAAGTTCCCTGGTTTGGATCTCGGTGAGAGAAATAATTTGAGAGGAGACATCGTCCAGAATATGCCATACAAATAGCTCCGTGAACAAAGAATTCTATTTCGATATCGGGACATTCTTTATGGATTTCCTGAACTTCCTTGAGGGACAATTCTCGAGAAAGGATAATTCGTTTGATTCCCATTTTCTGCCAGAATTTCACCTGTGCCCAGTTCGTGTTATTTGCCTGAACAGAAAGGTGAATCTCTGCATCTGGATACTCGGTTCGAACCATATCGATAAGCCCCGGATCACTCATAATATATGCGTCTGGTTTCATCGCCTGCATCTTCGCAAAAGATGCCATAAATGGCTTCAATTTCATATTGTGCGCATAGATATTCGCCGTAAAATAAATTTTCTTTCCACGACTGTGACAGTATTCTACCGCTTCTGCGAGATCTTCCCAAGTGAATTGATTCTCTCGCGCTCGAAGCGAAAACATAGGAACTCCGGCGTAGACCGCATCGGCTCCATAAGCGATAGCATATTTCAGTTTCTCAAGGTTTCCCGCAGGAAAAAGAAGTTCGAGTTTCTTGGACATAGAATAGTAAGGAAAGGAATAAAAAAAATCTACCAAGATTAATGGTAGATTCACACAAGAGTATCTTTTAAAGATATTTATGCACACTACCGCCCAAAAAGAAAACATTCTGGGGATTATTCAAAAGAGTGTGCACTATTTCTTTGAATGCAGGTATTGTATAGAAAAGAGTGAAAAGTCAAGAAAAATTCATGAAAAGTAAGCTATTTTTTATTCTTATTCTCCTACCAATTCATATAACCCCTCCAAATCCAGTATCTTCACACCGAGTTCTTCCGCTTTGGCTTTCTTGCTTCCTGCGTCGCTTCCGACTATGAGATAATTGAGTTTCGGCGAAACAGAGGTTCGAACCTCCCCATCATTTTGCTCGATAAATGTATGAATTTCATCACGGGAAATACTTTCGAAACTTCCGGTCACACAGAAGGATTTTCCGTTGAGACCGGTCTCTTTTTTTTGAAACCGGTCTCCCATTACTATAACAGGATGAATTTCATGAAGCAGTTTCATAATCATCTCTCTATTTTCCTCGAAATAATAAACGATGCTTCCTGCTGTCGCAGGTCCTACGTCGTGAATCTGTTCAAGTTCTTCATAAGTGAGATGAAAACATACTTCTCCTATCAACTCTCTGTTTCCCATTATTTTCTCATTCACATACTTCGCGAGAAGTTTCCCGGTCTTCCGTCCTACTTGCGGTATTCCGAGCGCCACGAAAAAATTGGCGAGTGGCATATTTCTGCTTGTCTCGATACTCTCCAATATATTCTGGAGTTTCTTTTCTTTGAAGCCTTCGAGAGCGAGAATTTTGTCGCTCCATTCTCCGAGATGATACAAGGAAATAAAATCCGTAAGGAATCCCTGTTCTATAAAAATATCGATTATTTTATCGCCGAGAGTCAATATATTAGCACCGTGTTTTCCAGCAAAACTCTTCAGAGCTCCCGAAGTCTGCATAGGACAGGTTGCGCGGGCAGGACAATAAAGAGCAACTTTCCCCGCATCTCGGACGAGGGGCGTTCCGCAACTCGGACAAGCGGTCGGCGGAATGATAGATTTCTCGGTTCCATCGCGCACTTCTGCGATCGGTCAGATGACTTCTGGAATTACTTCCCCGGCTCGGACGATGAATACTTGATCTCATTCCATTACTCATTTTTTGGCGAGCTCGTCATAGTTATGAAGTGTGGCACGACTCACAGTCACTCCTCCGACATTTACCGGTTCGAGGATGGCAACAGGAGTTATAACCCCGGTTCGACCGACGGAATGTACTATAGCAAGGAGTTTGGTTCGGACATGTATCGCTGGGAATTTGTATGCGATCGCATAGCGTGGATGATGTTCGGTTGTCCCGAGCATATACCAGAGCGAGAGACTATTAAGTTTGATAACAAGTCCGTCGATTTCGAAATCGAATACAGGACGAGAGAGAGTCAGTCGATGGATTTCGGATTGGAGTTCCTCCAGATTTCTGGCGCTGTATATATAAGGAGTTTTGGTAAATCCAAAAGATTCAAGGAGCGAAAGATAATCGCGATAGGTTGTTATATTGAGGTCTTTTCTTCATTCCTCAGTTTCTGCGTACGGAAAACTATAAGCATAAAAAGCGAGTTTGCGCGATGCAGTGATAGTATAATCGAGTTGTCGGAGACTTCCCGATGCGGCATTTCTTGGATTGGAAAATACTTTTTCTCCTGTCTCCATTCGTTCACGGTTGATTCGTGTAAATTCGGAAATAGGGAGTACGACTTCTCCACGAATCTCGACTTCGCGGGATGTAAATGGAATAGATCGCGGAATACTCTTAATCTGAAGTGCATTAATAGTTACATCTTCTCACTCCACTCCATTTCCTCGTGTCAGCGCTCGAACGAGCTCGCCATCGCGATACGTGAGTGAGAGTCCGAGACCATCGAACTTCAGTTCCATCGCATAAGAGAGTGGGAAATATGGAATACCATCGTTATTTCATATTTCGAGATTTTTCTGTCTCAAAATATTCCGTATTCGTCCTTCAAAATCGGCAATATCGTTTTCGTCGTAGGTATTGTCGAGCGATATCATCGGCCAAGTGTGGAGTCATTTCTGGAACTGACTCGAAACAAGCACATCGATACGTTTCGTCGGAGATTTTATGTCCCATATTCCGTATTGTTCCTCGAGATTTTTGAGCGTTTGAAACAATCTATCATACTCGCTATCGCTTATTATAGGAGATTGTTCCGTGTAATACAGTCGATTATGTTCGCGTAGAATCTCTTGAAGCGAGACAATATCGGATTCTGACAAAGACGAAATACGAGAAAGAAGCTCGGTGGTTTTCGAAAGAAGCTCGGAGATTTGCATATATACAGTATCCTCGTAAATAAATTACGCCGTATAATACAGAAAACGGAGAGAAAATCAAGAAAGTCAGATTCATAAACCGTCCGATAAGAAAAAGAATTTGGAATAATCTGTTTTTCGCACAAATAACCACTTCATGGATAATTATTTAAAACAATGAACTTGCAAAATCTTTTGATTTATATAATATAAGATTATACTTCTCTCTTGTGGAGACTCTTCATTAAAATATCATCAAAATTTGACATTTTATGAATTGTGTGTTCTAATGCTTTTCGCTTCAGGACACCCCATAAGAAGCTTCATACAATGGGGATTTATACTTTATTCTTTTTCTTTTTTCTTTTATGAATACACAGAAAATACAAACGTCTTCAAACGTTAAAGGGTTTACATTGGTGGAGCTTATTGTGGTTATTACGATTCTCGTAATTCTCGGTACGATTGCATTTTTGAACCTCGGTGGTATGTCAGCAACTGCCCGAGATTCTCAGCGAACTTCTGATCTCAATCAGATTAATCAACAGATTATGACTCTTCAAGCAAAAAGTGGTATGTCCTATGTAAGTATGGTAAGTGGTACAGGATTATCACTTTCAGGTGTTTCTATCGCTGGTACAGGAGTGGCAGTTGGTAGTGATTATGCAGCTGGTGATGCCAACTATACCGTTCTTGGAATCGACAAAACGAAGATGTCAGACCCAACCTCAGCTGGAGCTACTAAATATAAGATGGGAGCAACTACTCTCGTAGGAGGTGCTTACGAACTCGCAGCAACACTCGAAGAAACAAACACAGCTCTTGTTATGGGTACATACCGACCAAGAACGAGTACAAGTGCGAGTGGTACTATAACTGGTACTGGTACAAATACCATTATTCTTGGTGCGAGTGATATCGGAAAGTTCTTTAGTAGAGATACTATTGTCGCTGTAGCCACCTCTTGAAATTATACAGGAACTATTACGAGTCTCGTAACTGGTACTGCTCTTACTCTTGGAACTGCAACAACTCAAGTACTTGCAACGTGAGGATTTGTCTATCTTGCTGATCCAGAATCTTCTGGACTTATTGGTGCTCTTGGAGCTCTCGATACAGCAGTTACAAATAAAGGTACTGCTCTTCCTTATTAATCCACAGAATCTCTTCCCTAATTTTTCAAAAAAACCTCACTCACGTGAGGTTTTTTTGTTTTGGTTTGAGTTTTCTCTTATTTGAATATACTGTCATGAAATACTTTTTCCTGTTTCTATGCCTCCACAAAAGAAAATCTGTCTCATTCACGATATGTTCCTGTATCGCGGCGGTGCCGAGCGTTTCAATATCATGTTCGCCCGAGCACTCGGGGCCGATCTTGCGGCGCTTTTTTTCAGTGCGGATGGACTCGAACCTACATCTCTAGAATTTACAGGAAAATCTATCGCATTTGGTGAAAATAAGTATACGGGTGGTTTCCGTCAGATATATTTGAAATACCGGGTTCTTTTCCATACGAAGTTCCTCCAATCGTACGATACGGTCATTTTCAGCAATGATTCCCTTTCCGCCATCCGCAATGTCCGAAAAGACGCGAAGAAGATTTACTATGCACACTCCATCCCCCGCTATCTTTTCGACCAACGGGAGTTCTATTACCGAAAAGTTCCGTTTCTCCTCCGTCCCGTTTATATCCTCATCCGAGCGATATTCGAACAGATGTATCGAAAAGAATTATCGATGGTGGACGAAATCTATGTGAACTCCACGAACCTTCAGGTAGCCATGAAACAGTATCTCGATCAGGAAAGCCAGATTCTCCATCCGCCAGTGGATACGGATTATTTCATACCAACGAAAGAAAAAGGAGATTATTACATCAGTTTCTCGAAACTTTCAAGTCTGAAACGTGTAGAGCGCACCGTCGAAGCATTCCGGGAAATGCCTGAAGAGAAACTCCTCGTCATCTACGGCGAGAACGATCCGCAGAAAGATGAGATTATAACTCTGGCAAAATGATACGAAAATATTACATTTCTCACTCTTACTAACAACAACGAGCTTCCGAGATACATTGCCGGAGCTATTGCCACCATATTTATTGCTCGAAACGAAGACTTTGGAATGGTTTCACTCGAGTCTATGTCCTGCGGAGTTCCAGTTATAGGAGTCGATGAATGAGGAATCCGAGAAACTATCATCGACGGAAAAACTGGAATCCTTCTCTCTCCAGAAGCCACCAAAGAAGAACTTATATCTGCCGTACACAAACTCAATCTCGAAACTGCTCTTACTATGAAAACTGATTGCATCGAACGTGCCCAAGAGTTCTCTCTCAATGCCTTCGAGAAAATCGTGCGAGAGAAGTTTTTATAATGAATATTAATTGGAATGACCTTTATGAGCAAATACTCTAATACAAGGTAGATTCCCGCCTCCGCGGGAATGACAGAATATTTTCCAATGCTCCCCGAAGGGCAGTGTCCTCTAGAGGGACAAACATACCCATATTCCATATTTAAATTCTCTATCTATATGCTTAAATCAATTTCCAAAAATATCCACTTAATCCTCCTCAGAATCGCGAGTCGGTTCGGGGTATTTCTGGGAAAATGCATCATATCCGTGAAAAAACCGAAGAGTGTCAATCTGAAGAAATTGAAAACTTTTTATCTCAATCGCTCTGATCGAATCGGGGATGCGATTATATCAAAACCTTTTATTAAGCTTCTCATAGAGTGGCTCCGAGCGAATGGATGCACAGCCGAGATTGTTATACTTACTTCCAAGTATAATCGTTTCCTCCTCCAAGACCTCGAAGATACAGGAAATAATATTCGTGTTATCGAAGAACAGAAAAATATCGATGATTATGAGTCGAAACTTTCTCGGATGATTCTGAAACATATGCAATTTCTCTCTCAAACTCTCTCTTTCCGATGGAATCACGGGAACCACCGAGACGAACAAGTACTTTTTCTCGACATGGGAGGCGGGGATTTTAATACGATTCTCAAATATAAAGAGCTCCACAATCCCATTGTTGCCGGACCGAATATCTTCTGGGGATCGCATATCCTCGATATCGCACTCCCCCACTCCTATGTTCACTACTCCAATGTCAATCTCATCGAAAGTTATATAGAGATTATAACGAAAATATTTGCACAAGATGATTCGTTTCGGGATTTCGTATACCAAAATATCGGAACGTTCTATAACTACAGTCAGGAGATAGAAAGGTCTGGGATATGTCTCTTTGTCGGAGTGAAGGAGTTTCGAAATCTCCCGATACGAACCTGGCAAAGGATTATAAACGAAGTTTCTCAGGCATTTCCCGATGAAACCATTACTATTCTGGATGATCACACAAATATGCTTTACAACATATTTGCACAGGAATCATTTCCATCCAATGTTACGCTCGAGAAAAATACCTATTCTCTCCAGGATTTTACCGCGCATATCGCTCATTTTCAGTTTGTTCTTGGAATCGACGGAGGAGGAATTAATATGGTAAAATCGCTTACGAACAGCTGTTTCATAAACACTTTTGCCCAACCGAATGTCTGGTCGGGGTTCACTGGAAACCTCGAGAGAAAAGTAACCAAAGGACAAAACAACTGGTACTCTAGCGTTTCGGAAATCCCACCATATGGGCAAATAATTTCTCATATGCACAAAACTTCCTTCTGGCTTCCCACCTTCAATATAGACGGAAACCGCGAACTCTTCAAGGATTTCGATACCGCACTCCTGATTAAAATTATCCGAAAGTCTCTGAAGAAATAACGAATTTTTGCTTTTTTACGAGAGGTATGATAGGATAGTGGTATATTAATTTTTAATACCCATCTTATGAATCCAGAAATAAAAAAAGATCCTCTTGAAAAAGAAGAAATGAAGAATAAGAATACTGACACGAAACTCAATACGGAACTTGAGAAAAAAGATAACAGTCTTGCTGATGGAATATATCTTATGGCAACGACAGAGATTAACACTATTAAAAGCGATTTTTCTGCAGATGAACGAGATAATCTCGCATATAACAGTAAATTTACCGAAGCTCAAGAGAAACTTACAATCGAAACAAAGAAAATCCTTTCTGAAAAAGGAACACCAGAAGAAAAAACAAAAGCATTGGAACTTGCTTTTGAAAAATTCCAAAAAGAAATACGTAGTATCAAAGGGACAAATGAAGCACAAGATGCTCAAAGATCAACAAAACAAGCGGAGAATATACAAAAAGACGGAAAGAAAAACGAACAATTAAGTCAGAGTTTCAAGGAAGCTCTTCTCCAGAAGAGCCAAGAAGTTATGGAGAAAAAAATACAGGCACAGAAACTTATTGCAGAAAAACTCTGAGATAACGAACATAAAAACGCTCAGAAAGAAGCAATAGATTCGATACAATCAACAAGTGCCTTCGGACCTCCTGGAAATCTGGAGAAAGGAAATTCCAAAGTGTAAAAATAAATAAAACCCCATTCAAACGAATGAGGGATTTTATTTTTCAGTTCTTATTCTCCACTTCCGACAATCACTTTCGCATGACGAATTACTCGTCCATGAAGTGTATATCCTTTTTCAAATTCGGTGATAATAATTCCTTCTTTTCCAGGAGCTTGACTCATTACTTCGTGCTGTTCAGTGTCCACTTCTTGTCCATGAGATACAAATGATTGAACTCCCATAGTTTCGAGTTGTTTGGTGAGTCCTTGGAGTGTTGCTCAGATTCCTTCCGTCCATTTCTGTTCAGCGATATCTGCTGGAACATTAGCAAGTGCTCGTTCGAGATTATCGACCGTCGGGAGGAATTTTTTTATGATATTGGCAGTCAGAAATGAAGTCATCTCGACTTTGTCCCGTTCCACTCGTTTAAGGAGATTACTGTAATCCGCCTGAGCACGAGAAAGAGAACCACGAAGACGTTCGAGTTCTTCTTCGGCCTGGTAAATCTTACCAGTTTCCAAATCTCCTTCTAACTCAGCTTCCGCTTCGGTTGCATTATTAATCTCCTGCTGGAGTTCCGCTTCGAGTTCGAGATCGAGAGTTTCATCAGTATTTGTCGTGTCTTTTTTTGTCATAACGTTTTGTTTAAAATATAATGAAATTATTTTCTAAATATCAGAGTCAAAAATCTCCTGAAAAACGACCACACGGCTTCGTTAAATCTTTTATAAGGTCCGGTGACATGTGAAATTTGTCATGAAAATTGACGCCATAGCGCACCCTTGTGGTGTCATCGGAGTGAGCTGTACTGAAATAGTACAGCGAACGAGACTCGGAAATTTGAATGCAAAGTTCGCGTTTTGTAGAGATTTTTATTTCTTTTTGCTCAGTTGTTTCTTCATATCAGTATGAATAGTATCAAGTTGTTTTTTCGCTTCGTCGAATACACGAGCAGCTACCTTTCTTCCTTCCTCGATTACATCAACACCTTCTTCACGAGTTTCCTTGATAAGACTAATTCCCTTCTGTTTCACTTCCTCGAGAACTTCCATTCTTCGATTATAAAGATCAAGAAGTTCCGCTTCTATCTCGTCTTTTTTTTCGAATCCTTTCTTCTTCCATTCTTCAAGTTTTACTTCTGCTTCCTGTTGAAATGATTCTAATTCTTTGAGAAGAAGTTCTTTGTATTCTTCGATCCGTTTTTTATTTTCTGGAGAAAATAAAGCTTCCTGTGCCATTTCGAAAAGATTTCTATGGATATCAAGAAGATTTTTCCCAATATTATTACAACGATCTTCTCCTGGAGCGAAATCTTTTTCGAGAGCTGCTGGAGATTTTTTATTAAACTTCAAGGCTATGAGCAATCCTGCTAGGTAGCCAGCACCAAGCAAAAACATATTTCCTTTTTTCATAATCCGAAAAGTTAAAATATAAGAGTGTTATTAAAGTTAAAATATAAGAGTGTTATTAAAGTTAAAATATAAGAGTGTTATTAAAGTTAAAATATAAGAGTGTTATTAAAGTTAAAATATAAGAGTGTTATTAAAGTTAAAATATAAGAGTGTTATTAAAGTTAAAATATAAGAGTGTTATTCTAGTCATTTTTATCATTTTTGCAAATGAATTCTCTGGACAAATAACAATCAAATACTCATTTGAAATAAATATCTTCATCTGTCAATGTATTATTATTTGGTTTTATGAAAGAGAATATGATATACTGGACCAAATATTAAATAAAAACAAAAATATGTGAACTCTTTCCAATACCGTTCCTACTAACTGGGAAAATTCGAATACTGAAAATATTGCGGTAAAACCGGTTCCTGTTATGGTAAATAAACAGAAATCCGTATCACTCGACAATGATCAGGAAAAAACTCTCTCTTTCGGAGAATATTCTCTCAGTATTGAAGAAGTTTATCGTGATATTAAACGTCTGACGTTATCAAGAAATCCGCTCGATCTCATTTTCAAGGCAAACGAAATTCGCGAGAAATTCGCTTTTTTCATCAATTCTCTTGCGAGTTTTATTTCACAGAGTTTTTCCTCTTTCGACAACGACAGTTTTATTAATGAACTCTATCACGATTCAAAATACCACCATGTTTGGATGGAACTCGCGTATCCATTTTTACGTGATATACATTATTGTAGCGAAAAATTCGATCGAGTTACCTATACGAAAAAAGATGATGACTGAATTATTCGGGAATATATCATCAATAAAGAGGAACTCTTGAAGAGATTCGATAAGAATCTGATGAACAACGATGACTTTACTGCCGTTAAAACACTCATACAGATAATCATAGAAATGTATCGGGAAAATAAAAACATAGAAAAACGATGGGAAAAACAAGATGTTTTTTGTCAAATGGAAGGAAATTTCGAGCAACGAAGTATGCATACGATTTGTCAGGAACGCATTATTAATGCTCGCGAGAAAATTTCTGAACTTATTCCTCATTTTCCTTACGAAAAAGAAAGTTTTCGCGAGAAAATGGAAAATATATTCGAGAATTTTAATCTCTCTGTTCAGGATCGAGAAGAACTTCGTATATTTGCTTTCAGGAAAATTGCTGATCTTCATTATTCAGATATTCAATATATATTCTTCGATACAAGTCTCCCATTCATAAAAGACGACAAGAACAATAAATGAGATCAATTTCTCACGAAACGCGATTGGCTCAGGCTCAAAGGAATGGAAGAACTTACCATAAACAGCATCGGCGTAGAAAAAGACGAGGAACTCAGTAAAGCAAAAAATCAGGATTATTTCAAACATATCCTCAACTGCAAGAATCTTATTCTGGACCTTGAAAGAAGTATTGTCTCTCCTATACTTTTACCGGTTATTCTTAAACTTGTTGCCGGTGCTATGACACTCGACAAGAAAGAGTTTTACAAATTCTCCTACATTCTTCTTTTTCTTTTTGCGAATTCGTACGAAAATGAATATATACCGCTCAGTCGATTTTTGAATGAACTCGAAGTATATATCAATTTCAACAATAGAAATCGTATGATGGAGAAACTCAAAATAGGATTCTCTCTCGTTATGCTTTTCGTGCTTTTTCTCTGACTCGGATACCTCCTTCTTCCACCGCTCGTGTATATACCAGGAGTTATACTTACAGGAATCTACCTCAAGATGTACTTCATAGACGATTATACTTTCTCCGCAGGAATCCAGTACAATCTCGGAATGCGACTCTGGAGCACTGTTATCCTCGCGATATTCGGATATATATGGATTACAAATATCGGAGCATATACAGAATATTATAGCGATCTCCAAAAAAAATTCACTGGTTTCGGAAGTCAGGTAGTTGCTCAAATTCTTCCTCCCGAAAAGATTGCGGAGGGTGTAAAAAATGGAACTGCTTCTATTCTCGAATGGAACAAGAAAATAAAATAACAAAAAAGCCCGAATTCGGGCTTTTTTGTTATTTTATATTTCTATTTTTTCATTGCATCTTGTACTGCCTTTATCATCTCTGGAGTAATGCCTGCGGGAAGAGTCGTTGAATTGGTAGGAATATTCTTTTTATTGGTGGTAGGAGAAGTTACAGAGGTTGGAATTCACATACTCTGCGTCAAATCCTGCACTATTCCTCCCACCATCGGTAGAATCAGCTCTGTTATTTTTGTCTGCACAGTTTCTGTTATTTTTTTACGAGTGTCTTCATGAGCCGGAAGACTGAGATAATAATACCCATAGATAATCATTCCGAGAATAGAAAGTTTCAATATGAGAGCAAAAATCCGTCCTCGTCGCTCCGCACGGAGCATACTGTAGATGCGATTAATTTTCTCTGTTTCAGAGATATCGTCCGAAGAAAAGAACATTGGCAAGAAATTATCATTTAATGAGAGATATTATAGGAAATATATACAGGAAAGCAAACAATATATATAAGAAGTATTCTAAAAAAGGTATTCGGTATTTTTCATACAACGTCAATGCTTTTTGCTTGCATTATAGAAAATATGTGTATCCTATGGGGGTATATTATTTCTTATCTATTTCAGATTATGTCATCACGAGAAAATAAAGAAGAGAAAAAGAACACTTGTTGTTCTTCAGAAGAGAAAAAGCATCACCATGGAAAAGGACTTATTGTTCTTCTTCTTGTTGTATCTATACTTACAAATCTTGGAACTGGCTATTATCTTTCCACTGGAACCAAGAATATTGATGCGATTGCAAGTGCTGTAATGGACAAATATTTTGATAATGAATATCAAAAAGCTGGAGGGAAAGAAAATTATGATCTTCTCACGAAAGCTCAACGTCTCCAAATGCAAGATCAGATTTCTCAAATCAAGCAATTTATCGCAAGTAAGGAAGGTGGTGCAGCACAGCCAAATACTGAAAATACCGGAGGTGAAACTCCTGTAGCAGTTACAAAAACTCTTACTCAAGATGAAATCGCTGCAATAAAAAGTACTGCCTATATTGAAGGAAACAAAGATGCTATAATTACTCTCGTTGAATATAGTGATCTCGAATGTCCATTCTGTATCCGACAATTCAAAGATGGGACCATAGAAAAAATACGAGAAGAATATGGAGATAAAGTAAATTCCATGTTCAAGAATTTCCGCGGAGTTCCTCATACAAACTCAGAGGTGGAAGCGAACGCTCTTCTTTGTGCGGGAGATATTGGCGGAACCGATAAATATGTAGCATATTACAGTGCTATCTTCACGAGAACCAATGGAGGAAATGGAACTGGATTCGCTGCAGACGCGCTCTTACCTCTTGCAAAAGAATTGAAAATCGACGGAAAGAAATTTCAAGCTTGCATGGATTCCAAGAAAAATATAACACGATTCGATACAGAAACTGCCGAAGGTGCGAAACTTGGAGTCCAAGGAACTCCTGGAACTGTCGTTATCAATAATCAAACCGGAGAATACGAACTGATTGCTGGAGCATATCCAGTAAGCGAGTTTCAACGGGTTATTAACAAACTTCTCGGAGCTAAATAAGAATCTTAACCTAAAAAGATGCCACTCGGCATCTTTTTTTGTGACAAATCTTTTCTTTTGAGTATAATCCATCGGCTAAAAATACTCCATCACTCATCACCCTATGCAGTTTGCAAATCCACGATACGAAAATGAGGAAGTTACGTATGAAGATGTGTTTCTTTTTCAGGATTATTTCGAGGGAAATTCCCGGCTCGATGATGTATCGATTGTTCCAACTTCTTCTTTCGGTACAAGCATACCTATCGTGAGTGCAAATATGAATGCGGTGACGGGGAAACGTCTCGCCGAAACTCTCGCGCGCTATGGAGGACTCGGAGTTCTCCCGCAGGATATGGATATCTCTGTTATGAAACGAATTGTTACATCCATAAAATCCGCTCATATCAAGTTCGATACGCCTATTACTGTTACATTGGAAAATACCGTTCGCGACGCTCTTGGGATTCTCTATAAACGATCCCATTTGTGTGTCATAGGAGTAGATATACTGAATCGACCAATAGGAATTTTCAAAGAAAAAGATCTCCTCGAAATCGACCAATTCACTAAACTTTCCGAACTTAGAAAACCTCCGCTTATCACCGCTCCAGAAACCATTTCATGAGAAGATGCATATAATCTTATGGATCAAGAAGGGATTTCTAGTCTCCCTATTGTCGATGCGAAATGAATACTTATCGGAATTCTTACGAAAACCAATGTTGTTCGAGGAGGAATTTATTCTCCGAATATCGGATCTGACAAACACCTCGCAGTTGCAGTGGCTCTCGGAATCAATAATTTTCAGGAAAAAGCTCGTACTATGATAGATATGGGCGTAGAAATTTTCGTGCTCGACACAGCTCATGGATACCAAAAGAAAATGATCGAAGCTATTAAAAATTTCCGAAAAGAATTCGGAAACAAAGTCACACTCATTGCGGGAAATATCATTACCGAAAAGGCAACTCGCGACCTCATAAAAGCTGGAGCCAACGGAGTAAAAGTCGGAATAGGTCCCGGTGCTATGTGTACTACCCGAATGAAAACTGGAGTGGGACGTCCACAGTTCTCAGCAGTCTATCATTGCGCTCGAGAAGCGAGAAAACTCGGAGGTTTCGTCTGGGCAGACGGTGGGATACGTGAACCTCGAGATGTCTGTCTCGCGCTTGCCGCTGGAGCAAGTCATGTTATGATAGGTTCGCTTTTTGCCGGAACCTACGAATCGACCGGAGATATCCGATATGATGGAAATGGTGCTATGTACAAGGAAAACTATGGAATGGCGTCAGGGAAAGCGGTTAATCTCCGAACAGGTGGACTCTCCCCTTTTGAACAAGCAAAACGGGCTCTTTTCCACGAAGGAATCTCCACTTCTAGAATATACCTCCGAAAAGGATGGGAATCCGTCGGGGATGTAGTGGATGAATGTATGACAGGGCTTCGTTCCTCCATGACCTATGTCGGAGCCAGAAATCTAGAAGAATTCCACGAAAAAACTATCATAGGAGTCCAGACCAGCGCTGGATTCCACGAAGGAACACCTCATGGAAAAGTTATTCAGTAAAATACCTATTCTTCGCCTCTCATCACTTTTTTTATAGTATCGTACGAAAATCATTTCATGCAGAGTTTTTGAATGATTTTCTGTTGCTCTTTCCGATTCGTTACATCATATTTTCCGGAAAGTTTCGCGTATTCCGTGCGTATAGATTCCATTTCGTCCGGAGATAATTCATTTAAAAGTTCTTGAATTTCGTTCTTGAAATTCGAATATTTCTGTGAAAGTGTTCCAAAAATATATTTTTTGGATTTATTTTTCTCAAGATAATTGAAAATCTTCTGGGTTATCATCTGTTCATAAGTATTCCAGGATAGGAAAGAATCCTTATAAGATTCCAAAGTGGAAATAATAATTTCTTCTCCAAATTTCTTCTGTCGGAGTTTCTGTTCGATATATGGTCGTGTTTTGCTTTGCTCGGTATACATCCGTACAAGACCATCAACGGTTCGTTCTTCGGAAATATATTCAGACATTTCTTCCATAACGGAAGCGACCAGTATTTCATGATTTTCTGATTTTTTCATAAGCGCTTCCCGAAGTTTCCGAAGCGAGGGAAAATACCGCATCGCGTACCATGCAGCATAGTTCAAAAGGGATTCTTTAGTTGTAAGAATTCGGGGCATCGGAGAGATTGTTATAAAGATTTGACTATCTCGTATTTTCTATATAATAGGCAGGCTAATTTATTAGCATTCAACATTATTTCTTGCCAATGTAGCTCAGTGGTAGAGCACAGGATTCATACCCCTGCGGTCGGTAGTTCAATTCTACTCATTGGCACCAAATTTGCAAACCGAGAAAAATCTCTCTTTCTTTATTGAAAGAGAGATTTTTAAGGTTATTTTAGGATTCATTCCTATATTTGTTTGTGTAATATTCATTCAGAAACTCACGCTGAAATTACTTCTATTTTAGATTTTAAAAATATCATTTTATGAAAAATATGAATGACTCTCTTCTAGATTCAGGAATCAATACTGGAATTTATCGTTTGTTCACACCAGAGGAAATACAAGTAGCTACAGAGCAAATGAATGAACCTGCTTCTTCTAGAGGCGTAGGTTGTGAAATGCTCGCACAACATGTACAATACATGGTTGCTAAAAATGGAAAAGCTATCTAATATAGAGATTATGTTATCAGGAATAATCCTTAGACGACAACGATACTTTCTAGAATGCCGGTGATGATTTCATCCGTTCCTATATCCTGACCGATAGCCTCAAAGGTTCGTCCGATACGATGTCGGAGTACATCGTAAGCGATGGATTTAATATCTTCGGGGGTGACATATGTCCGACCTTCGAAAACCGCCATAACCTTGGCGGTTTTTATGAGCGCAATAGAAGCGCGTGGCGAAGCTCAAAAATCAATCAGACTCTCGCCTTTTTCATATCCAAATTGTTTCGGTTCGCGTGTTGCAAGAACAATGTTTGCGACATATTCATAGATTTTCTCATCTACATATATTTCTTTTGTAATGAAATTTCGAATGGAAATAATATCCTCACAAGAAAGTACTTGTTTAATTTCCTGAAGTTCTCAAGAATTCATTCGTTTCATAATCTCTATTTCCTCCGAACGAGTTGGATAATCCACATTGGTTTTAAGAAGGAAACGATCGAGTTGTGCTTCAGGAAGAGGATATGTCCCCTCTTGTTCGATAGGATTCTCGGTGGCGAGGACAATAAAAGGAACTGGAAGTGAAAATGTTTCCCCTCCGATTGTTACCTGTCATTCCTGCATCGCTTCAAGTAGAGCAGATTGTACCTTTGCCGGTGCACGATTAATTTCATCAGCGAGAAGGAAATTGGTAAAAATTGGTCCTTTATTGGTATAGAATTTCGATTCTACTTGGTTATACATCTGTCCACCAGTCAAATCCCCAGGAAGAAGATCGGGAGTAAATTGGATTCGTGCAGAATGAAGTCCGAGTGTACGGGAAATACTCTCAACCGTGAGAGTTTTTGCAAGTCATGGAACTCATTCAAGAAGTATATGTCCACCGGAAAAAAGAGCGATAAGAATATTTCGGATGAGAATATCTTGACCGATAACCTGTTTTCCTACCTCCTGACGAATGTCAGAAATATAAGAAATAATATCTTCTATGGAAATATGTCGTGTCATAGAACTCGTAAAAAGAGGGTAAAAACCATGAACAGTATAAAAGAAAAATGCTTTTTTTCAAATCGAGAAAAACAAAAACACCCGAAGATGGGTGTTTTTTTAAAACTTCATTGTTCTTATTCGGATAAGAGTAAGAATTTATTAGTAACCTCATCTATTTTCCGAGAAATATCCTCTGATTTATCTTTTTTTATATCCACTATAAATTGATCGGTTTTTCCACTAAAAATGTCACTGAGAATAACTTTTACATTTCCTGAGTCCAGCTTTTTTATTTTTAAGGAGATGGGACCTTCTTTGGAAGAGTTGATATTTCTTTCTCATGCAATAGATTCGATTTGTTCAACGAGTGATAATTGTGCAAGGGAATTTTGAACCCAAAGCTTCATTCCTTCTTTCGTGAGGCGATCCTTATTTTTATCAGTATTTGCATAGAAACCAAGTGATTTCTTTCCATTATATTCCAACCAAATAAGTATTCATTTTCCTGATTGTTCCTGAATTTTTATTTCTGTAGTCTTGTCGGTAAATTCGTTCATTACTTCATCTCTTACTAGACGAACAGCCTCATAAGACTGTGCAGTATTATTAACTGCGGATTTAACAGATTTCTTCTCTGTTACTTTTTCTAGTTTTTTTCATTTGCGAGTTTTTTGTAGAAGACTTACTTTCTTTTTCAAAGAAATTATTTTCTTATTAGCTTCTGTGAGTTCATTATTCATTAAAGTAATTGTTTCGTCTTTTTTTGCGATTTCAGTATTTTTTATATCGATAATTTCATCTTTTGTCCTGAGCATTTTAGTATCAAGTTCAATAAGATTTTTATTGTTGGTGATAACTTCATCCTGAGCTTTTATAATGAGAATATTCTTCTTCCCACTTTGGATAGTATTGTATCCAGTTGGTATATCGGAAAGTCCTTGCACAAAAGAAGATACTTCTGACTGAACGGACGATTCTGGTGATAATTGTCAGTACATAGTCGCTCATGTTCCTCAAATGATAGCAAATATGGCAGCGTTTATCATATTTTTTACTTTCGTCGATAAAAAACCTTCGTGGGCTTCTGTTATATCCTCTTGTTTTTCAAGAATATATTCTTGTCTGTTTATAAGCTTCTGTTGTTGCTTCATTACCGAAAGAAGGTAGGGAATTGTTGTAGGATCATCTCCAGAAAGAATTGAAGAATCCCTCAGTAGTTCTGATACTTTCTGATTTATTTCTTCTATCTCACGTTTCATTTGAGGAAGTCCGAGATGTGTCTTATTATTGGAATCTATTTGTTCTTGATCTTCTCATTCTTCTCGTCTTAAAATACTCTTTTTAAGAGTAGTTGTAGTATTTTTCAGAAATTCTCCAAGTCTAGAGTCTCCAATATCAGAAAATAGATGCTTTTTCATAATTTATGAATTTAATGTAAAGTATTGTGTTATTTATACTAAAAAATATATATTGTCAATATAAAATATAATTTTCTTTGATTAAGATGACCGAATCCCTCTCTTTATTCCCACGGTGAAAAAGAAAATCCCCGTCTTTCGACTGGGATTTGATTTCCATTGGTTGGGAATGAGGGATTCGAACCCCCGATGGGGGATTCAGAGTCCCCTGCCTTACCACTTGGCTAATTCCCAATAAAATTGGTACGGCGGGGATTATATGAAAAAAAGAGGGATACGCAAATTTTTTCTTTCGGATATTTATCTGTTCTTTCCACTTAAGGCAGATATGAAATAACCTCGACAAAGAACATGTCGATTTGGCGCCAAGAGAAAATGCGCCAATGAGAGAGATATTTTCTTTGACTCTCCTCATCTTCATAAATACTCGAAAACAATAATTTGTTGCATTTTTTCCGGAATCGGATCCCCCTCTTTTAAATTATTTTTAACACAAAATTCCTTATACGAAAAAGATAATTGATCTACTAATTGTAAATATATGTCTTCTTCCTGAAGGATTTTCCCTATATTAGTCGGGGTATTCTCCCTAACAGCTTGTATTTTTGTTTCCGAAGGAGAAGGTTTTTTCATACATGCCTCATACAAATCTTTTATCTGCTCTTCGCGGAAATTTGGATATTCTTTTTTTAAAAAAGAAATACACACGGAAAAATATGTTCCTGTACCGGTATCGATTTGTCTGTTTATCGCGTCGTCTTGCTGTTCCAACAGAGTTTTTGCTTCATATACGAGATTTTCTGTCATCCATTCTATTCCTTTTTTGGGCGTATGTATTGACATAGAAAATATTTTATTCATATAAATTGCATTAATACTAACATAGAGTGATAAAAATTGCAAAAAAACGTCAAGTATTTTCTCGTTTTGACCTTTTGGCGCTATTCCATATACTGACAAATACTCATTCTCGTTACAAATCATATGAATTTTTCTTCTCTTACATCTATCGATTTTTACGTATCGGTCATAGATAACTACGGCGATATGGGATTTGCGGTGAATTTCGCGCTTTCACTCCATAAAAAATACCCGAATCTCACCATCCGGTTTTTCTCCGACGACAAAAATCTGTTTCAAAAATTCCTCGGGGAAAATAGTCCAGAATGGGTAAAATATCTTCCGCTTGAAATACTCTGACAACCGAATCCTCCATCACCGTCGGAACTTATATGCAGTTTCTTTGATTATCCGCTTCAGAAAGCCTATCTTTCCGGGTTCCCATACCACAAAACCATCGTGTCTTTTTCGTATTTCCTCCTTCATAATGAATTAGAATCGCTCCATAAAACCACCTATATTTTAGAGAGCGGATACGATACGATTATTCATTTTATTCCCTCACTTTTATCTGGTGGATGAGGAGTTATTATAAATCCAGAAATTGAAAGAAGAAAAGAAGGATTTTCGAAACTCTCTAAAATGGAAGCGCGAGAAAAATTCATTAAGTGACAAACCCTAGAAATATATACAAAGAAATGGATTTCTGTTTTTGTGTATGAAAAAACTCTAAAAAACCTTCTTGAAGAGATATCTAAGACTTCAGAAAATACTGTTTTTTTTCTTTTCTGAGGAGATTTTTCAGAAACCGATATAATGCGTGAAAATATAGTTTGGATGCCATTTCTCTCACTCGAAGACTATGGCGTATTTCAATCACTCTGCGATGCGAACATCGTCCGTGGTGAAAACAGTCTTTGTCAGGGGCTTATCTCTGGGAAACCTATTCTCTGGGATATTTACAAGGAATCCAATGGGGCTCACACGGATAAAATAGAAGATTATCTCGCATTTCTTACGAAACAATTTCCAAATGCAGATTGGGAAGAATATTCTCACATAATGCGAGAATTCAATGATTCATCGAGTCAAAAGCAGGTTTTTTCAGATTTCATATCAAAGTACAGTGAATACACGGAAGTTTTCGGAGGGATTTCGGAATATGTAAAGAATGAATGTAATTTGGTGGAGAAGTTAGAAGAGATTCTAGAATAATAAAAAAATCCCATTCGAACAATTCGAATGGGATTTTTTTATTGATAACTATTTTGCTCGTTCTTGGTATTCACCCGTTTCCGTATTCACCATAATATCTTCTCCGGAGTTTACGAATCCTGGAATTTTTATAGCATATCCAGTATTGGTTACTGCATCTTTGGTAATCTTACCATCGGCAGTATTTCCCTTCACACTTGGATCACATTCTGTGATAGTCAATCGTACAGTAAGCGGAAGAAGGATTCCTACAAATTTTCCTTCGTACTGCTGTACATCTACTCGAAGTCCTTCTGTAAGGAACCATTTCATATCTCCGATATTCTCTTCGGAAAGTTCGATTTGTTCGTACGTATCCTGATTCATAAAGGCATACATTCCTCCTGCTTCATAAAGATATTCGAATTTGGAACGATCAAGGAGAACGTCTTCGAATTTATCTTCACCATCAAATACACGGTCTACAGAATTCCCTTGAAGGAGGTTCTTGAGACGCATCTTGATATTGGTTGCACCTCGACCAGCACGGTGCATTTCGTATTTTACTACGAGCATAAGGTCGTTTCCTATTTTAAGTACCGTACCTGGACGGGATTGCATAGCTGTTTTCATTGAGAAAAAGTTGAAAAATTAAACGTGGAGATTATATAGTTTTTTTATAAAAAGCAATATGAAAAGTTTTCTTTGGTGTTTTTTTGCTTTGTAATCAGTATATTTGAGTTTTCGAATTTCTTGAATTCTCCAGTATCCTCCAGAGGACTGCCTTCGGGAGTCTGCGGAACGGGAGCCGTCCGCGTAGGCGGACTGGGATTCGAACACGACCTCGATGCTTCCGAAATACAAAAAATCCAAAAACTCAGTTCTTCTCCGATATATACTATTTAATAATAATTCCCACAGGACAATGATCCGAACCTTTGATTTCTGGGCGAATAAAGGCGGATTCGAGACGTGGTTTTAGAGCAGATGATACGAGGAAATAGTCGATGCGCCATCAGATATTTCTTCCACGGCAATTTGAGAAATTACTCCACCAACTATACTCCCCTGTTTTATCGGGATAAAAATGACGAAAAGTATCTATAAAACCGTTTCAAAGAAATTTCCTAAAACCATCCCGTTCTTCATCGGTAAAACCAGCATTCCCGCGATTCTCTCGAGGATTTGTGAGATCGATATCTTCGTATGCAACATTCAAATCTCCACAAATTATTACTGGTTTATCGACCTCGAGACGCCTGAGATAATCAAGAAAAAGACTGTCCCAAAGTTGACGATATTCGAGGCGTTCTAATTCCCGTTTTGCATTTGGCGTATAAACAGTCACAAAGAAATAATCCTCAAATTCGAGCGTAATAATACGTCCTTCCGTATCGTGTTCTGGCATTCCGTACCCGTACCGGACCGAAAGAGGTTTGATTTTTGAGAAAACAGCCGTTCCTGAATACCCTTTTCGTTCGGCAGCATTCCAGTACACCTGATATCCGAGTGATTGCAGATCCAATTTCGCAGGAAATTGTTCCTCGGTTGCTTTTACTTCTTGGAGAGCGATAATATCAGGGGATTCTTGTTCCAAATATTCGAGGAATCCTTTTGTGAGAACTGATCGGATTCCGTTTACATTCCAACTAACTGCTTTCATAAATATTTGATGAAAATATAACTTCCCGATAGTAAGGGAAAACTAAGAAAAATCAACTATAAAAAGTCTCCGAATTCTCGGAGACTTTTTATAGTATCTGTTCTAATTAATTTTCGATTCGAATTGAAGGTCCCATGGCATTACATACATATATACTATTGATATACGCTGCTCAGTTTTTTACTCCGGTTGGTTTTACATCACGAACGGTCTTGAGGAAGAATTCAATATTTTCCTGAAGTTTTTTCCCTCCGAAAGAGAGTTTTCCAACGAGAGAATGAACATTTCCTTGTTTGTCGTTTTTAAATTCGAATTTACCGGCCTTAACTTCCTTAACGATAGCAGCGAGATTATCACCTACTGTACCAGTTTTTGGATTTGGCATAAGTCCCTTTGGTCCGAGAACCTTAGCGATCTTACCCATTTTACGCATCATAGCGGGAGTTGCGATAGCAACATCGAAATCGATTTTACCAGTTGCAACGATATCTACGAGGTCATCACCTCCGGCAACAGTTGCACCGAGAGCAAGAAGTTCTTTTTCATCACCTGCATCAGTAAAGGCTCCGATACGAACAGTTTTACCACTTCCGTTTGGAAGACTGATAGTCGAACGAATCATTTGATCAGCGTATTTTGGATCAATATTGAGATTAAAATGAATTTCTACTGTTGGGTCGAACTTCACAGTGTTCGTTCGTTCAAGAAGTTCAACTGCTTCACCAACTGTATAAATACGTTCTTTTTCAACGAGGGCGATTGCCTGGTTGTATTTCTTTCCGTGTTTCTTCATAGAAAAATGATAATAAAAAATAAATTGGTCCAAGTGAAAGGCTTTAAGGCTTTCTCCCAATTGTATTGTTTTTGGACGCGGGGAATTATATAGAAAAGGGAATGAAATGCAAATTTAAGTAAAAATTCGGATATTACCATCTGGGATTAATGAGAAATTACTTGCAAATACTTGCAAAAACAGAGAAACAAATATACTTATAGAGTATTTTACTCCCTATTTTTCCATGTTTATGAACATATATATTGCCCATCTTAAACGGATTTTTCAACACATCGTACTTCTTTATAAGAATTTCTTTCATTGGAATCTCTCCAAAATAGGCGTTTTTCTTTATGCGAATCTTATCGGTTTCTTGGTTTCCCTCCCATTTATCGGGATTATCGTATATCAGTATTTCAGTAGTTACAGTAAACTCGGACTCTCAACGAGTCCTGAAGAATTTTTGCTCAACAATACGGTTACCATACTTAGTACTATTTTTCTTCTTCTTTGTATTGTAACAATTTTCATCTGTACTTATACCTATGGAAATTTCCTTATGCAAAATGTCTATAAATCCTATCTTTCGGGAGAAAAACTTCCTTATACAAAAAATCTCTATTTCTCTGGAAAACATTTCCGTGCCTATATAGGAATCCTTGGATGGATCGGGCTCTATCTTCTCATACCGATAGTAGTAGGTTTTATCCTCATCGTTCCTTTTGCAATATTTGCAAAAATCAGTCTCTGACTCTCCCCTTTTCTTATCGGAGGTATCGCTCTCGTTCTTTTCCTTATAGTACTTGTCTGGTTTATATATCTTGCTATCCGTCTCGCATTTTCCTACTATGCTCTGCTTTATAGTAAAGAAATACACAAAGCGAAAACATATATTGACGAGAGTTTTCGTTTAACAAAGAAAAAAGTCTGGAAAATTATTTTTATGATTCTCCCTTTTCTTGTTGTAATCGGGCTTATTGCTGGTATCATGCAAACGGTAGAAGACTCTATTATCGAAAACCGTGTTTATAATAAACTTTTGGAAATTCAAACAAAATCATGACAGGATGATCATAAACTTCTTGAAGGTTTTTATAACAGTAGTGATGAGAAAAAAATAGAATTTGCTACTATAGAAAATAAGTTTCTTCCTATGGAAAAATCTATCAATAAAGAATTTCTTTCCCGTTCTATACCTTATATCGACATAAAAGCTATCGATAATAATTGGTGGATATTTACCACTCTATTTGTGGTATTTTCCTTCTTAGTACTCGAAGGAATTACTTCTATGATATATCTCTCCGTATACGGGATTATCAAAGAGAAAGACGAAGAAAATAACTGGGAATCTGATTCTAAAAAATAAAAAAACTTCACTCTATCTTCACTTTTTTTTATTGACTCCTGTAAAAAGTATTCTACACTACCCGCGGTATTTTACCACTTTTATCCATTATCTTTTTATATTATGGCACACATGAAAAAAATTATAAGTATGATGGGGGCACTTGCACTCATCGGAACAAGTCTTTTATCTTCTGTTTCCGCCGATGAATCGACAGAAACAACAATGACAACAGCGGAAGTCACATCCACTTCTACTGAGTCTTCAGATTCAGATTCAGATTCAAATGAAGCGACAGATACAAGCGAATCATCAAATTCTGATGAATCTACTGCGACAGATACTGATTCGAGTAATTCCTCCGTTTCAGCGACAGATACAACATCTGTTGAAAATACTAAAAAAATACAAGATCTTTATGCACAATGTATGAACTATGTGAAAGTGAAAAATATTTCCGGGATCGATTGTAAGGCAAAAATAGAAGAAGCTCAGGGAAAAATAAGAAATGAACGAGCTCTTTTAGAACAAAAGCTTAAAGAAGAGAGAAAGAATATAGAACAGAAAAATAAGGAACAACTAATGGAGTTTAAGGATAAAGCAAAAGAACAACGTCAGGAATTCAAACAGGAAACAAAAGCAAAAAGAAAAGCTCTTTCAGAGAAGCTTCATACACAACTCGTTGCCGCAATTGAAAATATCGCTTTAGAAAAACTCAACAGAGTTCTTTCTAATATCGACAAAGCGGTAACAAAGATTAACGCAAGTACTCTTGTTCAAGCAAAAAAAGATAATTTCCTTGCTCAACTTGAAGAAATTCGAGCGATTATTCAAAATAAGATTGATGCGATGACAGGAGTTTCTTCTGAAACAAATATTGTCGATGAAGTTCTTTCATGAGTAACGAGTACTCCTTAATTATTATAATATAATAAAAATCCTATGAAAGCACGCTTTCATAGGATTTTTTTAAAAAGATTTGCACTTCTATTTTTTTTCTCTATCATTACGCTTGTACTTTTATCTTTTTACCAATTCTTTTTATGAATTCGCTCAACAAGGTACAACTTATAGGAAATCTTACTGCTACTCCAGAAGTAAAAGAAACACCAAATGGACAGAAGGTTGCTAACTTTTCCGTTGCAACAAACCGTGTATGGAAAGACGCATCAGGAATTAAACAAGAACAAGTAGAATTTCACAATATCGTTATCTGGGGTTCTCTCGCGAATATCGTAGAGCAATACCTTACGAAAGGACAAAAAGTATACCTTGAAGGACGTCTTCAGACTCGAAGTTGGGATGATCCAACAGGAGCGAAAAAATATAAAACAGAAGTAGTAGCAGATAATCTTATTATGCTTTCTGGTAAAAGAGAAGAACGAAGTGATTCTTTCTCTCAGGAAACTCCGGAAGAAGTTTCTCCTATCAAAGCAAAAAAAACAACTCCTAAAGTAGAAGAAGAAATTAATATCGAAGATATTCCGTTTTAGTCTAAAAATCCCCGTTCAAACGGGGATTTTTATTAGTCGTTTCGTGTATCGATATGGAATATATAATATATCCATTTTTCACTGTTCGTCATACCAAGCGTCTTGGAAACTTCCTGCTTCGCTCCTCCGATCATTTGTTTGTTCGTATCGATTCTTTTGTATTCTTCCACTTCCTGATCGGTTACGAGAACAACTACTTCTTCTCACGGATTTTTCTTATTTTGGGAAGTTTTTGCAATTTTATCGAGAAAAGCATTGGTTTTTACATATGCAAGACGTTCTTTTTTTTGTTCTATGGATTCTTCTATTTTTCCATTTTCTGCTATTATGTATGATAAGTAGGAATTAATCTGGAAATCCTTGTATTTATACAATACGACAAGATATACCTCATAAACAATGAGAATAAGAAGACAGAAGAGGATGTATTGGTAGCGTTTTTTCATAGAAGAATTGTATTTTCCTTTTTTTTTGGATATACTATCCAAAAATATTTTTTTTCATAATTTTTATGCAGAATTCTCTGGAAGCTCCTAAGCAGTTTTTTAGAAAAAATGCGATTTCCCTTATTATGTGGGGATTATTTGCAATTATATGATTGCTTCTTTTTTCCGATTTCTCCAAAGGACCTATCGTTGTAGCCGAGAAAGTGGATCCCTACGTACTTTCAACAAAAGGAAAAACCCTTGTTATTCGCGATAAACTTATTACAGTCGAGGAAAATCAGCAAGAACTTATTTTTGTGTGAGATAAAATCAAGACGCTTGATTCTACAGCAACTATTTTCTGGCCTGATGGGAGTATTACCCGACTTGGAGAAAAAACCTCCATTAAAATTAATGAAATACACGCGAGAACCGCAAATGAAGATATACAAATAGATTTCAGTCTAGAAGAAGGAAAAACTTGGTCAAATGTCGTAAAATATATGTTCGGGGATTCTTATTTCCATGAACGCTTCAATAATAATACATCGCTTGCGGCAGTTCGCGGAACAGTATTTGAAGTAAATCTCGATCGTAAATATATTCATACCATTGATCATGCTATTTCTGTTGAAGATATTCAAAGTCATACCGGAAGCGTTTTTGTCGTAGCTGGTTGAGTATTTGATACTGATACACGTAAAGCTATTATACGAGAGAAAATCGATGAAACATGGAATAAAATTAATAACGATGCGGATCTTATTTACTTAAATGAAAGACTAGAAAATCTCAATAAACAGATTCTCGGAATTACGGGGAAAACGAATTATATGGATATTGTTCTCAGAAAAATTGGCCTCAAAAAGACTGATTCCTCCCTCCAGTCCCTTCTGGAAAACGAAATAAGAACAACGAGTAATTCGGGGCGTCTTATGGACCTATATCAAAGTATTTACGGGCTCAGAAATACTTCCGAACTTTTGGACACCAAGATGAAACTTCGAGATGTTATTGTTAAAACTGCGGCAACCGATAAAAAGAAAGCCTTTCTTGATGACTTTGCCCGTTCTACGATTTACGATTCTTGGAATGTCGTAAAACTCGGAACTGGAAGCATAGAATCACTTCAGTTAAAACTCAATGACTATATAAAACAGGGGGCGGATCAAAATCTCATAAATTCTCTGAAAAATGCTGCTAAACAGGAAAATTTACAAAATCTCAACAAGACTTTGGAAGATATGAAACAGACAATTATAAAAACTATAGGAGAGAAGAATATTCTAGAAGAAGCGAAAAAAGAAATAACTCCTGAGAGTCTTCAAAAAATAAACGATGCAGCGGATAGTATCCGTAATAGTTTTTCCGATGAATTCGATAAACTTTTCCAGTAGCATAACTCAAAATTTTATATGAATCTCAAAAAAATAGCCCATGATAAGAGAATCATTTCTTTTTTTCTCTCTATTCTTATCATAACACTTGTCACTATTTTAAGTCTTGAAAGATTTCCTGTTATCGGAAATTTTACCGGGATTTTCATACAGGAAGCAAATCTCTGAATAAAAAATATTCTCTTTACTAAGTATGGTAAAAATGAGATTGCCAACAAAAATATCACTATCGTTACCATTGATAATAAAACCCTTTCGGACAATGAATGACTTTGAAGATTTCAGAATTTTAAGCGAGCTTATTATGCAAAAGTCATAGATAATCTCAAAAAAGATGGTGCATCCATTGTCGGAATAGACGTACTTTTTTCCGAGAAATCGGAAGAGGATGTTACTCTAGAAAAATCAATAAAAAACACTGGGAATGTCATACTTGGTTTTTCCCTTACGGAAAAACTCTATCCTATTTCCATTTTTCGAGAAAACGCTCTCTGAATCGGACATTTTCATCCGAAACTCAATACCTATAATTCAACTGTGTACAGTATAATCCCTCAGGAAAGATGAGATAGAGCATTTTCATTCGAAGTCCTGCAAAAATATTTTCAATCCAATACGAAAAAAGATATAATTCCTGCGAAATTACAATGAATGGTATACCAATTCAATGGTATAAATGAAAATATTCAAGCTCCGTATTCTTCCAGAAACGCACGGGATATTTTCATAAATTATCTTCCAGAAGGATCAAAATTCCAAGAAATCTCTTTTGTGGATGTATATAATGGGAATTATAATCCCAATCTCGTAAAGGGTAATATCATTCTTATTGGTTCTACCGCAACGGCATTGTACGATAAATTCAATACTCCAAGCGGAATCCAGGATGGAATATTCGTTCATGCGAATATGATAAATACCGTTCTTAATCAGAAATACATAGTGGAAGTGGAAAGATGGAAAGAACTCGTAATGCTCGTTGCACTTACTTTTCTTCTCGTGCTTTTTACTCTTTATGCCAAGAATAGGATATTTCAATTCCTTTTTTTATTGGTGGGCTTTATTATACTCTTTGGTGCAGAAATATGGTATTTTGATATCTCGCAGAGATTATTCACCCTTCCAGTACAACTCATACTTATTGTTATACTCACAACGCTTTTTGTTACCGGGTATAAATATATATACGAAGAATCTTGAAAACGTGCTCTTAAATGAGCCCTTTCTCAATATCTATCGGAAGAGCTTGTAGTTAATATTCTTGATAAATTCGAAGAAGTAAAACTCGATGGAAAACGTATGAATATAACCAGCTTTTTTTCGGATATTGCTGGATTCACAAGTATATCAGAAAATATGGAACCGGAAGAGCTTGTACATTTCCTTTCCATTTATCTCAAGGAGGTTTCCGATATTATCATGCATAATCGAGGATTTATCAACAAGTATGAATGAGATGCTGTTATGGCCCTTTGGGGAGCATTCGGGGGAGATGAACAGGAACAAACTATTCTCGCCTGCCGATCAGCACTTGCTCAACAGAAAAAAATTCAGGACATTAACAAAGAATTTAAAAAAGATCATGGATTTGAAATCAGTGTTCGTATGGGAATTAACAAATGAGTCGCAGTTGTAGGAAATATAGGAAGTGTCGGGAAAAAAATCGAATATACTGCTCTCGGAGATTCTGTTAATACCGCATCCAGGTTCGAAGGAATCAACAAACTCTATGGTACACTTATTTGTGTAGGAGAGAGTGTTATGGAAGAATCAAAATGATTCTTCGTATTTCGTAAACTTGATTCCATTCAAGTAAAATGAAAGGAAAAACCTGTTTTCATTTACGAACTCGTCGGAGAGATCGGAAAAGTTCCTCAGGAGAAATTGGAACTTATCAAGGAATTCGAGAAAGCATTGGAATTTTATACTATTGGAAATATCGTGGAATGACGGAAAATTTTCGAAAGACTCTACAAGGATTTCGATGACGCACCTTCCCTTACGTTCCTGGAGCGATGCGGAAAACTCATAGAAGAAGGAGTTCCAGAAGGGTGGCAATGAGTATACCGAGCAACAGAAAAATAAAATTAGAACCGATAAAAGTTCGTTCTTCAAGTTTAAATCTCCGTTTCCTCATTCACCGTACTGGCTTCGTACGGTTCATTCCAGTGACCCACAAGGGGAGCTAAATAGCTTCGATTTGCACTTGAATTACTTCGCTTTTATTCGATTCTAATCGAGATACAGCAAATACTTATTAAAATGTGGCATAATAGAAAATAGTGTGTGGCTAAAATAAGGAGTATTTGGTATTGTAAAGCCAAATACTCCTTTACTTTTACAAGAGTGAATAAAAGTTACAAGAAAAGATGTAAGAAATGTTCAGGTTGTTG